>ERZ794936.873-NODE-873-length-11068-cov-32.380005_pt1 | contig 11068 bp, 4 predicted proteins | sample MGYA00511083_ERZ794936 | MGnify/ENA primary metagenome ERZ794936 (study PRJEB30137, sample SAMN04331409) | food metagenome | isolation source: Y2 must sample point D1 replicate A | place: Australia: South Australia | collected 2014 ... | reverse complement strand
ACTATTTGCTAACTATTATATTTTACGCCCATACACATCCATTACAACAACACAAGAAGAAAAATTGAAACTCACAAATCGAACCTCACAAATCGAAACTCAAAAAATCAAAGAAACCAAATCAAAAACACTTATCAACATGAATAGAAGTTTGTCCAATAACAACGAATATTACTTTAGCAGTCCCACCTTTTTGAACAACCAGAGTAACCCTTTGTTTGACCCTTCTGGGGGTGGATATGCTCCTAGACCTTCCGCTACAGAAGCACCTTTTGCCCAAAACTACTTTTCAGCTCAATTAGGGAATGCATCCGTTGAACATCAAAAAACCAGAAATTCAGTCACATCTGAAAAAAATGCAAATAACCCACAGGTTTTGAATAACTGCAAAACGAAAAAAATCAACAACCATGAACTTAATACCAGCAATCACATGGATTTCAAAACTCAAATACCTGCTTTCTATCCTGGACAGCCGTACATTTACAGCTACCCGTACCCGCAACCACATTTGTTTTCAATGAGTGACTACATCCACATGGATGCTACTCAAAACAATGCAATTTCGACGAACAGTGAAACTCCTTACAGCTATCCCTTTGGGTTTGTGCCGGTTCAGGCTGCACCTCCATTGAACTGGAGACCGCCTACTAGGAAATCCGTTGGTTACCAAGGGAACTGTTATTCGAATCATCAGTTCAACCAGAATGCAGAAGTTTATTCGATGTATGCAAACCCATACATGTCTCCGGAAGGGCATTCAATGTTCATGAATGAATTGAAAGAAAGAGCTTCTAAGGGATCTAAAAATAAAAAAACTATTGATGAAGAGTTAAAGGAACCTTTGTTGCCACAAAACGACTCAATCAATGGCAATCGGCCTTCTCACCTTGAATTTGATGAAGAGAATGCTAATGCGGACGAGGATGACGAAGGTTTGAAAGTTTTGTATCCACAAGAGCTTTTTGGTATTGACCACACTTATAGTCCAAAAACAAAGTTTTCCCAAAACGATTTTCAAATGGGAACTATTGGCCACTACAACAATCCTTTTGAAGATTATTATTACAAAGAAATGTTACCACCCCAATTTCCAAATCAAGTTGTGGTGGACAATGGTACATTTATTGCCAACCCTTTTGTTCCAACGCCTTCAAACATGAACAATTTGTTTTGTCCCATTTTCAACAATTCACCCACCAGTAAGACTCGAGTGAAAAACGTTCAAGAAGCAAACAATGAGTACCAAGACTTTGCTGCAAAACTTGATTCCAGTAACAGAAAATCAGTGTTAAACGAGGAACCTATGTTTAGTACCATAAAGCAACAAGATGAATTCAAAGTAAATAAAACTGATGCGATCTTTAATTTAGAAGATGAAATTCCAAAACGTGGTGATCATCACAAAATGGCATCTTCTCTTAAAAATATGGAGTATTTTTTTGATGGAACTATTCAGCCTCAAGAGCTGATCATTGGTGAGCAACTTTTGAATAAAAATGAAATAGATGAAATCAGTGGTATCCACTATAACGAAATGAGCAAAAACTTAACTGACAATATGAAGTTTGAAAATCCTAGCGTTTTTGGGGAAACCAAGACTGGTTTTGAAAGTATTGAGCCGGATGTCGATTTGGACATTGATGTTGAATATGAGCTTCCATATATCAATCGGTCCGACCTCTCAGCGTTGCCTAACGCTGTATTTCAAAGCCCGCAAACGGCAACCATTGATCACATCAACAGTAGGGTTATTCAAGAGAAAAGATTAACAAATAAGCGTTCCTCTAAGAAAGAAACAACTACTCATCAAAAAGATAAACCAAAAAAAATCAAAAATTTCAAAAGAGAAAACAGACCAACACCAATATTGCTCGATAACAGCGATGTAAACACGGATATCATGTACAAAGATGTTTTGGAAAGCTCGGTCATGACTGGTATTGGCAGCCAGAACGAGCCTATGGTTGCACCCCAATTTTTGGAAGATACCAGCACCTTGGATTCGTATTCCGTTTTGACAAAATCCACTATTCGTGCTGTTGAGCAGATCAAAAATGACGTTATGAACAATAAAAACAGCAAACTGGCGTTTTTTTCTCCAGTTATAGATTCTCAACACAAGCAGCCTAAAAGCACTGTGAACACATCAACATACAACAAACTGACCAATTTCAACATTTCTTCACCAATGTCAAACAACTCTATAGATAGCGGACTGATGTCAGCACTAAATTCAAGTAGCCACACCGGTAAACATCGAATGCTACCCCAAATAAATGAAACTCCGCTTACTTGTACTTATGAAAGTTATGGTGAGGCAAAAAAAGCTCAATTATCAAGTAGCTCTGCCGGTTGTGGTAAAAGCGCATCAACACGACTTTCAGCTAGAAAATCATCAAATAGTTATTCTAAGGGAAGCTCTGTGACAAGAGCATTGACTGCCACCGTGGATGCAGTTTTGAAGAAAAACACAACTTTACCAGATTTGGTTAAAAGAAAAAAGCTAACCTCTAATTTCGGGCAGTCTTCTGATACAAGCTCGTCAAAATTCTTAGCCACAAAGAAAAAAGTGAAAAAACCAACTTCTGCGGATACAGGGAAATCTTCAACTTCTTTGTCGAGTGCTACGACACCAAGCTCCAAGGTAAAACTTGAATTTTCAAAGGGCAGTGAGATTACTAGAAGCTCTACTTTAACAAAGAATGACGTCAATGTTACACAAGAAAAAGATTTTGAAGATGTTGAATATAACGAGACAACAAAAGAAAACGAGATTTTAGAAACTTTGAAAAATATTTTTTTGAACAAAGAGAAAACAACTAGAAGATCTGCAGCTCGAAAGCATACTGGTGCAAAAACTTTAGCTTTCCAAATTCCTGATGAAAATGCAAGTGATGCTGAAATAAAATTTGAGTCTAATCAAACAAAAAAACTAAAGTCAGATGCTTGGGATGTGGAAGGAAACGAAGATGAATATCTAGAGGAGGAGGAGGAGGAGGAGGATATGATTATGGATGATGACGGAAAGGCCAACAACTCAAATCCTGATGTTTCGATTACTGCAAAAAAATCATCATTAGTATCACAAATGCTTAATGACGAGGTTCTACTAAATGAAGACTTAAAGAAGCCCAAAAGAGGTTTTTATAAATGTCTTCATTGTAACGAAACATACTCAACTGTCCTGGACTATGCCAAACACCTTGATGATGCAAAAATTGTAAGACCTTTCAAATGTCCGTTCCACACGTGTCCGTGGAAGTACTTGGGTCTCACAAAGAGGAGTGAATTGCGTCGTCACTGTGCCATTCAACACAAAGATGAACTAACCACAGAAATGATGGAGCTGTTGAATCTAAACAACGATAACTTTCCAGTTTTGCACTGCGAAAATAAGTTTTGTGACAAGAAGTTTTACAGAAGAGACTCACACCAGCGGCATGTGCAAATGGTACATATGAACCCTAAAAGTAGGTTTAACAAGAGAGTTGAAAAGTTCAGAAAACAGTGCTCTTCAACGAACGAAGAGGAGATTGATGATTTCATTAGAGCTCGCTTAACCAAATAAGAGCAACCGTGTTCCGCTTGATGCACATCGGTGCTTTGTTTGTCTACTGAAAGACATCTTACCATTTATAATATATATATATATACAGTTAATAATTTGCTTTATGAAAGAAAACTATTGTTTTTAATGTGTGAAATTGCATTTCTTCATAGCCTCTTTTAATTTGAAATTTGGGGTGGTGCGTGAGGAAGGGATTGAATTGTGAAAAACAGTTGAATCGGCACACGGAAAACACTCATCCGCGATATTTCAACCGAACTTTGAAGAAAATGCCAGAAATCGTGCAGAAAAAGTTCAAGATTTGAGATCAGGGGCAATTTGTATTCAGGGATTGTATATTAGAGTTCATTCTGGAAAGGATGAATACATTTAATTACAAACGGTTGTCAACTTCTGTATACTATGGATCTGTTAAAACTGCATCAGATCCAAAGATATCCCGACAACAACAAATAAACCAAGTAACTGGAAAAATGAGTGTTCATAACGAAACTCATAATGAAATAGAACATCTAGCAAACCAGATTTTGCAGAAGGTCAATAATAGTGCTAATGGAGAAAGAGTTTACGTTGTTTTAGTCGGAGCTCCTGGCTCAGGCAAATCCACCATTGCCGAAGCGCTGAAAACATGTTTACTACAAAAGCTTGCCGGATCAGAATTACTGCTAACTCAATCTCAACAGGAGGAGAAGTCAAGTAATGGGTTTGAGAAAGGGACAAAAAGCCTCGAACAAGTTACAAGCGACATACCTCTGTGTGCAGCATCCGATGTACCTAAGCACAGATTAAGTGAAGCTGATTTGAAAGCCATTGAAAATTTTAAAACTTTCAAATATTATGGCACCGATGATGATATGATCATTGAAAGCGGTGGTGGGATTGACAACTCCATTAAACTTAAAGTAGAATTTCATAGCAGTGCTACCAAGGCCAAGAACTGCATCAATGATTACGTGAGTATTGTGCCGATGGACGGGTTTCATCTGTCTCGAAAAATGCTGGATAAATTTCAAAATTTTGAGGAAATGCATAAAAGAAGGGGATCTTATTATACCTTTGACTCAAAAAACTACTTGGAGCTGGTCAAGCTGATCACCAGAGTCAATAAAAAAAGAGGCACTGAAGATATCAGTATATTTTATCCCGGATTTGATCACGCTTTAAAGGATCCACAACAGGACCAACACGTTGTGAAACCAGAAACTAAAGTAGTCATTATGGAAGGGTTGTATCTCTTGCTGGACAAACCCAATTGGAAGAGTATTGTGAGCAGTTTACCAGCTGAAAACACGCTGATCTACAAAATAGACTCTGAAGAATCCACAATGGAAAAAAGAGTTAGCAAAAGACATGTCCAGTCAGGAATATGTGCGACTCTGGAAGAGGCTATTGAGAGATTCCGATTCAATGATGCAATAAATGGAAAGTTTATTGAGGAAAACATGGTACCGAACAAATCCATAATTCATATTAAAAATGACTAACGCCTACAAGTCATAAAAAGAGGCTACAATTTAGATCTGAATATAAGCAATTACATAAAAAGTTACAATGACATTGAAATCTTGCAAAAAAAAAAAAATCCAAAAACTTATTAAAAAAAAAAAACAGTACCTTGATTGCTGAATATGGAAGTGTTACACTGGAATGACCTTATGCTTTCTTCTATTCAAAACAGAGGACTGATCCAGGTTTAATGATACAGAAGCCCAGGATCCCTTTCTGTTTCCTTGTTCTTGTTCTTGTTCTTGTTCGTGCTTATTATCTTCAAACTTGTTTTCTGGCATAAATGTACTGTTATCTGCTAGAAAAAGCACATTGTTAATAGAAGTTCTGGACGAGTCTTCGCAGCTAGGGGGAACGGGTGTTCTTGGAAATGTGTGGTGAATAGGAGATTTGACAGACATTTCCATCTCAGTATTTGTAATATTGCTGTTCAAAGGACCTGAGCCAAGTTGAAAAACCGTTGTCTTTGGGACACGTTTCGGCATTTCAGGAGCATTTTCAAAAGAAGCATTCAAGCATACTTTGGCCGTACTTGCAAAGCCTCTATGTTCAGCATCGTGCACACTCCGCAGGTTTTCATTGTCCTCATCCAAATCGTCATCTTCGTCACAACTCAACTCGTCATCATCATCATCATCATCATCATCATCACAACACAAATCATCGCATTCAGTTTCAGTATCCAAATCACTGTCAGAGTTTTCTTCCTCCAAATCCTCACTATCCGCATTGCTATCAAGGTATTCGCTGTCATACTCATCTACGTCTTCAAAAGTGTCATATAGCAAAGAGTTCAAGCTGCTGTTGCTACTTTTATTGTATGCAGTCGCTTTGAGCAGCTCATCATAATGTGTGTTTTTGAAGGCAACTTTCAAAGAGCTTTCCTTATGCGAGTTGAAGTGCGATGCTGTATTTTGTGTGTGCTCTTTAATCAAAAATGGCATTGGTGACTTTGGAAGTCGCGAGTTTTTACAAACAATGTGCCCTATACTCTTTCTTATTTTCATGGTTTTCTTGCAGTTGTGCCCCTTTTTTTTTCTCAAAGCATCAGGGTCCTCAAGATATGTCCCTGTCTTGCGCTCTACCCACTGGACGTGCACTTCATTATTTGTTTGATCAACAGAGTTGGTGTTTTTTAAATTAGAACTGCTGTGGCCTTCCTTGGACAAGATGCTTGCACTGTCGGTGGATGTGTAAAAATAATCGGGACATTCTTGCAGGTTCGAGTTAGTCCTGCTCTGATCTAATAAGTGTTCTAAATCTTCTGACGAGCATGACTGTTGTTGGTTTGCAGGTTGCAAATCTAAGCAGTACAAAGTGATCTCCAAGTTATCCAAAGTTTCTTTTCGCACAATGTTTTCTCGCTTGCAAATGCCATAATTCAAATAGTTTGTCATTTTTTTCATCAAAGAAGTGCATTTAGCTTGTTCACAGTCTTTATTAACGGAACTTGTGGATGACACTGCGGCATTCCCGTTCAATAGAATAGAAGGTATCGTTTCAACCTTCACGTATACTTGCTGCCCTGCGTGTATTTCCGGTACGGCATAGAGCTCAAAGGTTGTTGTTGTTAGTATTGGCTTTTTCAAACTGTTGCAGTCCACTCCAAAGCGCTCAATCGCTTGAATAATGCTGTCGTTCATTATCATAGTGTAGCAGTATTTCTTCTTTTTTTTTGTTCTTGTAGTGCTCTTATTCTTGTTTGTAAAGCGCTTGCGGATGTGTTATAGATGCCAAACCTGATTTAAGTGTTTTTCTGCTATATGTATATGTATATATATACCTCAATCTAGCTTTTTTCTTTTATTCCCGTTTCTTTAGGTATATCTTTCTTTTGATTTGTGAGTTTTGTGTTCACCCTTTTTAATTAATTAAATTGTTTCCGATAGGTTTCCTTTCTCCTTCTTGAGATTTATCACGTTGCTAATTTGTGTGTACGCGTTTTTTTTTTTTTTATGTTTTTTTTTTTTTTTTTTTTTTTTTTTTTTTTTTTTTTTTTTCTTTCTCTCTGTGTAATGGGGTCGGACTACGAATGCAGGTAGGAGAGAATCCAAGGATTTTACGTAATTCGGTGGCATAACAATTTGTATTAAATATAGAAGCTGCAAGATACCTATTAAAGACAACTAGATGGGTCACCAATCAAACCATCAGGATTGCTAAAAATTCTGATGACCATGATGGCTTCACCTAAGTTCATGTAACTTCCTCATCTATATACTCTATTTTTTTTTGCCAAATTTTTGTTTTTTTTTTACGATTTTAAACTGATTTGATTCACTCCCCAAGCCATTATTGTGAGATCCGATTTAACCTAATTCAAAAACATTAATGAAATATTACTATTATAATTACAGATTCATTTCAAATTTCAAAGACTCAAAAATTACGTCTTTGAGCAGATTTATTTTGAAATGATTGTAGAAATAATGAATTGTATTATTTTTAGTGTTTTGTTTTTTATTCGTTCATATATGTTTTCTTCGTAGTGAAGTAATAAAGTGGCACTAGTTTTTTTCAGCTAGCGTTTCTTTTTTTTTTTTTCTTTTCTGTGTCTTTGTTTGTGTGTTTATTTATTATAGCTAGTAAATAAGAAGTATAGATAGCAATAAAACATAAATAGCTAAGCATGTGGTGGCCCCATCGTAAGCAGAAATTAAGGCAGACAACTCAGTCAAAACACACTCTCGACCAGTACCACATTTTTGTAAATAAAGAAGAAAGAAAGGACTGGGGACTGCCGACCATGTAGAACGGAAAACCCAAACTTGGTTTTTGTTTTGATTCATTTCCGTTTTCATCATTACTTCATTACTTCATTACTGCTTGATTCATTTAATGAGCGTGTGTGCCTTGTTTAACGGGCCCACGCCTTTTTTCTTTTTTCTTTTTTTTTTTTGGGGGGGTGAGTTTGTGTTTTTTTTTTTTTTTTTTTTTTTTTTTTTCTTCTTTTTCTTCTTTGACGCTCGACTAAAACTTTTCAGTTCTGAGGATATTTTTAGGTACCATTAAAAAATCCACAAAACACACACGCTTTTGAAAAATAATACTGCGAAACATATGTAAACAAGTTTTTTTGGTTCAAAATTACACTATTTGAACTCAGACTCACTGCACAATGAAAGTTTATAAATCAGATGTTGCAATTTTGTGCCTTTTTTTTTTTACCATAATGAAAGAGAAGAAGCGGCATAAAAAGTTATTAGGAAGGCTTCATGATATTGGAGTTTGGATCTTTGATTCAGTATTTTTGATTGGGGTAAAAACTTCTACTAGGAGAACCAGTATCCTGTGTGTGAAAGTTTACTGACGAGATAGTGAAATGAAAACACACTTTCCGTTGCTCGCTTTGAATCCTTCTCCGTGTGATTGCTCGGAGATCGGAGATTGATTTCCCACCACTTCAAAAGTAATCAAGTCTCTTGTTGCCAATTGTAACAAAGCGTAAAAAGTTCTGCAGACCGTCTTTCTCCTTGGCAGCTTTTGATTGTTTATTTTATCATTTAGCATCAAATTATTAAGCGAAATGTTGTCAGTTAAGCAATTTGCTAACTTTTTTTCCACATATTGGTAAACCTTCATACATTGACGATTGACCAAAAATTCATTTGTTTGAACAGAATCAAAATATTTAGCTGATTGGCGCTCCAGATGTGGATGGTCAAGACCAAAATGTCCAATGCTGCTTTCTTCTTCTATGGCTTGGAAACGCGATAGGTGGTCGCCACTTGTTTTTTTAAATGAATCGCTTTCTTGAGAGGAAAACATTAGTGAAGAGGTGCCAGATGTGAAGGAGCTTGGCCGGAATTCGGCAAGCGCTCCTAGTTTCGGAGAAGACGTCCCCATGTTTAAATCGATTTCCATCAAGTCCTTTTCGTGCTCCAATTCTTCATTGATTTGATCTAGGTCAGCCAAAACGTTAATATCTGACTGGAAACTTGCATTTGGAATTTTATCTGGGAAAAACTTTCTTGCAGTTTCCACTGCGGAATCAGTGTTACTCCCACTATCGCTCTCTTTATTCTCATTATTTGCGTGTGATTGAACTTTTCTCAATCTTTCGATATCATATTGAGCCAAATTTTGATTATGTTTTGAGGTACTGGTATGAATTCTTAAACTATCACTTGTCAATACTTTCAAAACATCCAAGTTGCAGCCAATAATCAAATCATCGTTGTTGATTGAGTGTTTCTTTGAAAAGTGCATAGATTCTTCAATCTTGTTTATTATTTTCATCATATTAATTTCATAAGATTCGTTATTTTTTCTCAAAAAAGTGTTTGAAAAGCTAATAGAGTCGTCCACTTTGACCTTTTTGAATGATTTCTTGAACCTGTTTGAATTCCTTGTTAGCTCTAGCAAGGGACGCGATGACAAATGTGGTTCCAAAAGTTCATCATCACTTTCATCTGGTAAATCAGAAGCTTCGATAAGTGTTTCAGCATTTTGCACACGATTTGTTTCAAACAAGTCAAAATCCATATCATGGGAAGATTGTTGTGTTGCAAAAGGCAAGTCCTGTATTTCTTCATTTCCGTCACTTCCATTTTTTGGAGGTTCGCTATCCAAGTTTATCAAATCAATTTCAAAATCGCTTTGAGCACTGTCGAAGCTGTTTTTTCTTTTCTTGGAGTTATTATTTGTTGCATTTAACATGAATTGATCAGATTCAAGCATATTGCTTGAGGTTGCAAACCCGCTCAACTCAAAATTACTCAATTCATCATTATCGCTTTCAAAATCTTGATCTACCGGCTGATGCTCTTTTAGTGGGTTGAATAAATAATAGGAGTCTGCAATACCAGGGATGTTTAACTCTTTGCTCAAATCAGATTGTTTGATTAATAGCTTGTTATGGTCAACACTGGAAGTATCAATTTTGTAATTATCTTTGACATCATTTACAATGTTGAGTATTTGCGAATAATCCACGCCGCCAACATTACAATTAAAAATTGGGTTTTTCTCAACGCCAATAGTCTCGTCATTTTTTAAAAGAAGCCCATTCACACTTTTGCTTGTTTCATGATAGTTGTCTAAATAGTGTTTTGCGTAAAACAGGGATTTATAGTCATATTTCATGCCGTATTGTTGTAGTTGCAATTGTTGTAATTCAAATATTGTTTTGTATTCCCTTGTTCCGTCAAAAATACACGTTTCTGTGAATGGCCCTCCAATCATTTGCTCACCACTTTGCTTCTCATTTTTTCTTAATTTTTTCAATTTTTCCAAATCTTGTAAAAACTTTTGGTGTTGGTTTGTAGACAATTCTTTAAAAAGTTGTTGTTTAATTTTTACCAAATCAGACAAAATAAACTCTACTTGCTTGTTGTAGCACATAGTCAGTCCATACATAATGCGACTTTGGTGTCTCAGGTTTAGTTGCTTCAAAACTTTGTTGTTAAGCTCAGCGTTGTTGAGTAGTTTTGGGATTGAGATGTTTGTTACTTCTCGTTTATTGGAAACCCTACCGGATCGTTTTGCCGTATACGCGCTACTCAAGTCTGTTTCTGGTGAGATTGTTTTGTACTTTCCACTATTCAAGTTGGATAGCAACCAAATGATAGACAGTGTCGTGTTTGAGCTTAGGATATCTGAAAGCGACATTTTGGTGGTTGGTGTTGCTGACTTGTGTGAGCTTTTTTTTTCTTCACTATACAAGATATAGAGATATCTAGGTTAACCAATCTATTTTAGTTCAAAGTATGTCTCCAGTAACAGAACACCAACGAACTTTTCACTTCCAACTTCCATTTGACTAATACAGAAATCCTTTTTCAATTTTGGTGATTTAGTAATTTGGTAATATTAACCGCTGAAACCTTACCAAACTCGTCCGGGCACTCGTTTTCCTTATTTTTCTCTGTTTTTTTTTTTTTCCTCCTTGCAAGAATTGGCTTCTTTTGAAAAGCATGATATTTTTGGTCATACTTGTGTGTGTGACTGTGTCCTACTATACTGGTTCCAAATTAACACAACACAGCCACA
>ERZ794936.872-NODE-872-length-11070-cov-5.829959_pt1 | contig 11070 bp, 6 predicted proteins | sample MGYA00511083_ERZ794936 | MGnify/ENA primary metagenome ERZ794936 (study PRJEB30137, sample SAMN04331409) | food metagenome | isolation source: Y2 must sample point D1 replicate A | place: Australia: South Australia | collected 2014 ... | reverse complement strand
TTGGGCACATTCAAGAAGATCAATGAGGTATCATTACCTACTTCTTACCCTGATTCGTGGTATAATGAGTGTCTTGATATAGCGCAGGTGGTGAAACTAGCCTTTTACAATGAACTCCCCGTTGGCGCCATAAAAGGACGGCTTTTCAACTCTGCACATAAACTTCCCACCTTTGAGTTTGCCACCACGGCCAACATGAACACTAAGATTGTCATGAACGCTCTCTACATCGAGTCATTTGCCGTGTTGGAGGCTTACAGAAACCAGGGTGTAGGAAGCGAACTTCTTCTGTGGATCATCTCTGAAGCCAAAGAGAGATTCGTACACGAGATTTTTCTTCATGTGCACGTGAGAAATGAGGAGGCAATCAAGTGGTATAAGAAAAAAGGTTTCGTGCAGAAGGATGACATCGTGAAAGACTACTATAAGGAACAAGGCTTGCCTGAGCCTGACGCGGTCATCCTTTCCATTTCCTTTTAAAATTGCCAGCATAAACAATAAACAAAGTTCCACAATTGATCTTGTAATTTTTGCATGTATAAACTCTACTCATATATCAGTCGAGCTCAGTCTTCCTTTTCGTCCTCGGTATCCGTGTTGATATCCGTAAACACACTCTCGTTATCCGACTCATCATCATCATCTTCGGCCTGATTCTTCGCTTTCTTCACTTTTTGCCCCCTCAAAGCAGCCAACGCACCGGCAAGGCTATCTTCCTCCGGGTCGGAAATGTCACTATCAGACTCATCCTCAGACTCATCTTGACTAGCTGCTCTTTTCACAGCCTCCATGTCGACTGGTACATTCTGCACGTTCAATTCTAGCGGGATGTCCACGTCATTGCCAAAGTATGAGTTGCTTTTCAAGAGCAATCTGAAATGATAAAGCCCCTCCTCTGGCGGCGTGGGAACGGAGATCTTGATCTTGAATGTGCTGATAACAAGCGTGTCTTGCTTTCCCTCTATCCACTGTTCCTGGGTCAACTCTAGGTTGCTCAAGTCGACCTTGTCCATGATGGCAGCCTCTGTACCCTCAATGAACTTTGCATCCTTTTGGTTGACGATAAAGCCCTCCCAAGTACTGGCAATTTTTCTGGGAAAATACGGTGCGTATGTCTTTGGCAACAAGGGGGCATCGTCGTTTGATCTCAAAGGGTCCTTCAAGTCCTCAAATGTCTCCTCCTCAGCCAATCGCGACTGTTCAATCTCAGGACAGGACTTGTGTGCGGCAGATTTGATTAAGAATTTCAATACCAAGTGGATGCTTGAGTTGGGTGGCACCACGCTTTCACCAGGTACTCTGAAGGATGCGTCCAAGACACGAATGAATGGCACCTTGCGAGCCACGTCCAACGCAACCAGCAATTTTTGCTTGTCCTTGATACCCAACGCTTCGCTAGCATCTTCCTTTGTCAACGTGAGCAATTTCCCGAGCTTCTTCACTGGTTGGGCCTCAACCACTTCTTTGTCCACATATGGCAATTGCAACAAGTCTCTGTGCTTGCCCATGGGTGACGATGCTTGAAAAAGGGCCTTCTGCAAGTCATAAGCGGCCACCACGACATCGGGTGCGCGGAACACGGTGGCAATGTCAATGAACCCCTTGATCAAGTCTGGAAGTTTTCCGACAATCAACAACTTTGCAAGCTCGTGCTCGCTAGAGAACTGTCTATTGAGATACTCCAGAACAAGCTCCTTGGCCTGCTCCACAGACAAACTGCCGCGAATGAGCGTGATCTCATCCGCCTGGAGCATCCAGTCCAAAATATCAAATGGGGTGAACACCTTGCCCGGGCTCTTGTCGGTCAACTGACGCACAATAAACGTGGCGGTGTCGACATACAACCCCTTCTTCGTCACCAGTTTCACGTTGTTCCACCACGTGCCCACCACAAGAGGCAACACCACACCGATCAAGAGGAAGTATACCACGATCATAAGCGAAGAGTACTTGCCCTCCACCAAAAACTTGGGAATGGCGATTCCATGCGAAATGTCCTGCGGCCCGTCTGGGTGCCCATAGAGGCGCAAGTTCTCCTTGGTCACATCGTCAGTCAAAGCTTTGTAGGCGAGGTTGATGCGGATAAACGCCTCCTCCATCTCCTTCTTCGCAGCTTCACCCAAATCCTTGGCAATCTTATCCGGGTGGAACGTCAACGATAACTTACGGTACTTCGACTTAACCTCGCGCTCCGTGGCCGTGTAGGGGATGTCCAAGATCGTGTATGGGTCAAAAAACCCCAGCAAGCTCACCTCCTGCGCATACGTGATCCAGATGTATGCCACAAGCGCCCAACCAGCCACAACAAAGGGCAACTTCTTATTGAATATGCGGCCCGACGACAGGCGGAATTCAAGCTTTCCCACAAGCGCCGAATGCGGCAATTGCAACTTGCGATGGTCAAGCAGAATCGCGCCTTTGGCATTTTCCAGCGTCAGGGCGTCTTTGGCAAATACCCCTGCGAGATACTTGTAGGTGAGGGGTAACAACGCAAAGACGAGAAGTGCAAGCACGAAGTACGGCCATGTCTCGGCCGCCTCGTCGTATTTGTACTCGGAAGCCATGTTTTCGTGGTGTGTTTGACTGGATCTGTATGCTATGCCGGGAGTACAGGTGGCCTTAGTAGACGGCGGCGGTGGTGGTGGTGCACCGCGCGCACGCGCTTCAGCGTGAAAGACACGCGGATGTCTGGATGTTCTGCCACCAATGTCTGTTTCAGTGTGAGAAAGTCTACTGGGTTAATTAGAATCATTGTTTTTTCTTATTGATCATTTTTCATTTTTCGTTTTTGTTTGAGTCTTTTGCATACGCGGAGGCTCGATGTTTTGCTTTGTATTTGTATATTTCATGTGAGAGTATGAGATGAGGGGAAAAATGTGACAGCTTCCCGCAGTAGAAGTACATCTAGTGGTGGAACAAACGGATGGGGTTCTCGACATACACCATGTCATGCGAGTCCGCCGCAGCGAACACGGCCTTGTCCATAACGGATCCGGAAGGCGCAGCCACATACTTGACACCAGATCTGGCGGCTCTGTAGACATTGTCTGGGAAGGGGAAGAAGGCGTCGGATGATAATGCAACCTCGGACATTTTGCCCAACCACTCTGCGCGCTCCTCTTCGGTCAATGGCTCGGGAAGCTCGGCGAACTTGCCCTCGTACTCAGACTTCTCGGGCTCGGACTTTGGAATCTGGTTTGACACAAACAAGTCAATGGCGTTCGACTTCTCAGGTCTCTTGACGCCCTTGGCCCACTTGAAGCCCAACACTCTAGGATGTTGTCTCAACCACCAGTTGTCGGCCTTGTCGCCAGCCAATCTGGTACAGTGGATTCTAGACTGCTGGCCAGCACCCAAGCCGATGACCATACCGTTTTTGGCATAGCACACGGAGTTGGACTGCGTGTACTTCAACGCAATGGTGGCCACGGTCAAGTCAACCACACCTTGCTCGGTCAAGGCCTTGTTCAGCGACACAATTTCCTTGAACGAGGACCCCTTGATGATGGCATCGTTTCTCTTCTGCTGCAACGTGATGCCATATACCTGTCTGGACTCAAGGTTGTCAGGGGTGAAGTTGGGGTCGATCTTCAAGATGCAGTATTTGCCTCCCTTCTTCTTCTTCAAGATCTCCAATGCCTCGGGTGAATAGCCTGGAGCAATGACACCATCAGAAACCTCCTTCGAGATGATCTGCGCGGTGGGGAGGTCAACAATGTTCGACAACGCAATCCAGTCTCCGAAACTCGACATTCTGTCGGCACCTCTTGCTCTGGCGTAGGCGTTGGCCAAGGGCGACAAGTTCTCGATGTCCTCGACGAAGTAGATTTTTTTTTCGACATCAGACAAAGGCAAGCCGACGGCAGCACCAGCGGGCGAGACGTGCTTGAAAGAAGCTGCGGCAGGCAAGTTCAAGGATGCAGACAACTCCTTGACCAAAGGCCACGAGTTCAAAGCATCTAACAAATTGATGTAGCCAGGAGAACCGCCCAAAACTTTGAAAGGCAACTCACCTTGAGGCACGTAAGCCTGGGCAGGTTTCTGGTGTGGGTTGGCACCGTATCTCAAGGGCAACTGAGAAACGTTCTCGGCATACTGCTTTCTGAAGAAGTCAGAAATGGCGACGTCGTAGTCCGCAGTGTGCTCGAAAGCCTTCAATGCCAAACGGTTTCTCGTGTCCTTTGAGATCTCACCGGCCTTCAACTCCTGCAAAAACACGGCATAATCCTGTGGGTCGGACAAGATAGTCACACGCGCGTGGTTCTTGGCTGCGGCACGCAATAAGGTCACACCGCCGATGTCGACCTCTTCGACAGCCTCCTCAATTGTGACGGCAGCCTTGGACACGGTCTCCTTGAAAGGGTACAAGTTGCAAACGACAAAGTCAACCTTGTCAATGCCCTGCGCAGTCAAATCAGCCTCATCGCTCTGGATGTCTCTGGCCAAGATACCACCGTGGACAGCAGGGTGCAACGTCTTCACTCTGCCGCCCAACATCTCGGGCGCGTGTGTGATCGAGGATACATCCTCAACGGGGAACCCGGCCTCGCGCACCATCTTAGCGGTACCGCCAGAGGCCAAGATGCGCACGTCGGCGGCTGCCAAGCCTTTGGCCAAGTCTAACAAGCCCGTCTTGTTGTATACGGATAAAATCGCAGTTTTCGTGTGAGCCATGATTGCTTCTGAGGGGTAGGGATCTGGCTGGCGATAAAGCTGTGTCTTACAAGGGTATGCGACGAATGCAATAGGTGATCGGATGAATCAGCAAAAAAAAATCCTGCGTGAGCGAGTATTTCACGTGAAACAAGGAGTCTAATCAACGGGCACAGTCACTGGGAATGCAAACGGCGAGGGATCTGGGGTTTTAAACGTTTTACTTTTCCGGCCTTTTCTTCCGCCGATAATAATTAGAGGCACGGGTGTGCGCGCGCAATTCGGCGGCAGTCAAAACCAGGGCCCCGCGGCGGCGCCGGCCCTACTGACTCGGGTGCAAGGGCACGAACCGACTACACAATAAGACTTGTAGAATTGTGAGTGATACGCTTTAATTTTTTTTTTCAAACTCAAATATTCTGTCAGCCATGCATCAAATGTAAGGTTGAGACATAGGCCTCGCGAACTTTCAAGTGCATATGCTCTGATGGTTTTTTGGCCCCGACTGCATCGCTCTTCAATCAATGACGCATCAGCTCAGCTGATAATTTTTTCAACATGGGGAGTGTACTGCATGTATGTCCCAAAGTCGTTTCCGCTAGTGACTTCTCGAGGTGTGATGTCAATTATTGGACCGTATCATTGGCGTTGCAAGATCCATTGTGTTTGATTGCACACTCGCGATCTATTGTTGACATTCTGTGAAGCTTTGATCTGGACATTTTTGTCATAATGGTATAGCATTCATCTCAAACGATCCTCGTCAACTTTCGTACTTTTCAGGATGTGTGTTTTACGATCGTCAGGTCAATCGGAACACTTGTACGGAAATTTCTACATCTTAAGATATCAATGTTTGTCTCATTAAGCCTACCACTTCAATACTACCAAATAAACTCAAGAAACGAGAACACCCAGCTAAACGCGGTGCGCTTACTTTCTGTATCTCCACAAGGACAAAGTGTTGTGCTTCTTCCAGGTGTGACGACGGCCGGCCTTGGTGTTGTTGAACAAGTGACCCTTGTTGATACCTCTGGATTGCTTTCCGGCAGAAGTAAGACCTCTGGCCTCTCTGCGCTTGTGCACAGGGTTGACAATCCAGTTGTATCTGGCGTCTCTTCTGATCGCGTTGTGCGATGGGTCCACCAAGATAACCTCAAAGTACTTGTAGGTGGAGTCGGAGTTGATCCAGTAAGAGTTCAACACTCTCAAGTTGGCAGCTCTTCTGCCGACTCTCTCCTCGGCAGTGACTCTCAAGGACTTCTGGTACTTCAATTGAGTCACACCGTGGTTGGTTGGCTTACCGTAAGTGGCACCCTTTGGCACAGGTCTCTTTCTGCCACCTCTTCTGACTCTGATTCTGAAAATCACGAATCCCTGCTTGGCCTTGTAACCCAATCTTCTGGCCTTGTCTGGTCTAGAAGGTCTAGAGGCTCTGTGGATGACGTTTCTCTGTCTGTACTCCCAACATCTGACTCTCAACAAGAATCTGGAGACATCAGACTGCTTCTTTCTTTGCAACTCTTCCAAGTATTTGTAGGCACCCATTTTTACCGTTAGTGATGAGAAGTGAGATTTGTCGAAACAATTTTCCTACTTTTTTTCCAGGATGCCCACTGTTTCGCTGCGTGTGTGCAGGCGTCATCGCGCGGTGTGCGCTTTAGGGCAAGAGACCTGGTTTGAAGAGTGCGCGCACGTGACCCAACCTTGGGCTATGGCTTACTTGCAGCAGCAGCTCTAGGCCTCCCCGCCGCGGACGCTATCCGAGAAGTAGGGCACCCGTTGCTGCCCCACCTAGTAAAGAGGGCGTCGCCATACATACGGACCCCTCAAAAGTTTATTTAAGACTTATATTCAGTCTGCTTTGTGGCCCACTCGAACTCTTGGCGTAGAAATGCCAAGCATTGGGTCGGGGCTTGCGTGTGCAGTTACGCCGGCAAAATTCTCGAGGACCTCCGGGCTTCCTAGACACGCCCGCGTCCATACAGAATTAAAGACATGCGCCCGAAAAGAAGAATACATGGAATCTCGCATTTTGTGCCCGGAACAAAATTGAATAATTCGATATTTGTCAAGTTAAATCTTTTGTTGTTTTCAGGACGTAACCTAAAACGAGCGGCTTATCTTCTGTACCATTATTGGACGTAAACCCTCTCATGCCAACCTGAAACAACATTTACCAATTTAGCAAATACGGGCGACCGGTCGCGCTTTGTAGAAAGTCGCTTAGGCATGGTGAGCGACTCTGCTCGCAAATACATGCATGAAGCGGGAAGAGGTATTTAACCGTTTTTCCGAATCGTGCCTCGTGCACAACGGTAAAGCGCATCTGGTGATATGTTATTGATCATGTACTCACGAAATGTGAATCTGAATACACAAACGATCATTATAGGGATTTACAGAACACTTTTGTGATTTGTCGGTTGAGGCGACGCTGACGCTCTCGCTAATTTGCTCCATGAAAACTTATGCATTTGCACGCCCAACGGCTGCGGATACCTCGGCGATGTGCATATAGATTTCGCTGTGCGGCCGCATTGTATGCACACCAAATTGAACATGTGCACAGAAGGCGTCAGCGAGATCACTCATGATTCGCCTCAAGGGAAGAGTCCGAGCGAGACTCATGGCAATCTGGTAAATGCCAGATGCAAGAGTTGATCACGCACTGAATATTACTCCCGATCTACTTTTGTAGCCCTGAAATGGCTGTATCGCTACAGAATCGCGACATCAACAATAAGTAATGACAGCTTTCGGTAAAGATGAAAATTTGCTATCATCTCTGTAGTCAGGCATTTGTTGCTGTTGATCAGTGTACCATTTCTTTCATTGATATAGTGGAATTAAATTTCTGAAGGCTCGGAAAAAGTCATTCATGGGGGCAAAGTCCTGTTCGATGCATAAATACCCGCGATGCATGATTCTCTTGCGCGCGACGACGGTTGCCGAACAAAAAAAACACCCGCAGGAGCATTCGAGGCGTTTCGGACAAATCTGGCCTCTCAAGTGGGGTCTAGACAACCACAAACATTGCTTCTCATGAGAAAAGTAAACAGGATGACAAGCAAACAGTCTCGGCTCAAAATCCTAGAGTCGATAGGGTTTGCGAGAATTTTCATAGTCAGCACTCCTTGCCGAAAGAGTATTTCTTTTTTCAGGCTTATCTTTCGCTTCTCAAGGCCGCGAAGAGCCGGGTGCATGTGTGCAAGCAAGCACGCCCGAAACGTGACACACATCGGCTTTTCGGTTGGGAGAAAGGTCGCCCCTGGCAAAACCTACGTCATCACAGGAAAGCTTTTTTTAGACTAATTTTTGAAACTTGGGCTAATTGGAAGAAGAAAAAACTTCGAGTGCACCTTTTTTGGCGGTGGTGTCTACAATCTAATCTCCCGGCAAATTTTGTAGCCCCAACGGCGTGCAACCGTTAGCATTGAAAATATTGTCCTTAATTTCGATTCAGCTTGACCAAACTAAATCAAATAATCATGAATTGAGCAAGATTTGTTCATTGCGGTGGAGAGGGGCTGAGATCGCCAGGACTTACCCTTGAGATTTGACCGCAGGCTCTGTCGCAGATTTAGCCGCTATACATATTTCGATTGCCAGAACGTATACGGAAAGCACCCATGCATCATGCATGACTCGAGTTGATTACATTAGTGATTTCGACTCCATTTAAAGATCCGAGTCTATCTCACTGCAAGAACCGAAACGCGAAAAGTATAAGATAAGTCTGGTGTTCTGTTTACCCTCTACCTTAGGTTCTCAATCCGGAAGCACTTTCTCCCCAATTCAATCCCAAAAACGTTTCACGAGGACACTTCGTGATTTACGTCCTGGAGAATAGAGACCGGTCTAGACCCAAATTGTTCGTGAGTTCCGTGCGTGCTGCCAACCCAATCAATCACATATATAACCTACGAAGGGGATATTTCTCCTGATCTCCAATGTTTTTGGTGTCTTCACAACACTTCTCGTCTGCCGAACTGCACTCAATGAAGTCGATTGAAGGGCCTTACCAGGGGCAATACCAAGGCAATTCTTCATCCCGAAGGTCGTATGAAGAGCCTCGACTTGACGAGCTAGGTGGTTATGGATATCCTCAAGTACCTCCGCCCCGATATAACTCGATCAGCGAGACAAGTGTTGGATATTCCGATGGCTACTCTATTGGAGAAGAAGACTCAGAGCCTGCAATGTATGTTTCCGATAATACTGTCACATTACCCAATGAACGCCCTGAAGATTATTGTCCAAGGGACAACACAACAGCCGTGTCACCTCTTCAATCGCATCAGCAATACAGTTTTGAGCCTGTGTCACACCGAGATAGCGGCCGACGGCTCGAAAGCGTTTATCTGAACCAAAATTCGAATTTTGCTGGTACAGTTGCACTTACGAGCGAGCGGGAATTATTTGTGAGCAGGCCTCCATCTACTTACGGCACACACCTCCGCCAAGACCCTCAAGAGCAATACTCGCCATTGCACGGGCTGCAAGTGGTACCTTTTCAAAACACACAAACATTTGCTGGGGTTTATGAGACTGTTGTTGCAGCAGGCGCACCTGCTTTCCAACAAATTGCACAACAACCTCACTCGTATGAATACCCGGACTTGACCACCATGGTCAATTCTTGTCAAGGGGTGGTGGGTCCTTTAGTCGAGGCCACCTTTGTGGACAGCAAAGTTTGTCGGATTTGCAACAAGCGTATCACAAGGGATATGTCACGCCACTACCGCACACACCAGAAAGACAAACGGTTTGTGTGCGTTTTTCCCAAACAATCTTGCGGATACAAAAACAGTCAGTTTAACCGCCGGTATGATTTCAAGAAACATTTGCTCAACAAGCACTTTGTATATGACGATCCCGAAGTCGTCAAAATCCAAACATTGCGAGATAAAGTTGTGCATTGGGGGACGTGTCCCTGCGGCCAGCGCTTTCTTGCGCAGAACTGGCTAGATACACACATCTTATCCAAGGACGAGACGCAGAGATGCCCATTATTAGAAGAAACACTTGTTGAATAGAACGTATTTAGTAATCTAGAGACAAATCATATAATTGGAAAACTGGAAGCAGGGGGAGACGTCACGGCTAATGGCATGAGTCAGGTCCAAACAATCGTGTTAACACGACCGATAGATCAAAGGCAAGTGATCGAACATCGCAAATCTAATTCTTTGAGGCTGCAAGCGAAAGAAGTTCCGTTCCGCCAACAATTTTGACAATAGGCTTCGTAGTCTCTTCTTGAGGGGCCAGAATCAACTTCACAGCAGCTTCACCGACGTCAGAACCCTTAGTGGCAAAAAACACGTTATTACCCAAGAATGTTCCATGAAAGTACTTGAAAACAGCAGCACTCATGTCATTGAGAAGTCCTTTCGAGCCTTCTCTGGCACCTAACAAAGGACCAGGGCGCAAAATAATGGTTCTGGGAAACTTCAATGCAATTATGTCCTGCTCAATACGGCCTTTGGTCTTAAGGTAGAGAAAATGAGACAGAGGCGACGCGCCAATTGAAGACACGATCACAAAAGTGTTGACGCCTGCTGCTTTTGCGGCTTCGGCGATTTTGAGGTTCATTCCATGATCGATGTCCACAAAAGCCTTAGCCGAGCCAGCAGCACTACGGGTGGTGGCCAAGCCGGAAAACACGACGGATGGTTTTTCTTCAGAGATGATCGTTAAGTATTTGTCCACATCTTTTTCAACGATCTCCTTCACCTTGACATTGTTCGCGTTAATGGGGCGTCTGGTAACAGATGTGATTGAGGAAAAATAGTTCGACTTCTCGGCACTGGCCAAAAATGCTTTTCCACACAACCCCGTGGTACCGAAAATCATTAAAGACATGGCGAATTACTGTTGTGTTTGGTCAATTTGTGTACGAATCCCGTTCGTTTGAGAGCAAGATGAGTCTATAGAGAGGTGATTGAATCGTGGAACATTGCGCTATATAAGAAAGGCCTTATACAGGTCGAGGCGGCCACCGGACGACGGTCATTTTCTAGCAAGCATAGACACAAAGTGTGAAACTGCTTGACTCCATGCCGATTTTTCCTTTGATTCTTCTCGATCAATATCGTTATCGATCTGGCGTTTCGTACGGTGAACGACCAATTTACGAGATTCTATTAATAGCACTTCGAACCATGTGTGGGTAAATGTCGTTTTTCACACCACGCCCTATATACATACGCGCGGACGACTGGCTCTTCACGAAGGCGGCAAACACGACTGTGCAGGCAAATCATGCGCCTGGCTTTTCTTCACAATGTACGTGACGCCCAGACCACATGCATTCCTGCGCCAGCATGTAAGCGATGGGCGTTTCAAACAAATATGTTTGCATACGACTCACATGCGATCGGGCCGATCTTCCGAGTGTCATTGAGCGTCATCTGA
>ERZ794936.871-NODE-871-length-11102-cov-33.721010_pt1 | contig 11102 bp, 5 predicted proteins | sample MGYA00511083_ERZ794936 | MGnify/ENA primary metagenome ERZ794936 (study PRJEB30137, sample SAMN04331409) | food metagenome | isolation source: Y2 must sample point D1 replicate A | place: Australia: South Australia | collected 2014 ... | reverse complement strand
TTTTTTTTTTTTTTTTTTTTTTTTTTTTTTTTTTTTTTTTTTTTTTTTTTTTGTACATGAAGTTTTGTTTCTTTAAGCAAACACTTGCTTTAGAAAATGATATTCTTTGCGCGAGCTCTTCAACTAGAAAGCACTAGCAAGCGCTTAATCAAACAAAGTACATCAGAAAAACAACAAAGAACCGTTATAAGGGCAAGATGGCTAAACCAAAGCAAGCACAGACAGCTGCCAACTCAACCATCACTCAGGCCAACAACTCGTCGTTCACCGTTTGGTCTCCTCAGGATACGGTTCGGGACGTTGCTGAATCTTTAGGAATTGGTAATATTTCCGATGACGTTTTGAGATCACTGGCTATGGATGTAGAGTATCGTATTTTGGAGATCATTGAACAAGCAGTCAAGTTTAAAAGACATTCGAAACGAGAAACTTTGACCTCGGATGACATCGCAAAATCCCTAAAAGTCCTGAATGTAGAACCTTTGTATGGGTATGCCCCAGGTGTTGGTGTTCAAAATTTCACAAAAACCCAAGTCGGGGTAGGCCCACAGCAGCAAAACTTGTATTGTTTGAACGACGAGGAAGTGGATTTTGACCAATTGATCAATGAGCCCCTGCCCCCTGCACCAAGAATTCCATCGTTTACCGCCCATTGGTTGGCCGTGGAAGGTGTACAGCCGGCTATTCCACAAAACCCGCCTTTGACAGAGATCAGGCATAATTACACACCTTTTGTAAGAGGTGCCATTGTCACTTCCATCAACGAAAACTCGCTACAAACCGTTGTTTCTGAGGAAGATCTCAACGAAGACATAACGGAAAAGTCTACAGCGTCCACCGGCAAACAGCAGGATACAACACCGGCAGGAGCCACTGTGCAAGCAAATCAAACATCACAAACTGGTTCAAAAATTGCGAAAAGCATTATCAAACCTGGTTCAAAAGAGCTGGAAGTTAAGCCACGTGTAAAACATGTTTTGTCAAGAGAACTACAAATTTACTTTGAAAAAGTTTGTGAAGCGTTGCTTGATCAAGAAAATACAGATGCAAAAACAAGAGCGAAAACAGCTGCTTTGCACTCTTTAAAAAACGACACCGGTTTGCACCAGTTGGTTCCGTATTTCATATCCTTTATTTCAGAACAAATTACCTACAATTTGGATAATCTGGCATTATTGGCCACCATTTTGGAAATGATGTACTCATTATTATGCAATGAGTCTATTTTCTTAGACCCATATATCCATACTTTGATGCCCCCAATTCTAACTTTACTTTTAGCTAAAAGTATAGGCAATGAAGATAACACTTTGGAACAAACACTGGGCCTAAGAGATTTTGCAAGCGAGCTACTAAATCATGTGTTGCGGAAATTTCCAAAGCTCGACAAGACGTTGAAACCTAGATTAACAAGAACTTTGTTGAAGTCCTTTTTAGATACAAACAGAACCATGGGGACATATTACGGATGCTTTAGGGGTGTTATGGTTTTGGGTCCAGAAACAGTAAGATTTTTTATGGGGAACTTGCACAACTGGGCTGAACTGGTGATACCGCCTTTGCAAATTTCTTTGAACTCTCCTATAACAAAGCCTTTGACTGAGGTTCCCGAAAAAGAAGCTGAACAAAATTTTGTGGCGGACAACAAAGCTGAGCCAACCACAAACGAACCAGCAGATCAAGATGTAGATATGACCTCGCTTCAAACTGAGGACTTAGCAACTGATACCTTGGCCGAAGACAAAAATGGACATTTGAACGTCGAGGAAGACGAGCAGAAAAATGAAGCAGATGGTGAGCCAACCAGAGAAACTAATGAATCTCTTTTGGAAGATGATAACGTCAAAAAAGAAACTGCCGTATCCAGTTCAGAGCAAACTGTAAATGAAATACCCAGTGAAAAAAAAGATGACATCAATTTGAAAGAAAATGAAGAGGCTGAAACACAACAGGAAATCGTAAAACAACCAGATGAGTCAGAACCACAAAATGCAGATTCAGAGACTGAAAAACAATTAAAAACCCAAAACCAGCCTGTAGCTGAAACTGAAACTGAAACTGAAACTGAAATCCCTACGGCTGAAGCAGACTCGAATACTCCAGATCAGGAAACCGAAAAAGATGTCGAAATGACAAATGCATCATCCAGTACAGGTGTACTGAGTGAAGTCAAAACTACCGAAGACAACGCTGAACCGATTGGCAGTTCTTCAAATGAAGCTTCAGCGGAAAATCCTGTTCCTAAATCAAGCTCAGACGATGTGACCCAAGTAAACGAGAAAAAAGAAGTTCCTGATGCAGTTGCAAATACTGATAAGGTGTCGTCTAAGTTTACAAATGAGGAATTTGATCATTTAGTCAAAGTGATTATTGAGTTTTTGAAAACATTGGAGCAAGAACTTCCCCCAATGGAGCAAGCTGGAAGTCAACCTTTATCTGTTGAAGAATATACAAACCTACAAAACCAGGTTGGTCAAGTTGTAGCACAGACAATCAAAAGCTTTCCTGATCCAACTGAAGCAAGAAAGTTATACAAGTCAATTTTTTTTGGTACCTTGGGTCACGGTTAGTATTTCACAAAGCCATTTCATTATCATATACATATGTATATACGTATTTAATGTGGAAAAGCATTCTTTTCTCGTGGTATCCTTATGGAGAAGTTGGAAACAAGACTCTTCTCACAGGTTTTTCAGAGTCTTTTTCTTGCTCATCTAAAGCTGGATCTTTTTTTGTTTGCAGTTTATCGTACGGAGACGTTCTTGTTGAGGCGAACTGCATCAAGGGTGAGTTTATTATTTGAGCTGTTTGTGGAGATTCAATCACATCATTGTTGTTAGATTTTGCCTTTGGAGTTTCTTCCACTTGAACTTGAAAAGCTTTATTCAAAATTGAAACATTTTTCACAGCCTCTGGATTTTCAAACTGTTTTTTTCCAACTCGTTGAAACGAAGAAACACTGGATGAAAACCTAGCAAGTTTGACAGATTTCCCGTTTACAAACACTGAATTGTGGTCATCAGCATCATACAGCTCAGAGTGCCTTCTATGCAGCCCTGCCCTGTTTTGGCTGCCAGAAACATTGGCATCGTTAATCTGGGAGCTTGCTTTGAGAACTGATGAAGAATTACGCTCTGCAGGAGTATCGCTTATTGGAGTTGATCTTCTTTCCAGTAAATACAGATCTGACTTTGTTCGCTGCAATAAGGTATTAACAGACTGACCTTGTAAAAGGTCTAATAGTTTGGAAGAGGAACGTCTTTTTTGTCCAGGAATATTTGAAGATGGTGTCCCTGTTAAGCTGTTCTTTTTTTCCAAACGTGTTATATCCTTTTTATCTTTGTTGTTTTCGGTTATTTTTTTGTTGAAAGACGTTCCTTTCATTTTATTTGACACAAAGTTCACTGCATTTGGAACTTTTCGACTGTAAAATGGCAGCAAAACCTGTTTGTAAAACCCGGGCGACGAGCTCTCACTTGCAGCACGTAATATCTTGGTTTTGATATATGTGTCAATTTTCAGCTCGGTTGGATGTACTGAATTTGAATTTATACCAAGAATCGTTTCTGTAATGCATAACTTGTCAACCCATATGTCCAAAGTATCGCATAAATCAATCGAAACGTTTGTATCATGCTCAATCTTTTTAGTTTTTGTTTTACGCTTTCTTCCAATAAAATTTGAAGAAGAATAGAGATATGCTTTTTGAATAAGTTTCTTTTTGTACCTTGACTCAAAATTAATAAAGTTCTTGTCCATAGTCGTGAAACTTAGCAGTTCTAAGCATATAACTATCTGCAGCTTCAATTCTCTTAGCTTATGTATGCAATTCAATTTGGTCAGCGCATCATTCATTTCTATAAGTTCTTCGTAGTCATGTATTTCCCAGTTTCGAGCAAGTAGTGATCGTCTGAGTTTTTCAACGTTGGCTTCTTCTTTGATCAATTCTGTAGACTGGTTTTCGTACTTTGAATCAAAAGCTGTAAAAGATAGTGCGGTTTCTTCGAGGAGTTTTTGATAGAGAATAGTCGCTTCGGTTGAACCGCTGCTTTTATTCTTGCACAATAACTTGACTTTTGATAAGGTGTTCTTTACAAAATGTGCCATTCTTAATTCAGATGAGTAGATGAAAGTATAATATTTATCAGTAAAATACTGTTTCGCGTCTAATTTATCCAAAGCCTTGCTAAGGTCACCACCAGGCGCTGGAGTTTTTGCTTTGAAAAAAGAAACATTTTGTAGATCAACCAATGGACGAGATCTGTTTTGAGAAGGTGGGTTTTCAACTTTTATGTACTGTAAAAAGGATGGGATAGAATTTAGGTCTCCTTGTTTCAGCACACTCTTTGAAGTTTGCGCAGTATTTTCAAAGTTTAGCAAAAACTGCAAAAGCTTTTCCGACTCTTTGTAAGGCAGCCGGTACAGTATTAACTCTTCATTGAAAAAATATTCTAAAACGTAGCGCTCCCCGGTAGAAGAATCTTCCACCAGGAGCTTTGATTCTGGATGTAACTCGGAGGCTTGAATGCCTTGAATTTCAAACTTATTGCTCAAAACATAATCTTTTGTGTTTAAATTTACCATCAAATAAGTAGCAGTCTCGCTTTGAAAAGATTTTATCAACGTTAATCTAAAAACCATAACGTACAGAGACCCCAGAACATCAACACCTGGGCTTGACAATCTATAAGGACAAAAAACCAAAGCGGTTGCTATTTAAAGAGTTAAACTCACAGGTATCACACAGGGGTTCTTGGTTGTTGTTTTTTTGTCTTGCAACGACATCATGCTGTTAGTTCCAATCTAAATTGTTCAGATATAGGTCTTGACAGCTTTAGGTTTCACGCTTCAGCAGCAGTCTTCCACATATCACTGAACAAAAGGGCAAAAAACGGAGCAAGACAGGTTTACGCTTGTCACATGACTACCAAACTTGCAACTTTTGGATCTATCATATGAATTTCTCTTTAAACTATAAACATCAACCGCGAATAATTGATTCGATTTTCCTATTTAGTATTGCCAAAGCAATCTGAGTGCTCATGGGAGTTCCAATAATGGTGAACTTCCTCTCGCCTTGATGAGGGTTTTGATCAATCAATATTTCTGCTCCAGAGTTCTTTTTCACAAACTTGATATTCTTACCTCCTTTCCCAATAATTTTTCCCACGTATACGTCCAGAATGAAACAATCTTGATGAATTATGCCAAGTGGCGCACTGGAATATGGCGCGAGCTTGATAAAGGGAAAAACAGAGTAAGTGTTTGGAATAGGGGCTCCTGCCAGAGGAACAGATGATGGAGGCAATGTGGGTATATTGTTTCGCAGACCAGAATTCGGCATAAGCGAACCAGGAGCATTTAAAGTAAAGGGGGAAAGTTCAAATGAATAATTGTTTTTTTGATTTGCATTCTCAGATGGCCGTAGGTGGGGTGGAGCAGAATCAATGCCGGTGATGCTCAAACTTTTTTTGTTTGCGTGATTGGAATTTTGCAAAAGTCCATACCTCTGACCTTGAGCCATTTCTTGTGCGTGCACAGATCTTGAAGTGGGATTGTAATAATTGTTTTTGAAACTGATCCTTTTCTTGCTGTCCACAAGTATTTTGGCTATATCAATGATTGTTGCGTCTAAATAGGTTGTTGAAGAAACTGTCACGAGGCGCTCATTGGATGCTGGTAAGAAATGTGGGGATACTAATATTTGTGCGGCATTTTCCTGTTCAATTAGCTTCAAAGTGTTTCCTCCCTTTCCAATAACGAAACCAACCAACTCATGAGGGACCAACCATTTTAAACCACATTTGTCAAAATCACTTTCTGATACACAAGAAAGTTCAGAAAAATCGCAATGTGGAAATATTAGTTTTTGTGCAATCAAAGAACCACATTTTGCAACATCACATATAGCACCCTTTACGGTTATGACACGTTCTTGAACACCCTCAATATTTTCTGATGTGATTACATGCGTCTTAGTGGCTGCCTTTAGGTTATTGATAAACGTACCTTTGGGTCCAATTATCAACGCGGCTTCTTTGACATGGCACAACAGCCTCATGGTAAACTCTTTGTCAAATTTGTCAGGAATCGAAACGTCAGATCGCTTTCTTCCCAACACGGCATCTGTTTTCATAAGTTTATATTTTTTTTCGTAGCTTTGTGCACTATCAAATTGAGTTGTGTCCTCTAGAGCAACCCTTTTGATTTCAGCTTCTAATGATAATTCTGCTTCATCTGTTTCAATGTTTTTTCTTTTTTTGATGAGAGAAGAAGCCATTCCATTCGTTGAAAGTAAACTGGGTTTGTCAGCACCATCCAAGCTGCTCAAATGTAAATTAGAGTAGTCTGTATCTAGACCTTCGGGTTTATTTTTTGTATACTCCTCGTCAGTGTCATTTGACAAAACAGAGCATCTTGAAGTGCTTCTGCCTGTTTCTATCTCCTCCAAGTGTGTTTCAGGAAACACATGTGGCAATGTGCCTTTTCTAGCCACATCTTGGTGATTTGGTCTTATCGCAAAGGCCTTCTTTGCATCGCCAGTCTTTTTAGTTTCTTTAGTTAAAATAAAAGTGTCAGCATCCATTTTTTGGTTTTTGCTACCAGCTTTTTCGGTAGGTTTGAATTTGGTCATTTTTAAAATTTAACTTTGTTTTTTGGAGTATCACAACAAGTTTAAAACTACCTAAGGAGTTCCAAAAAAAAATGATTTCTTTTTGCAATTTGACAGCGCTATCTTGTGAGTACTTTAACTTTTTGAGTCACAGTCTTGGTATCTTGCACGGCAAACTAGTACAAAACTATGTTTGCCTTCCCATGTTAATTTGTATAGTTTGAGATGAGTAAGGGCTGGTTTTCTCGCAAAAAAACAGGTTTCAACTGAAAAAATAAAACCCCGAAAAGGCACTAAAACGTGATCCGTTGAAAACAGTTTTTACGTAACCTTTTTACAATGATGGGATGAACGTTTTCATGTTTATAAATGAAATATCACAACAAATACGTGAAAGTAGCCAACCAAAAACGCCGAAAAGAAACTAAAGACTAATAGTAATGAGTTGGTCAGCAAAAAAAGAAACTCAAGAAAGCAACAGCGCTCAAAATAAGGAGCATCATCTTGACAGCGATGCCCAAGAAGAAGTAAAACAACACCAAGAAGGATCTCAAAGTGATTCTGAATATGATGAAGAGGAAGATGAAGATTACAATCCAGAGGCACAACCTGATGGAAAGAATGGACAGTTCGGAAACGAAGGTGTTGATCAGGAGGAAGATGCTTTAAACAACGACAAAGAGTATCAAAAATTAGAGCAGCAATACAAAAGCATCGAGTCTGGTGGAACAGTTGGTGGGTTGGTGAAAACCAGAAGGGCAAGGTTGTTAGAAGAAGAAGCAGAGCGGAAACAAAAGTACGACAACATGAACGAAAATCTTGTTACAACATCTAATGTTTCCTCCGTATGGGAAAATTTGAAGAAAAAAGCAAATGTTAGATTACAATCAAACACCACTGTATCGGCATTGGATGAAGCGTTTAAAAGTGACAAACTCACAGATTATCCTCAAATGGCATTTAAAAACAAAGATACCAGTGCTGACATGACAAACAAAATCAAAATCAAAAGAACGTATGTTTTTGCTGGGCAGCAGCACACTGAAGAGAAGTATGTGCTCCAGAACTCAGCTGAGGCCAAAGAATATATTCATAGTTTGAAGTTCAAATTTTCAACTGATTCTTCAAACGCATCTGAGTTGAAAAGAGACAAAACTCACATAGGAGAAACCACGGAAAATCAAAATGAAATGATTAATGGTTTGAGAAGACCGGTGAAACGGCCTCCTATTTTGGAAAAAATTATTGCAGGATCATTGAAACCAAAGCTTTCAACATTAGAAAAATCCAAGATAGACTGGGCTGGGTTTGTTGACAATGAGGGCATTTATGATGAACTACAGCAGAATACTAAAGCAGGATACATTCAAAGACAAGAGTTTTTGCACAGAGTCGACAAACATAAAGATGTTCAATATAAGAAATTGAGACAGCAAGAATTGGCAGAAAAGTTTAAAACCTAGTGGATAAACTTCACTGAATTTACATTACGAGAAAAGGGAAAAGTTTATACGTTCATCTCTCGTGTTGCACTTTACATGTGTGGAACATTTAGAGATGAAAAGATCATATTGAAAATGCTACATATACCCTCACCAAGCACCAATCCTGAGCTGAAAACAATCAATTTTGTTCTGTTGGCATGTTTACTTTTCACGTAAATAAATGCCGCAAGTCCACCAATAAACCTTGCGATGGTGAAGCTTGGAGAGTTGTAAATACCCACTCCAACAGCCACACCGCTTGGAAGGAACAACAAAAATTTTGAAAAACGGTTGCTCAAGTTTGGGTGGTCTCTGTATATGTTTTTGACAAACGAGATCAAACCAAAAACGATACCCAAAACTAAACAAGCGGTGCCAGCACCTTTAGGCAACCCGTGACCCATTACAAGTCTTGCACAGTCTATCCATATAACAGCGGTTGGGACCCTGAAGTTGGCACTTGGAATGGTGTACACTTTGTTGTACACTTTGTACATTACGCTAGAAAGCACAATGGACCACGAAGCACCTATCATTTGAGCAATAAATTGGGCTTTCGGGGAAGCTCCCAACAAATGACCTGTTTTTAGATCTTGCATCAAATCACCAGCTTGCTGAGCGCCTGCTTCAGCAATGGCCCCTGCCACTAAATTCAACAAAACAGCGCCTCCTCTTTCTTTTGGAGTGATAACTGCAAAAATTAATTGAGACAACTTGCCTATCCCGCTCACTGGATTCAAATCAGTTTCTCCTAGAGCTCTTACTGCTAGGATCGACAAAAACAATGCTAAAACCAATGCCCAAATGACAGAATAAATAGGAACTATGGCCATTCCGTATATGTATATCATTGAAAAAATGCAAACAAAAGCTGATATGATTATTCCTGAAATTACTGTGACTTGTCCAACCAATAATGAAGGGTCTTTTACATCATGATCAAAGTCTTTTGAAACGTACATGACCGAGCTTCCAGATCTGTTCATTTTAACTGGTTTGTTGTTGTTCAAGTTATCTTGGCTCTCGCTTGCCACTAAAGCACGTGGTGAAGCAACATTTGCACTTTCATCTTCGCTCAATCCATCATCAAGAGCATCACTACCTTCTGACAGGCTTCCATAATCGTCAGCTTGGGTTTCAGCACCTTCTTGTGTATCATTAGATGCTGCTAACAGTGGAACATGGACCCTTTCTATGTTAACTGCAGGTTTTCTTTTGTTTTCATAATAATATTTGATCAGTGATTTCACAGTAACCACAATAAATCCAATGCAACTATCCACTACCATAACAGTTAAACTACACCATAGCACCCATCCCTGAATACCATTTTGCCAATCATGAACATCGGCATCAGGATCCACAAGACGCAATTTTTTACAAAGAGGACCTAGAATAGCCCAACCCAAAATTGCGCCAAACATCATGTATGATGTTGTTGGTAACCCCATGATAATTCCTTGGCCAATATATGCTGGCGATGGCTGGAAATTCCACAAATAGTTTTTAGACAAATAGTTTCCAAACACTGGTAGTTCTTTTAAAATAGGCAGGAAATATGACCCAATTGTGTAAATCGATGAGACAGCAAAAGTTTTAACTAGAATTTTAATATTTTCATAGTACACTTTTGAAAGCTTTTTAGTTGATTTCCCTTCAAAACCACTAGCTGGAATTTCACTTTCAGAAAAGTGCTGATGGTGGTAATGATCATGTGGTGACGAAGCGTTTTCCATTTCTGTTTCCAAAACCTCGCTGTACTCCCGAAGTCTGTTCAACTCTTTTCTCGAGACCTCATGGATGATTTCTGAGTTGTTCAAAACCCCAATAAGAGTTGCTGTAGCAGATCCAGATGGAAAGGGCAATTTCTCTTTAATGATCACTTGTTTTCTCAATGGAACTGCAAAAAATACTCCAAAAAATGCTAAAGAAGTGCTCCAAACAAGCAATTTAAGTAGCGATATGGATCCTTTGAAATCTATTCCACCCGCCTCTTCCACGGTTAAAAACTTTTCAATAGCAGGAACAACCCCAACAAATCCAAAGCAAAGAGGACCTGTCCCAACAGCAACTGCGATCGACTGTATGTACACATTTTCCACATCAGTGAAAGGAGTTTTGCTCATTGACTTGGGGATTATGTAAGGCATGACTTGCTTGAAAATCGCACATGCTAGCAAAGCACTTCCCAAAGACATCATACTGACCCAGCCTGTCTGCAATCCAAATTGGAAGTTTGAGATCAAGACAAGTGAACCAATGAAAAGCCCCACAACCGTTCCTCTAAGAGTGACTTGTTTCAAGTACGGCTTCTCATTCCAATCTATGAGACCTGGGTCATTGCCGTTACTTGTTGGTCCCTCTTGGCCCTGCGACATCGCAGGAATTCTGCCAGAAGATGTATTACTATAGTTTTTAGACGATGAAGCGTCGAAAATCCCTGCAGTTGATGCGTTGAAACTCGAAGCTGGAGTGGTGGATGTCAAGTCTTGTAAAGGCATGTCTTGCTCGGTTGGTGTTTGCATTCAAAGACTGAATTACACGCTTGCAATGAAATTATTTTGTTTGACTGACCTCAAGAACTTTGAGCAAACTTTGTAGTAAGTTGATTAGTGGATGCTTTCTTGGCAACGGTGTGTTTTTACGTAGTGTGATGCTTAGTTTCTTGATTTTATGTTACCGCACCCAAACCTATCAATTGCTTTATTCAAAAAATATAAAGAAAAAAAAAAATAATCATAATGAAACTACAGAAAACATTTTTTTTAATCTTTACAGTAATTGAAAGATTCTTACAACATACTATATATTCGAATAATGAATTGATGAGTTGCATTTCGATTACTAATGCAATTGATGTGTGTTTTTTTTTAGGACTGAAGAAAATGACACTATTTCTGATAACGATGCAAAGGGAAAGGGGAAAAAAGTCCTAACAAAAAATGTTACCAAAAAGAAAAAAAAAAAAAAAAAAAAAAAAAAAAAAAAAAAAAAAAAAAAAAAAA
>ERZ794936.870-NODE-870-length-11105-cov-51.747059_pt1 | contig 11105 bp, 6 predicted proteins | sample MGYA00511083_ERZ794936 | MGnify/ENA primary metagenome ERZ794936 (study PRJEB30137, sample SAMN04331409) | food metagenome | isolation source: Y2 must sample point D1 replicate A | place: Australia: South Australia | collected 2014 ... | reverse complement strand
AGGTGGCAGTGGTTGGAGCTTTGGCAACAATAACGGTTTCGTCAGTTGGTTGACCATTAGTACCGGTGACGGTGGTCATTTCAGTAGATGTAGAAGTAAAAGTACCAGTCCACAGTTCGGTAGTAGTTGTGACGATGCTAGTAGTATGTTTTGAAGGATCAGGGATAGTACAATTTGACTGACTTAAATCATCGTCAAAAGAGTAAACGTACCCTTCAAAGTCATCACTAACAGTAGTACCATCAGGCAATTCCACGCTAATTGGAAGCGTGCCCCAGGAAACGGCATTGGAGTAAACAACCTTCAGCGGATAATAGTAGCCTGCATACATGTAGACAGTCCCTCCGATGTTATCAGGCAAACTTCCTTGCCATGGCTTAATACCATTGATTGTAAAATCCGTCGATGTAATTGGAGGTTGTTCTTGTGCACAACATTCGAACGCAACGTTACCACCGACTGATAGAATTGCAGAGTCATCGACCTTAGCAAACCTGAACGTGTAAGAACTTGTTTGTGGTGGTAAAAAGTAACCTGTCATTTCTAGAGTAGCGTTTTTTGGGATAGTAAGAAACCAAGTAAATCAGTACTCCAATAGGTCTTTCTTGGCTATTTTGAACATTCACTATGACCTCTGCATCCCCAGTTTCCATAAGCATCTGATTGAGCACATTTAAAAGTTCCTGAAGAGATAACACAAGAAAGATCGTAGTCAATTGAGAAATCCGTCTGTCCGCCAACGGAACCTAATTCCAATTCGAGGCATATCCAGAAGTCATATATTGCGGGTAGGAATACGTTGTTGAATCCAGTAATGAGTATTTATAAAAGTTGACATTCATCCCATTTTTCCTCGGGCCCACTGGCAGGCATGCTTGTGTACTTCCTGAAACAACATTGGACGTGGCCAGGTAGGTGAAGAGTGCCAAAAATAAATAGTGATAAGGCATTTCTTGGTTCGTCAATCAGGTATGGGTATATTAAACAATAACTTTTAGCCATGCTGTTAATGATGAAAATTTTGATGCTGGTCTCTTCATATGTCATTGTTTTGGGAACTGTCTTTTTTCGATCAGATGTATGCGCTACGATTTGTTTAGCGTAGTGATGTTCCTGCGCTGTATTTAGGAAATTTTGGTATCGAAACGTCCCTACAACACTTTTTGTCGCTGATATCTGCACATGCGAGTAACGCCGATTCCATTACATTATTACCTTCCACTTCCCAGAAACGATTTATTACGACTCAACAAGTTCAAGAAAAAAATTAAAAAGGTTACAACCACATTTTGCGTTTAGGTGCAGCGAGGCTTACCTTGATGCAGTCCTAAAGAGTCCTGCAGCAGTTGTAACGAATCCTATTTGCTTTTATGCATTCCTAAACGGGCTGAAGTATAAGTCTTGAGGAACTCCGGGAGAAGATACGATAAGCTCTGAAGTGCCAAATTTTATTATCAAAAAAAATATTTGTACAAGCGGAAAAGGAGTATACTCTTCCTCTTTTGCTTCATCACAAGAGGATCATTTTGACGTTGTCTGTTGTACTACTTCTTTATCGGCGTGCGCAGGAAAAGAAAGAAAAAGGAAGGAAAAAGAGATGTCAAAAACCGATGTCAAAAAATCTCGTGAGGCCTCCGGAATTTTGACGCTGCAAGTCAATCTACGGGAAAGAAGAAATTTTTTAAACTTAATGCAAAATAAGCTTTTTTCTTGGAAAATAAGATTTTCGGCAATAAAAGGTAAATGCAGCCAAAAATCAAAATACTTCAGAAGAAGTCGTAGCGAGGACTGCTACGTGGAAGCGGATTTGAAGATCCTTTCCAGAACAAGAAGGAGCCGAAAGCTGCCAGGAACTGTTCCTGATTTTTTAGGAAAACAATTAATAGGTATCTCGTCTAGCGTAGTATCTCGAGTTTCCAGAAGTTGCAGATAATCAAAATCATTGTTTTATCGCTTTTTTTAAATTACAGCTTAGAAGAGTAGAGAGCAAGTTTACTGAAACGGTTCCTTGTTTACAATAATATTCCTAACAAACTTCACGAATTAGGATGCAGCATGATTTTTTATCTTGCTTCACTTCCTAAAGTATGAATTTTTATCCGTAGTCGCAACCAAAACAGCTACTGGAAATTTGCAGCTTGTTAAAAACCGGTAGTTTCCGAATACTCCTCGTCCTTGAGTTGTATACCGTTAAACTTCCTAGGGTATCATGTGTCTGGCCCAAAATTGACCCACAAAATCTGGTCCTATTGACGGTCTTCTTTTGATTTTCAGCATCCTACTCTAAGAAGGACAGAAAATTATGAAATATATGGGAGAAACGGCCTCCCAACTGCTAAGTGTTCCCGGCAGCACGAGTAAGCAAAATTCAGGCAACCTATTGCATTAAGAAGCCCTACATAATTCAGCGTGATATGATGGAGTTTTGTTAATTGCAAATTTTAGTACGATTTGGTTGTTAGTGTGTGTTTATGCAAGTAATTATTGAACCCTAAGTAGTTACTGTCTTCTTTTGCTGTAATTCGTGGATTCATGGCCCTCCAGCAACATGGATTGAAAGGTTCTTTAAAGTTTTTAATCCGTAAAGTTCTGAAATGTATTTTAATCATGTCAATAATTCAACTGGTGGGTAGCATTTATGACCAAAAGCGTACTTAAATTAGCAGCAAAAAAATTTTTAATAACGAAACTATAAGGAAAAAAAAATACGAGGTACTGATTATGAGAGTTCCAGTTTCTCATTTTTGAGACATGATCTGAACAAGGCTGAAAACAGCAATCTTTTTCAATAACTTTTGCAAAAATTTCAAACATTGTTGTTTGAATGCAGCTAATTTTTATAGAGTACAGAGCTCAATGCTTTACATGTGCTTTATTTCCGGTACTTTTCTTAAAATGTCTACATTTTCTCTCAGGACTTGAATGTCTTCGGCTGCATTACTATAAAATCTTGAGTTCCTAAGACGATAGTGGTGAGTGATGTAGTTCGCGTGTGTGCCACTGGTAATAATAGAGATAACTATCTCAGTTAAGTTTGAAAAGGTAAAGAATAGTCATTTTTTGCGACAGTCATTCTTCTCTGATGCACGTTCTTTAGACTACCTATAAACACCATTCTTACGGAATTATAATGGAAATAACACATCATTACGTGTTTCTGTCGGTGATAGAGGGGTAATAGAACCTTAATTGAAAAATTAGCACAGTGCATAATTTATTAACATGATTGTTATCTGTGGAAAATAAGAAATTCAGCACCAGTAAAAAACGAGGAATATAGGCACATAAATGTGCTCTTACTCGTATGTTCCAGGATGAAAATGTTTAGGGCATCAAGTATTGCCGAAAGGGCAATATGCTTTAGCACCAGAAAATCCACTGTATACTCATTACGGGTAAACAAAGCAAAAGGCAGTGCGTGATAATGTTTCTAAAATCTCTGTACACTGTTGAAATGCGGCTCTGATACTTTAGCCCTTAGTCCCTGATGGTGCCTAAAATGAGGATAAGTATATGAGTTTACAACGAATATAATGCTTTTTACCTCATCATATAAAGAATAATATCAATTTCAAAATAAAAATTAGACCCAGGTGGTAATGAGGAATGCGTCCTAATGAATTTATGTAGTCGATGCTTTTGCAGCATTTTTTTTTGTATTAATCAAAGTGCACTACGTGACAAAAATAAAAAGTGTATGAAAACAAAAAAATCACAGATTTTCATAAAAATAACATGGTATTCTTAATCATATATCGTAAAGGATTGTCAAAAATAAAGAGAATATAGTCGGTACAAACCATTTTGTACGCCTACAGAGTATAGTGCAAAAATTATAGTTAGGATTGTGACATCCCTTTTTCTTTAACATAATAACTTTGCTTCAAATTAATTGATCAATTAGGATAATAACTCTCAACACCTTTATTATTCATGTTTAGAAAGTTTATGGTCAGAGGGTGATTGGCATTGATACTTATACTTTTTTCTCGCTAGTATAATACGCATTTGTAATGCTTTTTACCGATGCGGAGACATTTTATACTTAGCGGCATTTTAATATTTAGTTGGGAATGCAGCCATATTGGATATATAATTTTGATAGGATTCATTAGTGGAAAAGTTCAGTGACAAAATCTAGAAAATAATATGATAACTATTACTTGTTTCTATAGGCATGCAAATATCTCCATTGTACCGTGATTAAATAAAAATACGCTATATTCCATGTTTGAATAGATCTTATTTTTTGGCTGTCCAGATAATAAACGTACTGTTTTTGACACACACCAATGAGTAGACGTTATTGCGACTGTATGTCCTTTAAGATATTCAGTGCAAAGAGACAAGGTATTTATTCGTTTTCTTGCAATTTCTTCTCATCTATCATTATCATACCACATTGAATCTTATTTTTTAATTTTTAGTCTATTTGATGACGGCTACTGAATCTTTACACTACTTGAGCTGAGGAGTAAAATTGCATTATTCATATTAAACAAAGAAGTCAATTTCCCATAAAGACAATATCTCAACTTCATCACATCCTTGGTTTTTACAGAGTACATATATTTGATGAATTCTGATTTGAAAATATCAATTTGTTCCTCTAGAATTTTTCCACTCGCACATTCAAAAACTGGGATTGGAACGCACAAGAAGTGATCGTCACCTTCCATTGGGGTTAGTAGCAGGATATATATTTCCATTCTATATTCCAGGTTCTCTTTCACAATTTTATTGAATGAAATACCTGAGCAACCAAATCAGTCTTAAGTAATAACACCATCTTTTACACCAGCACTACAACAAACCATACTGAGTCTGAAATTGGACTTCTGCAATGAAAAATTTAAGTCCTGATCTACGCATAATGCCCGCTATAAACCTTATTTTTTATACGGGAGTCTGGCGCTTCGGAAAAAGAGACGAAAACTTGTAACTCAATATATCTCGATACAACATTACGTTTTGTAAATTTATCACAAAAGCCAAATGATGATATCTCTCTTGCAAGTTATCGACCATTGATTGGTAATTTATTTGAAAATTGTTAATTTATTGAATATTTCTTTTGCAAAAGAAATAATCTCAGCTAAAGCTGGTTACAAAATTCACATCATGAGTTTACGGGATTTGTAAATACGCTTTTTGCATAAAAATGCTTTGCCGTTTCCCACCCTTGCATATTCACTTACTCCCTTCATATACTCTATGTAATGATGATTAAGCTTTGGCCGCTAAGTCTCTCAGTTAGTGTTGATTTTAGTTTTATTCATATGATTCTTCTTTAGTGAAGTATTGATCAATTACGTGAGTCAGCTTTTTGAAAACCCCATTTGGAAGGAATTAGGAAATTATTTTGTGTACTACAAACACTAATTTACAGCCATTTCTGGGCGTTTTTTATTGACTATTTTGACCATGTGCTCAACTAGAAGAACGGTATTCTAGTCTGCTGGTAGAGTTAGCCTATAATGATTGTTGGAAATAATGGCACCTAAAATTCAAGTTATTGACTTTATTATTAGGATCTTGGTATCCATTTTGGGTAAGTCATATTCAATGAACTAGGTTTCGCAAACTTTTTGTTCGAAAAGCGGTAGTGCATAGTTATGCTAACTCTAGATATATGGCATAAACCGTACAACACTAGCCCATTTTTTTGGAAGTAGTGAGGGCAGCTAGACTGTATGATGGATATTCGCCTGTATACTGAGTTTTTTGCTCCTTTTTTTTATGTGGCTGGCCTTACGATATGATGCACAATTCATAATTTGGAAGAAGGGCAGAACAATTGCATCTGTGCTTGGCTCTCAAGAACGGTGTTTGGTGCATCAAAAGTTTTCGATGGCTTATTTGGTCGGAAATATAAAAACTTGATCTTCTTATCTAAGCAGTATACATTCTTCTTTTTGAAATGAATGTACTCCGTAATATCTTCTTATTTGGCATTTTCATCCTTAACTTTTGCATGGCTCTGAACTAGTCAGATAGTTGCCCTTTTCAGGAAACATCTTATTATTGAAAGCATGGTGTACTTCCGTTATATTATTATATTATAAGAAATTGGGGTGCCAATTTTTTTTTGCTTTTGTTTTGCATGTTTTCCTTCTTTTCGCAAAAGCAATTGCAGATTTAATAGCAGGATATTATACCGTTGGTAAAACTTATGGATTTTATGAACAATATTTTCAAGTACAGCATTCATAGAATCAACTACTAAGGATGAAACTAGTATGTTTTTGTCAAAATATTTTCCTGACCTTGCTGTAACATCAAGATCTGTTTCTCTAAGATATCAAAGTTGAGTAAAAACAAAGCTGATATGAGAAAAATACGTAATTGCTCCACATAATACGTGGGTCAGACATAAAGGTAGAATACTTGATACAGAAGAGATTATTCGGTACCCTTGATGGCGTGCTTAACTGGTGCCTCTTAACAACCGGCAATATAGTCAGATGAGTCACTACGAGTGTGTGTAGTAGCAAGTGTTTTACCTACGTGACAGTAAGAGTAGCTCTATGGTTGTGTAATAGTGGTGCTTATTCCTAATGCTTTGAAGCCTGAAGCGGTACAGTTGGCCTGGTCTATATCATGATCAAAGGAGCAAACATATCTTCTGAAGTGACCGCAAATAGTACTATGATGTGGTTGGCAATATAACCTAAAAGGAAATAACCACAAGGAATTGCACCCATGTACATAGTTTTTCCCGGAAATTGGGAAACCAGTACGAACATATATCAATTACTTTTACATTATCTCGAAATACTTGATTGGAAAACTGGCACAATTGACTGTGACGTTAGTAGTATGTTGTTCTTCTCTACATCAGTTAAATATAAGTGCCAACATCAATTAATCAACTTTCCCCCGTTTACCACATTGAAGCTGGGTGTGGAAGATTTATTTGGAGAAACTAAAACGTACCCTGTCATTTCCTGAGTCCCCCTTTTCAACTTAGTGTGAAAGCCGAACAATTATAATCCTCGGGAGACAACAGATTTATTGTACTAAAGTTACTCTTCCTGTTATCTTCCTTGATTTTACTGTTATAGCAATGACCCACCGCAATCAGGAGAGCAGCCGTATGGAATAGTATACCAAGTCATAAAATCTTCAACCTATTAACAGAGTTCAGGTTCTTTTTCAGCGTAGTAGCCCTTTAACAAGCGATGACAAAGTTGACACTCAGAGAAAATTCAGGATTTATTGTAATCTAGCTACTCATCCTTAGATCCGCTTGCAGGCATGGTTTTTTCACCTTGAGAGGCTATTTTGGGTAAGCTAGGAAGGCTGAAAAATCCCAAAAGGACACAGTAATAAGAAATTGTTGTTGTTGTTGTATGATGCATTTAGAACTCAAAAGACGAGTTTCTGAAAATGCTTGCAATACTGTATAGGTAACAAGATTTTTTTATCAAAAAAGTATACTGTTCCTTTGGGTAAAAATTATGCAACCCTTGAGTGTCCGATGAAGATAAGACTACGAAACAATTTGCGGTAAATTTTTTCTGCTATTGACATTTACACATGCTCCAATCCATTACCCTTTTCATTCTCGTAATAAAACCTCGAACTGTTATTTCATATTTACATCTAGACGGGTATCGGCCTCAACAACTCCAAACAAAAGTAAATAGAAAAGAGCCAGACCTATCGCACCGAGTAGAGCCAGAAAATATTTTAAACTACAGTTGACGTATTCTACGACCGTTGTTTAGGACAATACTTTTTCCTTCACAGGCTTTGAATTACGCACATGCAGAACTCCTGTAGAAACCACGAAGAAAAGTTTAATTAACTTTCAAATGCCAGAACTAAAGATTGATGAAACAGTTATACGAATTTAAGGGGAACTTGCTTTTTCCTTTTGCTTCATCATAAGCGTAATATTCGTAGCAGTGGCGTCGCGTCTTACCATTTATCGGCACATTTTTCCGAAAAGGAAGGAAAATGGCGGTGTCAAACGGTCTGGTGTGACATCTAGAAGTTCGGCACTGCAAGTTAATCTACGGGAAAAAGAAAATTTTCTTATAACTCTAATGTATAATAAGGTTTTCAGAGAAAGCAACTCACGGGGAACAATTGGTTAGAAGAGGCCGTAGAAGCGCCCCACTAACCTGGAATTGATTATCGAGGATCTTTCTCAGAAAAGCAGCTAGTAAATGAGCACAGTACTCAAAAATTACTCATAGTATTATGATTACTTACTTAGTCAATATGGCTGCGTTTTTAAAATGAGTATCTTTTATTTTTTGGCATGGAAGAAAAAGATGCAAGCAAAGAGAAATTTACTAAGTACAAGCTCATTTCCAAAACTTCAGTTCGCCTGTAACAATTGGTAGCGATCTTCAATATGTGGGATTATGCCTTGGATGAGATTTTTGAACGTTGAGGAAGAAATCGCAGACTTTTTAGCATTCAATATCGATTAATGAATTCGAAGTAGTGTACCACATTTGTAAGTTTAGATACCTATTGGAAATGAGCGGGTACGAAAATGACGGGCTTTATTGTGCTGTTTGACATAGTATACACAGCAGTTGTGGTGTTAATGAATACTATCGATGTGTATACAAACGTACTTCAAATAAGCAATGTGAATATACTGCAACTTGTCAGCCTTTGCGACGATTTGTAATGAATCCTTTTGCATCGCTAGAAGGAGAAGATAATATTTCTTCTGTTTTTTTTTTACATATGCAACAATTTGAAAGTCAGGTCAAAGACAGATTCCGGTTCCCCATATTCAGATAGGAGAAAAAAACTTTTGGCAACTCATGTTACCAAGTCGAGACCTTAAAGTTAAGTGTCGGCCTGGAAACGCAAAATCTTGTAATCTTTTAACGCTGCTTTTCAAATCACGAACGCAATCAGTACTTGTACCTAATTTTGGTTTTCTCGTATTGAATAGTGAACCATAGGTCGAAAATTTAAGGCCACATAAATCCAGAGCCCGCAACTTGGATAGGTATTTACTTGATTTTTAGTTTGCTTTCAATAGTGTCGTGAAATTATAAAGTACGCCGCATACATATCTTGATTAGTTAAAAATAGCAGTGTTCAATGATGATTTGATAGGGTTCATAACTGGTACCAGCGTAGTACAATTACGATTATCCATGAACATAAAAGTGGCTTAAATACTATATATCAGTGAAGCTTCAAAGTAAGCAAACGAGATACCAAGATCTTGTAGGACCACGATATATAAGAAGCCTAGTTCCGTTGTAGCATCACATAGAAGAGAGCGACGATGCCTCAGAAAGTCTACAGCAACAGAAAGCTCAGTGAATCATTAACTGTTGGAATAAGACTCAACTGCGATCTATCGACTAGTACTTATAGTACCAGTATATTATATACGGTGTGAAAAGACGACATGAAGATTGAGAAAATGGTCCCAAGATTTAATGGACACTGAAATGCAAAAGTTGATAATGTAATATGAAAATTAAGGACAGCATATTAAACAGGAGAGGAAATAATGGTATTTTCACATATAGATATGAATTTTCCCTTTTTTTTGTTCCTATATCTCTGATCATAAGTTATAATATACTTTGTGCATCTAATATCATGCCTTTTCAACAATGAAATACCAGCAGTTATCAAGTTATCAAAACATTCGCCAAATTTTTATTAATAAAACAAATGTCAGAAATATGGCCGGAATCTAATCTGAACGTTAGAATAATTCTTGCGATATTTTTATCATACAACCAATGATTAATGTCTATGATGAGCAAAGCTGTGCGAGGGCACATACATACAGTGGGACATTATGAGATCCAGAAAAAAAGCAAAGGAAAGTTCGATCGAAACATTAGCTCTTAGATATTACAGACGTGAGGTATCTCTTCCTTGAAGAGAATCTAGCCCTAATCAAAAACTTTATTTTGATACTGTTCGAAAAGAGAAATAAGGACAACGTTCTAATTTATACAAATATAACCAGTAGGCTTTATCGTAAAATCCTCGAACTTGCTTCTCATCACAGAAGTATAAAAAATGAAGAGGTCAAGCAAGAAACGAATAACCACCAAATTTTTTTCAATTGAAAAGCGAAACGTAATGGAAATTCACCTGCTTTGAATCGTTGTTGACTTCTTATCACCAGTCATTATTTTCCTCTTTTAAAGCTTAAAACAACCGCATCTAAGTTTAACACTTCGTTCCCGTTTTGAAGTTTATCAAAATTCCAAAATACAGTAGTTCGGTGCTCGTGACAAACCTTTTTCCAAAGTCTCATTAGACTTCATGGAACTACTACACTTCCTGGGGAACGAAAAGCTACCATTTGCTCATCATCGGATAATTTTTTTTTTTTTGATGCATCTATACTTGGACCCCTTTTGAATATGTCAAGTATGAAGTATCAATTTTAGGGCAAGTAGTTTTACAATAATTTTGGTGCACTTTTACGCCTCTGCTGATATTTTAAATACTAGTGCAAAAGAATTCGAAATAAATATAAAAGAACAAGCACATACTTTAAATAACTAATTATCCCCATTATTTCAAGTTTCAAGTACTGCGTGTGGCATGTAAGCAGATTTCTACTCAAAAACATCCTAAGCGAACCACACTAGATCTTACGTTAGTACTACTGAAAATGGCAATAATTGTTAAAGCAAAAATTGGCGATGGTTCATTAATTGCTAAACAAAATAGGCCATTTTTCCTCGTTAATAATAAGTACTCATACATCGGTTTCTATAAGTGTTAGTTGTAACTTATGAAATATCGAATTGAATTCGAAGTGTTGTTTGCAGGATATAAACCAAAAAAAAAAAAAATTAAATAAATAAATAAAATAAATACAATGGTATCGATAACGGTAAAATTCTTTTCATGGATTTTTGTTGCCTAAGACAATAATAGTAACGTTTTCTTTATGATACACATATCTACTTTTTCAAAATAGGAAGCGCAAGAATTATCATTTAGTTCAATTTGAATATTTGAAAGTATGGAGAAGAAACAGTTAAAAAATAATTCATGCCAGCGTATATTTAGCAAAGAAAAGATACACAGATACGTAAAAAGAACGCGAATTTTATTAAATAATTGCCAGCAATAAGGACGCAATGAAG
>ERZ794936.868-NODE-868-length-11123-cov-5.712776_pt1 | contig 11123 bp, 6 predicted proteins | sample MGYA00511083_ERZ794936 | MGnify/ENA primary metagenome ERZ794936 (study PRJEB30137, sample SAMN04331409) | food metagenome | isolation source: Y2 must sample point D1 replicate A | place: Australia: South Australia | collected 2014 ... | reverse complement strand
GATTATTAAAAAATTTTAAACTTGTGCACGTGATTGTTAGTTTGAAGATGCATGTACAAAACACGTGACCTAGCAGCTACATTTCATCTTTTTTAGATTTAAATCCGAAATCGAAGGCAGTTGGTGAAAACCGATTCCCCCTCCAAATTTCAACTTCTGCATGAAAAAAAAGAAAAAGAAATGCATTTTTATTTCAATATACAAGATTTTAATAAGGCAAAAAACTTTTCAATGTGAAAGAACTAATTGAACAGAACCCAAAAAAAAAACTCTCTATTCTTAAGTTTTTAGGCTTTATAGATTGGATCTTGATAAATAAAAAAAATAGTTGTTTGAAATATGTCTTCTTTTCCTCTAGAAATCGGTACCACTTGTGACATGCATGTTCACTTAAGAGATGGCCAAATGTGTGATTTAGTCACTCCAACAGTCAAAGAAGGTGGTATCAATGTTGCTTATATCATGCCAAACTTGCAACCACCAGTTACTACCATTGAACAAGTTAAAACTTATAAATCTAAACTAGAAAGTCTATCTCCAAACACTAAATTTTTGATGTCTTTTTACTTAAATGAAGATATAACTCCTGAACTTTTAGATGAAGCTAAAGACTATATTCACGGTATTAAAGTCTACCCTGCAGGTGTCACAACCAACTCCAAAAACGGTGTTGATCCAACCGATTTTACTCCATTCTATCCAGTATTAGAAAAAATGCAACAATACGGATTAGTCTTGAACATTCACGGTGAAAATCCACATAAAGAAGGTTCTAATACCACTGTGATGAACGCTGAACCTGAATTTTTACCAGTTTTAGAAACCTTACATAACAAATTCCCAACTTTAAAGATTGTCTTAGAGCACAGCACAACTGAAGCTGCCATCAAAGCTGTTAAGAAGATAGACTCTGCATATGTCGCTGCCACAATCACAATTCATCATTTATTCTTGACTATTGATGATGTTGTTGGATCTCCTTTGAACTTCTGTAAACCTGTTGCCAAAACTTATGATGATAAAAGGGCTTTGATCAAAACCGTTTTATCTGGAGATTCTAGATTCTTTTTAGGTACAGATTCTGCTCCTCATATCGCTTGCAACAAGAACAAATTATTAGGTTGTGCTGCCGGTGTTTATGTTTCTAAATATTGTTTGCAAATTTTGGCTCAATTTTGGAAAGACAACAACGGTGATTGGAACAACTTTAAAAAGTTTGTATCTTCTAATGGTTTAGAATTTTATGGTTTAGATAAAAGTGAATTACCAAAAGAAAAGTGTTACTTAATCGAAAAGAAAGTCACCATTGAAAACGAAATCACTGACAATAATGGTGTTTCTGTTATTCCTTTCAAAGCTGGTGAAACTCTTGATTTTGATATTGAATGGAAATGAACCAATTTTAAAATCATAATTAAACAGAGGAAAAATTATATATTGAATGTATAACTACTCACTTCTTGATAATTTCCAACAAAAGTTGTTTTCCAACTATCAGTGGATGGCTCATCAATAAAACAGGTTTGTTTGTAGTTTCAGATGACACTATTTTCATTTTCTTACCTTTGATTATTTGACATAAAGAAATGTCTGACATTGGAGCTTCAACCAAAAGCTGTTGATTTAAGTCATAGATTTGCACTAAATTATCACCACATAAAATTAAATAATCTCCATACATTTCACAAGTTTTAATATTAAAATCAATCATTAAAACATCTTTAATACCATTGACAACATATCCGGAGTTATTCAACAAAACAACAGTGTTACTATACACAAATACTATGTTTTTTCCAGAATGTATCATAAAGCTTCTTATAGCATGTACTTTACCTTTGATTATTTCTTGCACTCTATTCAATAGCAACTTTTCTCTTGATAGCTTTTCCAAAGTAATCACTCCACCTGCTTTTTCATTGTCATGATTTGGTTCGATCAGCACATCTGGAAATTGCGGAAGTTTTATACCTGTAACATTAAAGATGGTATTGTATAACAAAAATCCTTTTGACGAATGTGCTACAATAAAGGATTCTTTAAAATAAGTCACTGAATTGCAAATGCTGTTGAATGTTGGAACGTAATTTGAGGCACCGTTAGCTGGGCTGTTAACAGTCAAAATACTACCAGATGGTAATTTGTAAGATTTGTGTATCTTAAAGCAACCTATACTATTAGAAGAAAAATCATATTCTGGTATAGAGCAGACAATTTTACCCTTTCTTTGATAGCATATTTGTATACTGTTTTCCAAATCTTCAGCAATATTAAAGTCATCTACTTTATCGTTGATTATGATACCAATAACAGATTCATCATCCATACCGGATTGTTGCATCATCTTATAGTTTTGATCATTAATGCTTTTGTTGTATGAAATTATCAAACTTTGAAAAGTAATATAATACAACAAACTTTTTGAATCTAAAATGATAAAGAAGTTGATTGTTGGTAAAATTTCAATTTTGTCAATATTACTTACTTTGCAAACCAATTTCCAATTGCCCAGTTTACTTCCTTTTCTTTTAATAGATTGATCCTTATCGTTAGTTTGCTTTAGATAAATACCTGAAGTGGTAACAATAAGTTTATATTTTGAACCTTCAAAGTTGAAAGACAAAAATTTGACTACATCAGCATTTAAAAATCTTTCTTCAATATCAAAAATCATTTCTTGATTATCAGATTCATAACTATAAGGAGAAAACAGACCTTCTTCATCATTTTCTTCAAAAAAATTGTTTTCATTGTAAACATGTCTTAATGCCAAATCCAAAGCAGACTTTTTAGTAGGAACAGTTAGATTCTGTGAATACCTCTTGTCTTTGTAGAAAAATAAGTCATTAACACATTTTAGTTTAAAGATGATTGGGTCTTCTTTATTATGATTATACATTTGAAGCATTGATGAAATTGAAGTAGTCCACTTCAATAATATGTCAGTTGAAGGAACTGTAAAGCTGAAAGACTCATTTGTAGCAATATTTCTGATTTTGAATTCCAAAGATTGGTTGACATTAAACTTGGATTCTAAATTCAAATAATCTATAGGAATTGGCCTCTCAATTAATTTATAAAAGTATTGACCACGTTTGATTGTCTTTTCACAAATTAATAAAATATTATCAAACAAAAACAATATGCATCTCGAGTGAGATGAGACATTAGGAGGTTTGTAAAAATCCTTTTTCTTTAGTACTTCTCCTTCATTTAATAATTTTCTTTGCTTTTCATTAAGTCTCAATTCTAATTTTTCGGTAACTTCATCTTCATTGGCTTGTACCAAAGCGTCTTTCTTTTGGACATCTGACAGAATGTCTAACTTTCCTTTAATGTTTTTATTCATCACTAATTGCCTATTGATTCTAAGAACACGAGCTCTATCAGAAGTGACACCTAATAATTTATCTACAGCATTACTCAGCGCTTTGATTTCTTCTAAAGCAATTGTAATAAACTCATAGTCGTCATGATCTGGTGTAATACATTTCAAAATAGAGCTTAGAGTCAGAGGTAAGTTTTGCAATGATTTGAAAAATCCTCCTAAGAAAATAACATCATGGTAAAGTTTAGACATTTTGATTTCTGGAGATTCTTCAATTTCCTGTATCCAGTTTTTAAAATTGGAGGTAGGTTGATTCTTTTCCCATTCAAATACTTCATTTACATACCCCATGCATTCAGTGTATTCAAAATACAATTTGGTAGCATTAGATACCCATCTCAAATAAATCTCACCAACAGTGTTTATGAACTTTCCTTCGGTATTTAGTTTTTCATATAATGGATCAAGAATATAGGCTTTGTGTAAGGTAGCCATTTTAGCAAAAATATCAAATGCCTTGTCTTCAAAGTTAGGATCTTGTGGTAATAATGAACTATAGAACTTTTTACCGTATATTTGTGTTGCTGCATTTGCAAGATTTATACATCTTTCTTCTAATATGATTAAATCAAAGATGAAACTTTGTTTTTTTAATTCAAGTGGGGATATTTTGCTGATCTCTTCATTTGTTAAATTCCAATATTCAGACCATACACCAATGGTACCTGATTTGTTTTTGGTAGGGGAGTTAATCAAATTTGAAGACAAATTACCAGATATTTGAGAAGAGTTTTCATTAATGTTATATTTACTACATGTAAAACTGTAGCATTTGTATTTACTATCGGTAACAAATCTTTGACAACAAAAACACTTTGCCATTTCTGGAAGGATTCCTGCAACCTCAAGACCTGGAGTAATAATCGTTAGTTCATCATCATCCCCTGTCAAAATACTAATGTTTCTATTAGACTCACTGTAAGCCGAGCTGTTCATATTTTCGTTATTTAGCAAAAGTTCATTGGATAATCCTTTTTCAAACTTGATTGCCTTCTGTCTCAACAAAGACTCAATAATTTGGTCTACATTTTTATTGATGAATACTTCATTGTATTTTGAAGACATATGGAACTCGATAAGAATTTGAATTATTTGGAAAAAAGTCAACTTATCAAACAAGTAATCTGAGAAATATTCAAAGTAGATTTTTAATAACCATTGATAAATTCCATCGATTGATGAAACATCAATGCACTCTTTCACGTGATGTTCTTCAAGCAAGTCTATTTTAAACAGCTGCGTAGGCATGGAAACACTAGGAACATGCACCAAAGGTTTGCTACCACTGTATGAACTGACACTGGTAGTTCTATTTTCGCTTCTGTGAGAAGAGGATGCCACTCTATATTGGAATTGGTATGAGTTACTTCCACTGTTTGTATTATTCTTTGAGTTAGAGGTGTGAACTTTTGTCAAAGTATTATTAGAATTATTCACAAAAGAATCAAAAGGACTTGTACCACTACTTCCATTATTTTGTATAAAATCAATATAAACTGAGTTATTTTTGTTGAAGTAGTCAATATCCCCACTATGCGGACTTGACAATGATGTAAGGTTACTAACATTTGATGAAATTCTCTGTTGATTTACATTTACAAAACTGTTTGGCTTTGTGTAATGAAACAGTTGTAGGTCTTCCAATAAGTCCGTTGTTTTTACCCTATTATTTGTATACTTGGATTTATTATTAAATGAGATGTTTTCCATATAGGATACGGATGAGTCTGTTCTTGGTGGAAGTATTGAAGCTCCTTGCATTCCTTGTTCAGGAACTTTTCTATTTGTAAGTTGTATGTTTGGTCTTCTTTTATTAAGTGGAGAGGGAAGGGTATCTTTAGAATTGATTTCTTCTGATGATCTATTGTGATTCTGAGAGATATTCAGATGTGGCGGTGGTGGTCTACCTAACTGGTTACTGGTCTTTAATTGTCTAAAGCCTGAAGCTGAAGATTTGACACTAGGAGGTTTATTAAATTTCAAAAAAGTTTTATCATCTTGCTCATCTATGCTCATAAAAGTGTTTTTTGATTGTATGGTATTCATGGTATCGTCATATAAATTCAGTCTGTTTAAAGTATTGTCTGCGTCTAACATAAACTGGTTTTGAATATGATTTTCTTCAGCTTGGTAAAACGATGTTTCATTTATTGTTGTGTTATGGTTCTCCACGTAATTTTCACTTTCTTCATTATCAGTATCCATGTAGTGAAAGTTTTCATTTTCGTCAATTGCATCTGTGATATCTGATTTGCTATCTTCCATTGCCTCCAATCTGTCAATTAATACCGAGTCATGGATCGTTTTTATATCGTGTTCATGAATAGCTGTTACATCGTGTTCATAAATAGTTTCTTTAGTTTCTTCCTTTTCGTTGATTGTTGTCGTTAAAAATTGCTGCTGTCTGCTGTTAGCAGACCTCTTCGAAATCGAACTTAAAGGAGGAAGATCAGGTAATTTTATGTCATTGGCTTGTTCAGACATGTTACCTTTGTAGATAGTGCCTTTAGGATAAATATTATGTTATTTTTTTTTTTTTGGTCGTTTTGAAGCCCCAATCACCAAGCAGCAGATTGATAAAAAAGAGGTATACAAAAAGCCAATCTAGGCATTTGTGATGATATCCATTTGATTATCAATCGTGTGGAAAAAAAGAAATAGTTAAAGTCGATTTTTAAAATAAATAAATAAAAAAAATCCGATGAATATTTGTTTACCATATGACTTCCGTTTTGGGCAACAGAAATGTCCGAGAGAAATTCTATGGCTAGTGATAAAACAGTCTTATCTATGTTAACAAGGGAACACTTACTTCTGGTTGCTTTTATAAACTGCAACAAGAGGAAACAAAAATACCATCTAATGATCATTACCGTAGTCAATACCGCCACCACCGCCTCCTGAGAACTTCCAGCCATTAGGAGACTCTAACTCGAATCCACCTCCCCCACCGAGGTTCCAAGGAGTATGTTTGCTTGCTAAATGTTTATAGTTCATGTTTGAAAGTTGATTTTTTTTTTTTGAAAAAATTGTTTAATTCTTGTTTTAAAATAAAATGCTTTCAAGGGTTTCAAATCATTCCTTTGATTCTTGTACTCTGTGGTGTGCTTATGGCACTATTTGTCTATAAACTCATATAGACAGACTTTGATGATGTTTTTCCCCCTGCTCCTTGAAGAATATACGCTTAAATCCGAAGTGTAGTATAGTCAGAAGAAACAGCTAAATACTAGAAAAAAATACGTAATAAAACTGCTATTTTCTTCAGTTAAACCATACTTGATCACTCAAATGCATAACCTAAACAACTTCTTTGTCTTATCATTTCGCTCCTAGCAACTATATTTTGCTGTTTTCACGTGACCTCACCGTCTGGCATAAATGCTATATATTACGTTTGCACAATCTTCCAAACGTTTCTTTTTTTTTTTTTTCCCGTTTTCATCAACTAGTAATTTCAACCGTTTGTCCCAAATAGGCAATTTTTTGCAGATGTTGGAATTTGCAGGAAAAATTTTTTTTTTTTTCTACTTTTTTTTTAAAACTTCTTTTAAATTACTTGAGTATGCTATTAGTCAGCTTATTAGGAGAAAACGAGTTTTTCATGTATTCTTATATAACATCGATGTTAAGATTTATTTTTGTCTTAATTATTACTAAATAAACTATCAAATATCCTGGAATATAACAACCCCAATCATTAGAAATAATAGTCTTTGTTAAATATTCAAACAAGATCTAGATTACTAACGTACACCATATAAAATACTTCAATATAAAAAAATGTCAGAAATTAAGGATTTTGCCAAGGCACAAGAATTTTTAGCTGCTTATGCTGAAAAGGACGGTTTAAGTGTTTCTCAATTAATGGACTCTAAAATCAGAGGAGGTTTAACCTACAATGATTTTTTGGTTTTACCAGGTAAAATTGAATTTCCATCTCACGTTGTCTCTTTGAAGACTAAATTAACCAAGAAGATCACTTTGAACACTCCATTCGTTTCTTCTCCTATGGATACCGTTACTGAATCCAACATGGCTATTTACATGGCTTTGTTAGGTGGTATTGGTTTCATCCACCACAATTGTAGTGCTGAAGACCAAGCTGCTATGGTTAAGAAGGTCAAGAAGTTCGAAAACGGTTTCATTAACGATCCAGTTGTTTTATCTCCAAAGGACACTGTTGCTACCGCCAAAGCTTTATCCCAAAAATTAGGTTTCTCTGGTTTCCCAATTACTGGTATGTATATTATTAAAAATAAAAGTGGTGATGCTCTTATTTTACATAAGAAGAATTGAAAAAAGATAGTAATAATAAAAAAGTGTTTTTTAAATAAAATTAAAAAAAAAAAAATAAGATAAGAATAGTAAAGAAAATAGCATTCATAAACATAAATGGATAAAGAATATGTTCTGATTAAATTAAAGTTTTTACATGATGTTTAACCTATAATAACTTTCGTTCTACTGAATTTAATGATCAAACGATCTTGTAGATAAATTATATTACGATTCTGATAAACATTATTTAAAAAAGAACTTATTCATATTCACTTAAAAAGAAACGTTTATGTTTAAAAAAATGAATCATTTTCATTCTTATTGCCAAAAAAAAATAACTTTTATTATTATTATTTATTTTTTGATACTTCTTATGGAAAAGAAGATTCAATTGAATTTGAAACAGTCACCATCAAACAATTTAAAAAATAAAAAAATCTAAAAACTTATCTTTTACTAACAACTGAATTATTATTATCCATAAATACTACTTTTTCATAAATAGAAAACGGTGATTTCCCAGGTAAATTAGTTGGTATTGTTACTTCCAGAGATGTTCAATTCGTTGAAAACGATGATGTTCTTTTAGGAGATATCATGACCAATGAAAAGGAATTAGTTCACGCCAAGAAGGGTATTACTTTATCCGAAGGTAACGAAATCTTAATGAAGACCAAGAAGGGTAAGTTACCAATCGTTGATGACGACTTTAACTTAGTCTGTATGTTGAGTAGAACTGATTTAATGAAGAATCAATCTTACCCATTAGCTTCCAAGAGTGCCACCACTAAACAATTATTATGTGGTGCTGCTATTGGTACTTTACCATCTGATAAAGAAAGATTAGCCAAGCTAGTTGAAGCTGGTTTAGATGTTGTTATCTTAGATTCCTCTCAAGGTAACTCTATTTTCCAATTAGAATTGATCGGCTGGATCAAGGAAAACTTCAAGGACTTACAAGTTATTGCTGGTAACGTCGTTACCAGAGAACAAGCTGCTTCTTTGATTGCTGCTGGTTGTGATGGTTTAAGAATTGGTATGGGTTCTGGTTCTATTTGTATTACCCAAGAAGTCATGGCTTGTGGTAGACCTCAAGGTACTGCTGTTTACAATGTTTCTGAATTTGCTAACCAATTCGGTGTTCCAACCATGGCCGATGGTGGTGTTCAAAACATTGGTCACATTACCAAGGCTTTAGCTTTAGGTGCCTCCGTTGTTATGATGGGTGGTATGTTAGCTGGTACTACTGAATCTCCTGGTGAATACTTCTTTAGAGATGGTAAGAGATTAAAAACCTACAGAGGTATGGGTTCTATTGATGCTATGCAAAAGACTGACGTCAAGGGTAATGCTGCCACTTCTAGATACTTCTCTGAAGGTGACAAGGTTTTAGTTGCTCAAGGTGTTACCGGTGCCGTTGTTGACAAGGGTTCTATCACCAAGTTCATTCCATACTTACACTATGGTTTACAACACTCTTGTCAAGATATCGGTGTTACTTCTTTAGAAGCTTTAAGAACCGAAACTGATAAAGGTAACGTTAGATTTGAATTCAGAACCGCTAGTGCTCAATTAGAAGGTGGTGTTACCAACTTACACTCTTACGAAAAGAGATTACACAATTAAGTGGGTTTCAACAGAAACAATATGAAGCTTAGTTATCCGTAGGTAAATAGATGACAGTATTAAACTTTATATTATATCTGTATATAATTTAATCATATATATAAATGAATTTAAAGTATTCCTGATTTTGAAAGATAAAACGTATATATAAAAGTTTCTATTTACTTTTTCTTGGACTTCCTTTCTTTTTCTTCATCTAACAACAACGATATAATACTGTGGTGAATGCCAGAGTTTTTGCTCAAAGAAGAACCACTTTCATTTAGATATTTTAAGCGTTCTAATTTATTTGCATTTTTCAAATCAGGTGGAAGTCTTTCGTTAATAGCATCGAGTAACTTAGAAGTTGTAAACTCGTCCAAATTGGCAAGCACATCCTTGTTTTGCTTATTATCCAACATATTTACATCCATGCTGTCTTTCTTCAATAGTGCGTATATTTCAGATAAACGTGATATTTCTGAAATCTTCTTCTTTAGGTTATCTGTTGAATCTACACTGCTACTGTTTTCTTTACTTACCAATTCATCTTCCATTAACATTTCATCAATATTGTAATTTTCAAGCTTAGAATTTGAATCATCGCTCAATTCCTCATCAGAACATATATTAAGAACACCCAATAAAATTTCAGTGACCTTTTCTCCAACAAAAGGTAGAGACCATGTAAATACATCCATAAACTTAGGAAGATTATAAGGGTGCTTTACACTATTAAACTGCCTGATATTCATTGTGTTATTCTCAAATTTTAAAATAGCAGCTTTATTGTTGTAAGAGTCCAAATAGTTTGGAGCAGAAAAGATAGTTATCAGAGTAGGAAAGTTAAACTTATTTGAGTTCTTATACATTCTGTACCCCAAATCTTGAGCTTCATGAGCTCTTATGACACACAAAAGATTGTTTCTCTCCAAAAAGTGAGTTACTGCTTCGTAAGTGTACATATATGAGCATCCTCTTTGCGTATTTTCAAGGAAAAGTTCAGTCTCGTTGGAATCATCGTAGTTTTCCAAAGGATCTGACCACAATAGATCACAAAACAAACCAGAACTAGGAACTTCTTTAAATCTGTCTGGGATTTTTGTATTGACATCTTCTATGTATTCTAATTCCGGTGAGATACCACCATGGACACAGAAGTACTGCTCATTAAGTACTGCTGCAATAGGTAGATAGTTGAATGACAAGCAAAATGCCCTGTAAATTTCTACACTGGTCAGCCTGCTGGTTGGTTCTGCATTGTAATTATTTTTTTGATACTTGTGCATTACTTCATTTTTGAATGTGAAATAAGATGTCAGATGCTTACACTCATGATTTCCTCTGAGCATGAATATTCTGTCAGGATAATTAATTTTCAAAACATAAAGATATAAAAGAGTTTCCACAGAATAAACACCTCTATCAACATAATCTCCTAAAAACAAGTAATTCGTATCGGATACTTCACCACCTACTTCAAACAATTTTACCACATCATAGAATTGTCCATGCACATCACCCACTACATTAATAGGCATTTTGTCCAATTTCAACAAATTCGGCTCTTTTTTGAATACTTTCATAGCTTTATTTAAAATAAGCATCGTTTGATCATTTGTCAATCTTCCCTCTATTAAAAAAAATTTCTGTAGTTTTTGTATATTAAAAATTTCCTCATTTGATAGTCTTACGTTGTGATTGTTATTGAATGGGTTTATGTTTTGTTTTGTTGCATCATAGCTTTCACCATCATGATTGCCATGAAAAGGCCTTAGTTTTGTATAATACTGTTGTCCAGAGGGTAGTGTGCACAACGCCCCCTTTTCAGAATCATAGGAATGTATGT
>ERZ794936.867-NODE-867-length-11131-cov-32.416035_pt1 | contig 11131 bp, 7 predicted proteins | sample MGYA00511083_ERZ794936 | MGnify/ENA primary metagenome ERZ794936 (study PRJEB30137, sample SAMN04331409) | food metagenome | isolation source: Y2 must sample point D1 replicate A | place: Australia: South Australia | collected 2014 ... | reverse complement strand
CCCGGGGCCCAACGATGGCAACGTTGGATTTTACCACTAAACCACCGATGCTTGTTATTGAATTTTTTAATTCTTTGGGTAAACCGACGCCCAAAAACCAAACGGCAATACGATTATTGCCAACTCAACAATTCTAGGGTGAGCTAAAGAACGAAAAAAAAAAAAAAAAAAAATAGAATAAAAATACCAAAAGACTTGATATATCCTTGATCGTTTAGGCTCATGATCTTTCACTTTCTTGACCAATGTGAATCGATTTTATTGATAACGCTGTTTGAATTTGCTTATTAATGGGGGGGTTTTTTTTTTTGCTGCTATACACTTTATCTTTTGACAAAAAAATAAATAACCAAAGCAAAAAGCCCTTCCCACACACATATACATATCAAAGTTTTTGATGCCTCCAACAAGAACCACTGCACAAAAAAGATTGCTTAAAGAGCTGAAACAGCTAAACAAAGACTGTCCAGAAGGAATAATAGCAGCACCCGTTTCCGATGACAATTTGTTTGAATGGGACTGTTTGGTCGAAGGTCCTCCAGACACTCCGTACGAGCACGGTGTTTTCAACGCAAGATTGAAGTTTCCAAATGATTACCCGCTATCCCCTCCCAAACTAATTTTTACCCCACCTATTTTGCATCCAAATATCTATTCCAATGGTGAAGTGTGTATTTCTATTTTGCATCCCCCTGGTAATGATCCTAATATGTACGAGTTAGCCGAAGAAAGATGGTCACCAGTGCAAAGTATTGAAAAAATCTTGTTGAGTGTAATGAGTATGTTGAGTGAACCAAACGTTGAAAGCGGTGCAAACATCGACGCATGCAAACTATGGAGAGATGATAGAGAAGGTTATGAAAATGAGGTAAAATCTTTCATTAAGCAATCGTTGGGGTTTTAACTGGCACAGATATTACAAATAAATAAAAAAATAAAGAAATAAAGAAATGAAAAAATAAAAAATTATAATGTTGCGATTTCGTTTTTGTACTTTGATGACTTTTCAGGAGCTTTGCAAAACGTTTAATAAATCTTTCACTTAAACATGCAGTGTGCTAGCATCCATTTTGATCAATATACACTTTTAAAACTTCTCACCTACCTACTGTCTTATCACTTTACATCAAGTTTTGAGATTTCCGACTAGTCTTGTGCAGCATTGAATCACGTGCATGAGATATATAAAAAAAAAAAGAATTGACTTAAAAATAGAAATTTCTTGCTCGCGTTTGTCCCGAGATCCTACAAAGTTGATTCTGGAGCAGGATGTTTAACCTGGTTTAGCGTTTGAAGTTAGTATACAATGGCCCATTTCGCAGCAAACACAAGATCTGATCAAAATACAAAGAGATCCAGTAAGATAAGCAGGGGACAATCAAAGATGAAGGGACTAATTACAACTACAGCACTGCTTTTGTTGTCACTGTTCACAACCAACTCGCAAGCCGTGTATTTGGATTTAAACAACTACACTTCTTTGCAAGAAGCCACTTCGCTTGTTTCTGTAGGGTTGATGGACTACTACACGGGTTTACAATATGGTCAGACTGTCGGTATGTTTTCCAATCCATACTATTGGTGGAACGCCGGTGGTGCTTGGGGATCCATGATTGATTATTGGTGGTATATGCAAAATGACACTTACAACGACATCGTCACTCAAGCTTTATTGGCACAGACCGGTGATGACTGGGATTATATCCCATTGAATCAGTCCACCACCGAAGGTAACGATGATCAAGCCTTTTGGGGGATTGCAGTAATGGCTGCTGCGGAAAGAAATTTCCCTAATCCACCAGAAGGACAGCCACAATGGTTGTACTTGGCACAAGCAGTTTTCAATACCATGGCTTTGAGATGGGATACCACTTCTTGTAATGGTGGGTTGAGATGGCAAATTTTTACATGGAACAACGGTTACGATTACAAAAATAGTGTTTCCAACGGGGCCTTATTTCACATGGCTGCAAGATTGGCCAGATACACAAGAAACGATTCTTATGTGGATTGGGCAGAAAAAGTTTACGACTGGATGCTTGGTTTAGATCTAACAGTTGAAAATCCATATTACTTTGTTTATGATGGGGCCAATACCGAAGATAATTGCTCTTCCATCACCCCCTTACAATGGACTTACAACCATGGTTTGGTTTTGGCAGGATGTGCTTACTTGTATGAATACACTAATAAAACCATATGGTATGACAGAACAGTAAACTATGCTACAGACACTGTTGTTTTTTTCAATCATAGTGTGATGTACGAAGCTGCATGTCAAGGAGGGGGCAATTGTAACAACGATCAAAGATCTTTCAAAGCATACTTATCCAGATTCTTAGGTCTTACAGCACAGTTGGTACCAGATACCAGAGACACCATCATGCCATGGTTGAATCAAAGTGCTTATGGGGCTGCACAATCTTGTAGTGGTGGGTACGATGGACACACCTGTGGACTGAACTGGTTTTATGACGGGTGGGACGGTATGTATGGGTTGGGTGAGCAAATGGCAGCTTTAGAAATCTTACAAAACACACAAGCCTTGAATAGACCAGCTCCATACACTTCTTTAGATGGCGGAACGTCCACAGGTGACGGTGCCGCAGGAACTCAAACGAAACCGACCAACTTGTCACCTTTGCATATCGATAAAGGCGACAGAGCAGGTGCAGGGATCATCACTGCCGTTTTTGGGATCTCTATTTTAGCAACAGGGCTTTGGTTAGTTTTCTGATTTAAAATTATATTTGAAAAACACTAAAAAAAGATGAAAAGAAAGAATAATCAATCAACATATAAAAAAAAGCAAGTTAAAAAATTTTTTTAACGTCTTATGTACACATTATGGAGTTCAAATGTTTATTTTTCAAATTGCAAAAAAATCATAGAAACAAGTTTGGATCAAACCATTGAACATTTAGTTTTCTCTTCTCGTTTTTGCTCAATTTGCTGTAAAGCTGGGTCAATAATTGAAAGTCTTGTTCGCTAAACCCATCTAAGCCAAGTTTCATGATTTCGCTAGCTTTTATTGTATTACGGTTTTCTCTGATGAGATCAATCAACATGCAGTGTATTGAAGTGTTTTCTTTGATAAACGTTTCAGTGTTGATTGGAGGTTCTACAGGAATATCGTCAAAATACTTTGAATATGGAGGTGGAACATTATTCATTGTAAAGCATGTGTAAAGTAGGTCAATCATATATTGAAACCATGGTCTCTTGTCAACATTTGCATTATTCGTAAAATCTTTTGCTTTCAAGACTTTTGAGCCATCTAAAAATGTCGATTTTATCACTTCTCCTTTGTTATCATGCATTCTCACAGCGCCCTTACTGCCAATGGTCAGAACCTTATCATAAATGGTTGTCATATCTCTGAGAATAATATCAGGACTGTACGCAACAAAACCAGAATGTTCTTTCGTATGATCATACACATCGATCTTGGAGTTTGAATAGTTGAACAATCCAATATTGTATAGCAATTTAGATCTCTGCCCAACTGCTAAATGTTCCATGCCAATCCCATTGGCATTCTCAAAAGGTTCATAGTTTGAAATCTTGAACAAATATGTAACCAAGTAGTTCATATCTTCAAACTTCACCGAAGGGTCTTCAACCAGTATCAAAACTCTCTCGCCCAACAAGCACGATTTCCAAAGTGGGAAAATTAATGGACCGATATTTTTAAATAGTTTAGTTGGAGTTTTTGATTGGTAATCTTTATCGATTTCAATTTTCGATAGACTATTATGGAGTATTGTGGGATCAGGTACGTCTTTGTTCATCAATGACATCACTTGTTGTAAAGAAGGAACGTATTTTTCAATGTGCTCCGCATCAAAAAGTGAAGTTTCTGGCTTGCATACTACCCCCAAACTGTATATTCTCACGTCTTTTCTGTCAACTCCCTTATTTCCAGCAATGATCAAGTCCTTGGTGTTGGAATAAAAAATAGAAACACAAGGAAACAAAGATGGACCTTGAGCAGTGTAGTCGCCACTCTTGAGTACAAATCTCACAACATCTTCCCCTGACTTGCTGTCATGCAAACCAGAAGGTAAACTCAGATACTCCACGTTTTCAAAATTGATTTCGGTGTTTGGATCAAACTCTGAACTCCATAATAACGTGTTACCCTTTTTGACATCAAATTTAGTAAGGAACGCACCAATAACAGTCATTTTTTACTTTTTTTTTGAAACTGTTGTTTGTAATTTGTTGTGATGGCTGAATATTTTTTTTGTAGAGAGTTGTGGGCAGATTTTTACTTAGTTTCATGAGTTTATCGAAATTAAATTTAAAAAATCTAGTTCTCTCTTATCTTACAGGTTGCACTCAACATCCCACTTTAAAAACAAAAACAGAAAAACCGACAGAACGTGTGCAAGACAAAAAAAAAAACAAAAACGAATAGACATAAAAAAAAATGCACCTTTTTCAATTATACAAGTGCAGACTTCTCAAGCAAGTTATAACCATTAAGGTGAGCCTATTTTCCTACACAAAAATTTGAAAAAACCACGCCAAGAACTTCTTCAACTCCTATGGTTTCACCAGTGATCTTGCCTATCCCGTCCGAAGCGATGTTTAAACTTTCACTTGCCATCACAACGTCATGGTATTGTTTAGCTTCAAAGAACCCATGCAATCCATACAAAACGTCTTCAGACAATATTTCTTGCACTCTTTTGGAAACTATAATAGGGTCTGCTTCATTGGCAGAGTCTGTAATTTTTTGAAACTCGTTTGTCAACGTTGTGGTCAACTGTGACAACCCCTGCCCGTTTTTGCAGGAAATCTCAAAAATGGGAAACTTAAAACCAAACAATTCGTTCAACTGTGTCTTTACCTTAGAAACAACTTCTCGCGACACCGTATCAACTTTGTTGATAACAACAATGATTTTTTTACTTTGCAACTGTGACCTAACGTGCTTTTCAATTGTTTTTGATAAAACGTTTTCCTTCCCAGGGTCCACCAAGAGAAGTACTATGTCACTGTACAGACTTTTGTTTTTTGCTCTTTCGATCCCTTGTAGCTCTATTGTGTCTATGCTTTCACTTCTGATGCCTGCTGTGTCGCACAAAACCACTTTAAATCCTTCTATGTCTAAAGAAACATCAATTGTGTCTCTTGTTGTCCCTGGTATGTTACTCACAATAGCCACCTCGTCGTTCGATATGCCGTTGAGCAGTGTCGATTTCCCAACGTTAGGTTCTCCTAACAACACCATTTTGATACCCGATTTAAGTAAGTTTGATTTTTCAATTTTGGTGATGAATTTTTCAATATCCATTTGCAATGATACAATTTTTTGTTCTACATTTCCGAAAATATTATTAATATTATCAATCTCTGCATCTTCTCCAAAATCGATGATAGCAGTCAATTGGCCCATACTATCCAACAACTGTGTTCTCCACTGCTTGAACTTCATCTTGTTTTCCCCATTGAAGCTGGACAATGCGCTTTTCCGCTGCATTTCTGTTTCCGCATCAATCAATTCGCCTATTCCCTCCACTTGTGTTAAATCCATTCTACCGTTTTGAAACCCTCTTTGTGAAAACTCACCGGGCTGAGCAAACCTGATGTCCACATTTCTTTCTCTGTTGTTCAATGACTGAATGGTCTTGAGTACCCCGCTGATCACAGCTTTCCCACCATGAACGTGCAACTCTAAAATGTCCTCTCCTGTAAATGTTTTCGGCCCATCAAAGTATAGAACAACAGCTTGGTCAAGTATAGAGTTCGTTTCTTGATTATAAAGTTTCCTTAGTGACGCTCTTCTTGGGATGGGTGGCGTGGATGTCTTGGTCAAGTTGTTGTATATGTGTGTGACGTGTTGTCCCGTAGCCCTGATCACTGCAATGGCTGACCTCTGGCCAGGGGGCGTCGATAGCGCATATACTGTGGGTAAATGAAACGTATTGGGCATCTTGATATTAGAATACAATAGACGAATGGTTGGTTTGAAGGACATGTTTTCTTCTTGTTTTTTTTGTTTTTTTTGTTTTTTTTTTAACTTGATTTTGCAACAGTTTTGAACAATTCTTCAGTTGCTTAATACTGCCTTGTGACTCTGTTTATTTTTCATTAACTAAAGACTTTTCCCTGTCGATATCGTATGGGCATCGGGGCTTCTGAAGAGCTACATCTGAATTGAAAAGCTTGGGAAATTCTGTAATTTTGGTGACCCGGTTTTGCGAGCTTATTTTTGCCTCTTATTGTATCTCACGTAATCACGGATGGTACACTTTGTGAAATGGAAAAAGTGAAAAAAAAAAAAATAAAAAAAATTTTCAGTCGGGCGGAGAAGTGCAATGATCGATAAAGATCTATTGTGAACCCATCGTTGAAACAAGATCATTCATTGTCTTAGAAAGTGTTTTCATATAAAGGCACTGTTTTTTTTTGAGGGCCTCCCAGGATTATATGAAAGTTTAGAACAAAACCGACACAACAGACTAGAAACTTCGAGCCAGAATGTCGATGACCAGGGAAATCTTGAAAAGAAATTTCAGCAATACGCTGAACAAGTCCATAAGAAACAGCAGTTTGTTAGTCATCAACAATGCCGGCCGCATCAATACCTGTTTTGCCAGTCTGAGACATCAGTCGACCGCTGCAGGAAGCAGCACCGAAGTATCTTCCACGGACGCACATTCTTCCGCTGCAGCAAGTCTTTCAGCGACGCCATTATACAACATCAAAGACACCCCAACTTTCCAAGATTATAAAGGATATTTCAAGTCTTTACAGCAAGCTGTTGTGGAGTTGCCGGAAGACCTAGTATCAAAATCGACCAAGTTGAGCACACTACATGCCCGTCTCCATTTGCCTTCAGAGTTGAAGCTTTCTACTCTATCGCAGGCTTTGAACTGTCGTAGTAGTAAACTGGTGGGCACCTTACACGATAATTATAATTTGAGCATTTTGGGTAAAAATGTTTTGATATATGAGCTTACCAAATACTTGAATGTGAAGTATCCAAGACTACCCTTACCCATCTTCAACAGTTGCATTGATTACTTGATGGGCACTGAAACATTACACTTGTTGGGGAAATTTGTATGGGGCATTGAGCTTGAAAAAACAACAGTCATGTCAAGATATTTGCAAAAAGAACCAATTGAACAGACTTTGGGGAGACTAAGATACTACGACAACGAAGTCGTCAACGAGAAGGGGGTTGAACTATACAAAATTCATAAATCAAACAAGGTTGTGAGTGAAGAAGCAGCATACTCTTTGGCAGTCAAATCTATTGTTGGTGGTCTTCATTTGGACACTGGCTTCAACACGGAGATTATTCAGCAATTTATTGAAAACAATTTCATAAGAAAGATCCCTGTGGCCAAAATTTTCCAATTTACAGAGCCTATTAGAGAGCTTACAAGACTTTGCGAAAGAGAAAACCTAGCAAAACCAATGAGTAAGTTGATCAGTGAGAGCGGGAGATTGTCGAAAGCTCCGATTTTCATTGTTGGAGTGTTTAGTGGAGCAGAAAAGTTGGGAGAAGGTTTTGGGTCCTCTTTGAAAGAAGCTAAAACAAAGGCAGCCACCGATGCTCTTTTGAAATATTATTGTTATGAGCCTGTTAATAGTAGTGCGCAGAATGAAAACACTGTCCAAGTGATTGATAAAGGAAGCGTGATTGTATAGACTGAGTAAGAGTTTCTCTTGCAAAAACAAAAAAACAAAAAAAAAAAAACAACCTCCCTCCCACAAAAACAAAGAGATACGTACCTGTATATATGTATAAACTATAATTTCGATATTGAAAGAGAACCACTTTTGGACGCTTGGAACATTCTCATGTGGTGGCGGAAACCGCTTTTGAACAGCCAGCATTCAAAGTTTGCTCAGGCTGCTACTCAAAATAGCAACCTTCTGATAGATGTGTGAATGTCGTGTAACAATGGTGCTCCGGAAACAGGACAGTAAATTGTACAGTGATTTCCATTTATCTCGACTTTTCCCGTTTTTTCCATAGAAGATTCTGCATCTTTGTAGTATTGCACTATGCAGGAATAACAAAATACGTAACCCGTTTCTAGCATTGCCGGATTCACTATGGTTTTATGACAAAGTTTGCAAACATCAGAAGACTCATACCCTTGCTTTTCGTTTGTGAAATCTTGTTCCGAAATTCCTCCTGTCATTGTGTTTGGCTCTTCTGAAGTAGCAGGCGGGCTTGGTGGTGGGGGTGGGATTGTGGATATATCCGTCATTCTGTTTTTAATATTTTGGATTAACTCTGTAGAGTTGTAGTATTGGATTATTTTTATCAGATAAAGCATAACGTTGAACCACCTTGAGCTTGAACCACTGTATGTTGCAATGTAATGCTTCAACTTGTGTGCGAACCTGACAATAGCCAGCCACGGGTTCGCGTGGGTTGGTCTAGAAACGGGCGACCGAGACGAGCTTGTAAAATCAGTGGCCCCAGGGTCCTGTTCCTCATCGTCCAAGATCCTGAACATCTTGATACCTGAAATCGACTGCAAAAGAGTTAAAGACCCTGTGGTCTTCTTCAAGTACAGCATTTTGAACGCAAAATTGCTCAGCTTGTAGCATCTCTTAACCATAGGGTAGTACTTGATAAAAAAAAGATCTCTAGTGCTCAAGATGTCGTAGTCGTCTTCCAGTGCCAACCCCCGGTGGTCTCCGCTCAACATCCTTTCTCTTTCCAAAACTGCTCTTTGGGACTGTAAACGTTTAATTTTCCGTTCGTATAGCGCATCACCTTTGGTCCATATGTAATCAAGAAAGTAGTTTTCACCCAAGATCACCAGTTTTTGTTTTATGCTCAATTTCTCCAATCTGTTGAGATTTCCATACTTGTACCCGTAGTTTGAATTGATAAAAGTGGAGTTTTGTGTGTTCAAAAGCTTGTAGTTGTAAAGTGCTTCCACTGCTAATAAAATCTCATTCAGGTTGTTGTTGATGGTGAAAAGCAGTTTGTTATGGAATTTGTAAAGTACCAATGTGCTCAAGTAGTGGCAGGTTGGATTGATTAAGCGTTCAAATTCAATGGCAGATACGACTTCGAGCAATGAAGGCGACGTGTCGTCTGTGATCTCTTGTTTTTGTAAAAGCCTCTGTACAGCATTCATTGTTGGGCTTGGTTGTTTTTGTGGTTTGAATCTGCGAGGATGGTAATCTGAATTTGCAAGAATGGTAACCTCGGAAAGCTTTCACGTTGACGGCCTCTTTGCTTTCGCTTCGACAACACTCTCATTTAAGAGACCCCACGTGATGCAGAATACCTAAATTTTTCAACACCATTGTTTATGCTCGATTTGTGTTTGGTATGATATCAGCGAAGTAAGCCTTTGTAAACTTCGAGCTAGTGCTCACTTTTAGTGCTCACTCTTCGTGCTCACTCAGACTCACTCAATGAGTACTCGATGAGTACTCGATGAATACTCGCTTTGCTTGTATTAGGTTCACTTGTTTGGCCTCGTCGTACGTCTCGTTTGTCAAGTAACTCATTAAAATTTCGTTTCTTTGATAAAATATATAATTCATAAATATATAGATATATATATATAATATATCAAACTAATTTAAATAGTTAAAGTTGCATAAAAAAGGGACATTAAAGAATAAATCACAAAATGATATTATATTCGCACACACCTCCTTACAATTGGTTGGTGGCTCTGAAAACTTCCAAAGCTTCAGAAATTCTTTTGGACATGGTTTTTTCACCTTCTCTAACCCAGACTCTTGGGTCAAAGAATTTTTTGTTTGGTTTGTCTTCACCTTCTGGGTTACCGACAACAGACATGATGTAGTCTTTTTTGTTCAAAACGTAATCTCTGATACCGGTCAAGTAAGCGTATTGCAATTCAGTATCCAAGTTAACTTTAACAACACCGTTGTCAATAGCAGTTTGGAATTCTTTAACAGTAGAACCGGAACCACCGTGGAAAACCAAAAACAATGGTTTAGCATCGGCTTTGTTACCCAATTTTTTGTTGGCGTAGTCTTGGTGGTCTTGCAAGATTTCTGGAGTCAAAACAACGTTACCTGGTTTGTACAAACCGTGGGTGTTACCGAAAGAAGCGGCAATGGAGAAGTTTGGAGAGATTGGAGCCAAAGCTTCATGGACAGCCCAGACTCTTTCTGGGGAAGTGAACAAAGCGTCTTTGGAAACATGACCGTTATCAACACCATCTTCTTCACCACCGGTAACACCGATTTCCATTTCCAACCATTGGCCCATTTTGGCCATTCTGGTAAAGTATTTGACACAAGTACCAATGTTTTCGTCATCTTCTTCTTCAGACAAATCCAACATGTGGGAAGAGAACAATGGTTCACCGTGCAATTTGAAGTAAGCTTCATCAGCTTCCAACATACCATCGAACCATGGCAACAATTTTTTAGCACAATGGTCAGAGTGCAAAACAACTGGAATACCGTAAGCTGGAGCAATAGATCTGATAAAGTGAGCAGCAGCAATAGAACCTTTGATAGAAGCGTTTTGGTCAGCGTTGGAAACACCTTTACCAGCAAAGTAAGCAGCACCACCGTTGGAAGTTTGCAAAATAATTGGAGATTTGTTGTCTCTGGCAGCTTCTAGAGTAGCAATGACAGTAGAAGAAGAGGTAACGTTAACAGCTGGAATAGCAAATTTGTGTTCGTGAGCGTATTTGAACAAAGCGTGAACATCGTCACCGACGATAACACCGGTTTTTCTTTTCAAAACAGATTCGACACCCATTGTAGATATATTTGTTGTTGTTGTTGTTGTTGTTTGTGGTTTTATAATTGATTAGAACTTATGTTCGATGGTTTTATTAGTTTTCTTTTGTGAGAGAGAGAGTGAGAGAGAGATAAATTAGGATGTAAAAGAGAAAGTAAAAAGAAACTGATATAAATCATTGAAACACCCTCTGTTATATATGAATTGAATATTATTTATTATTTATCACAATCAGGTTTTATCAAAAGATCATGTATAAGAAATTACTGCATCAATGATATTCACCATATAATTTTGATACATATAATTTTAAAAAAAAATCATTCGATTCTACTTTATTCTTCATTATTCGAACGATTATTATGACAATAATCTGGCCATTGAGTTGATGATGATGATGATGATGATGAT
>ERZ794936.866-NODE-866-length-11137-cov-33.125519_pt1 | contig 11137 bp, 7 predicted proteins | sample MGYA00511083_ERZ794936 | MGnify/ENA primary metagenome ERZ794936 (study PRJEB30137, sample SAMN04331409) | food metagenome | isolation source: Y2 must sample point D1 replicate A | place: Australia: South Australia | collected 2014 ... | reverse complement strand
TTTTTTTTTTTTTTTTTTTTTTTTTTTTTTTTTTTTTTTTTTTTTTTTTTGTTTTGGTCTTTTTTGGCAACGCATGATATGGGCATATTTTCTGTACGGTGATTAACAGCAGAAATATTGGTGTTGAACATACTGTGAGTTTTTGGAGAAGAAACAAGAAAAAGAAGGAGATGAGATGGGAAAAAAGCGAACAAGAGGAGATAGAATTTTCACAAGTATTAAAAAGGAGTCGGTGGTAATGATGATGGGGATAACTCGAGCAGAGTGTGTTGCAGGTCCAATGCTGCTAGTTTGATGCATTTACTGCATTCAATTATGAATGATTATACCGCTATCTTTAGTGACTTTAAAAGTAACTTTGATTGTAAATGGAAAGTTATTGGAAATTTCCTCATAATTTGCAACTTTTTTAGTCGGTAATTATGGTCGCTTTGTTTACCAAGAAATATTTTAAAATTGATCTTGTTTTGATGTAATAAATATATATATATATATATTATCACTGTGTTTTTGATTGCTTGACTGCTTGACTGCTGCTTGTGGAAACGATACATATATTTCTTTTCGAGTGCGTTTGACCTGTGATCAGAGTATTTCGAAAACTCAAAGTGAAAACAGCAATACACAGAAAGTGTAAACTCAAAGCAAGCAAGCAAACAAAAAATATGCGGAAACAAGCGTTGATAAAGCTGTTTACCGGGGCTGTGACCGTCCTAGTAATATTTATCGTTTCTATCAACTACTATGTCTCTACGAGAACCAACGCGGAAGAAAGCGCACTTGCCCACGGGACTAGTGGCAATGACAACTGGGATGCACACGATGATAAGCTGCTGAGTCATGGCAATGGTGATACAAAGAATATACACACAAGTACCTTACATCCTGGTAGCAGTACGCACAGTAAAGGTACAGATGTAAAACCGACTGGTCAAGCGGATGAGCCAGAAAAACAAATGGAAGATTCCAAAGAAGAAGACAATGAAAAGGAAAATACCAAACAAGAAGAAAGTAAAGAAGAAACACAAAACCAAAAAACAAACGACGAGTCTTCAACTAAAGAAAACGAAAAAGAAGCCACAGAGGAAACGAAAGACACGCCGGAGAATGGAAATTCAAAAGCAACCACAACTTCAAGTGAAAGCAGCAGCAGCACGGATGCAGTGCATCCGTCTGAAAACGGTGTGCCACCAGCTTATGAATATTTTGAAAAGTTCTTTGATATTTTGAATCAAGCAGGGCCTGACTGTCCTGAGTTGAACGATTACAACAGGGATGAATGTCCAATGAAAGGATCTGTGGCGTACTGGGGGGAACAAGACTATGACAGATGGAAATGGTTGTCTTATCAAGGTTTGATGAAATGTTTGAAAGTTGATAAATCCAGCTTCAAAGATTTGCACAAAAAACATCAGTATTTCATGAATCATTTTACCAAATTGCACGAACAACACGAAAAAGAGCTTTTAAACTCGGGGACCTACAAAGGAAATGGGATTGTTGTCGTTGGAGGAGGGAAATACTCTGTTTTGTCGTTTCTATTGATCAAAGCTATCAAAGAGCAAAACATCAATTTGCCTGTTGAAGTTTTGATTCCACCAGCAGAAATGTCGATGGAAAAAGAATACTGTTCGTTTTTGGAGGAAAATTCTTACGAATATAATGCCAAGTGTATTTATTTTGATAGAGTTTTCCCTCCAGCACTTTTGGAAAAATTTGAGTTTAAAGGCTACCAATACAAGTCTGTGGCTCTTCTTGCATCGAGTTTTGAAAATGTTTTACTTATTGATGCAGATAACGTGCCTGTCACAGATATTTCGAATGTTTTCGAATCTGAAGTTTTCCAAAAAATTGGAATGATCATGTGGCCGGATTATTGGAGAAGAACAACAAACCCAAAATACTATCAAATTGCGGATTTGAACATCAATTTCAAAAATAGAACCTCAAATCTAGTAGATTTTTTCACACCTTCGAAAGTTTACACTCCTCATGACAAGCTAGATGACCTGGAATTTATGCAAAATGAATTGCCATACCACGAATTTGATGGAGCCATTCCTGACACTTCGAGCGAATCTGGTCAATTGTTGATCAACAAAAAAACCCATATGAAAAGTATTCTTTTATCGTTTTATTACAACGTTTATGGCCCAAAACACTACTACCCATTGTTTTCACAGCATGCTTCAGGCCAAGGTGATAAAGAAACGTTTATTGCTGCAGCACATGTTTTGAACGAGCCTTATTACCAAGTCAAATCAACGTCTGGTGTAGAAGGGTATCACAAAAAAGACAAATCTGGGTTCAGAGGGATTGCGATTTACCAAAAAAATTTCATTCAGGACTACGCATTGTTTGAAATTTCGAAAAGAAAAATATATGAAAAATACTCTCTTACCGGTACCGAACCGAAAAAAACGGATTTCGAGTTTGACCCAGAGTACAGCCCATTCAAGAGCTATTTGCATTTGTACTTCAACAACAAAGACACTGCCGCAGAAAACATGTTTGCTCATTGTAATTTACCAAAGTTTGATCCGGCAGAAATGGCTGCGAAAAACGAGTACACATGGGAAGGTGAGCATTTCAGAGTGTTTAACAAGAAAAAGACAAACGGATTTGATTTAGAAAAATCGTTTTTCAACACGTTCAACGACCATTTGTGCCAGGATGACGATAACTACATTCCTTTTTCTTTTTTGAAAAACAAATTGCAAGACGATGCACAATGGGACGAAATGTGTACTTACATTGACAAAAGATTGGAATTCTTGAAAGAAAACCCTGAAAAGATAGTGTGAGGTATATAGAAAAAACACGGTTTCAGTAATGTGAAATAAAACCAAAATTGAGCAATGATGCGCGACATTCAAAAAATAGCTTATGGATTAATAGGTCAATTCATTTCTCCAATATGTATAATTATCATAATAATTTAAGAGTTTTGCACTCTAATTGTCTGTATTTTTCCACAAAAATAAAATTGTGTCATCACTCTAATAAGCTCACGTGATACATATTTTTTGGAATTTTATAATCTGGTTTTGTAAATTTTTCGACAAGCACACCAGTTCAAGAAACGACAGTCGAACGTATGGAACGTCGACAAATTCGAAAACTATCAAGAATGCATTGAACTTCTTCACCAAACAATAAACAAAGGACAAAGAAAACACAAGGAGAAATGCTACCACTATACTTATTGACAAATTCCAAAGGCCAACAGTTACTTGTGGAGTTGAAGTCCAACGAAAAGATCCAAGGGATTTTGGACAAAGTAGACTCATGGATGAACTTGACTTTGAAAAACGTCACATTGACGCAGTTTGGGGAAGAGCATGAAATTCCAGAGCTTTACATCAAAGGAAGATTCATCAAAAGCATGACTCTCCAAAAAGACATTATCGACACTGTGAAAGCTGCCACTAACACAAGCAAAAACAGTGGCATTAACAACAACAACAACAACAATAATAACAATAATAACGATAGATATGGAAGAAGATCCCAGCACGGCCACCATCACAACTATCACAACCAACACGGAAATGCCAACTATAGACGTAGAAACTACAACAATAACAACAGCAACAACCATTATCTAAACCAAAGTAACTATAACGGCAGACAATCAAGAAATAATACAGGAAACAACAACCAAAGACAACAACAGCAAACTGCTGGTGGATACGCTGAATTTCATCAGCCTATCAGTCAGATTGAACAGAGCACGCACTTGAAATTATGAGCAGACCCACAACGTTGACCATCTTTAGTGGTTTACTATCAATGATTTTAAGAATTAATTTGTAGTGATTTTATTAAATTATAGGCTTGTAATTTATAAGGTGCTAAAAATTTAATGCTGCTATGAGCTTGAAAATGTTACATACGGTAGTTTTACAAAAAAAAAAAAAAATAAAAAAAAAAAAAAAATTATATTTAATGTTACAGTGTGATACTAAGGCTGATAAAGCTGAAAAGTTATGCTTCTTCATATCTTGCGTATTCGTCTTCTACAATTGATTTTTCAATTATCTTCAAAACTTGTAAATTCACCAATGTTGAGAGAAAATATAAAGCCGAATGGAAACATATGTTCATGACAACCCCCACGTAAAACAGGTAAAAAGTTATTGATGCCAGGTCTGTTACCTGTGCAATCTGCAAAGCGTAATAGATTGCATATCCCAAGGCCAAAGGAAAAGATGAATATGTCATGAAAAAATTTAAAAGTTTCCAATGCCCTTGATGTTTGCTTTTTTGCAAGCTTGATAGCAGTACAGTAATATTGATGGAGGAGTTCACGATGAACATGAAAAAAATCATTAAAAACATTTTGGCAACTAGCTCCATATAGGAAGTTTGATCAACAGAAGAAAATGTTTGTTTCCCAACAAACAAGACTTGGAAAAATGCAAGACCAAACAAAAATTTGATCAATCCTGAAAAGCACCAGAGAAAAAACAATCTGAGCTTTTCAACAATGAAGCTTGCATATGTTAATCCCAACTCCTGATTTTCACACTTGGTTTCACTCTTGGAAAACTTTGCTCGATTGAATACACTATCGTGCTCATGAGCAACGCTTTTAACTTTTTTCAAAATAAAGCTTATTTCTTTCTTCTCATTGGTACCCTTACAAAATAGTCCAGCAACAAAACAGATTACAAAACTTGTCAACAAATAACGAAAATGAAACTTTTGCACAAAAGGCAATGTACTAACTCCAGGCTGATCGAGAAGTTCAACAATGCATATAATGAGTTTTGTTGATACAGTTAGCACAAGGGGCAAGCTGATTCCATAAACGAAACTTGCCCACAAGATGAATTTGTCATTACCTTTCTTAGCAAACGTTTTTTCTGTAGGTAGATTTTTGCTAGACATGAAAGTACCGAGTAAAGAGGATGTTGCAGATCCACATGCTAGCAAGATTGCTACGAACCAAATGTTTTCATACGAAATGGTGTGTTTTTTAAAAATAGAGGACAATACAATCACACCTGCAACAAGTAATGCAAAGCTTTGGAGTCCAAACAAAAAGCTGATTTTGTGAAAAACTGTTTCAAAGTTGGAGCCTTGGTGGCTATGGGAAGAAGAATGAGCTTGTATTATTTCTGAGCATATCTTTTCGTTTTCTAAAACTGATTGACAATAAAGATACGAAAGCATAAACAGCACATAAGCAGAGATCAACGAGCAACATAACACCAGTTCCATAGAACCTTTGGAGAATTGCTTGCTTTCGTCAAGGCCCGGGATATTAGACCATCTTTGTGGATAATTACTTTTACCGTTTGTTTTTTCAACTTGCTGCCAAATCACCGAAAAAGTGTATGGAATGACATCAGCATTGTCCCTTTTCACAAGCTTGAATTTGTTGTAATCCGTAGAATATGTAGGACATTTGTACGAGTCCAATGATATTGGCTCTACTTCAAATCCAACAATGACATTATTTTCTTGTACCAAATCTTGGGTAATAATTTCATTGTTGTTGGCATCATTTTTTTGTTGAACAAAACTGTTGTTTTCGTACTTTATAACAAAAGAAAAATGAGTATGCAAATAGTAATCTCGATTTTTATCACGGTACCCAATTGGGAACCCAGCTTGCTTGGAGTTTTTTTTTGCGTTTACTGTAGATCCAGCAAGATTGTCATCAATGTACCAATAGTATTGATATTCTAAATCAATCCAGTTGGTCAATTTGTCAACAGTGTTGGAATCAATTTCTCTTTCGCAGATAACTTGGCAATGTTTATTGTATCCAAAGTGCATATTAGTAGGTGAGGCCCATAGTCTTTTGAAAGTTAGAACATCCATCAAGTTTGCATGCACTGGTCTGTACTCTTCTTCATCATCGTCCTCACTCAAGTAACATGTGAACGGTAGGTCGTAATATGGGATAGGCTTTAAGTTTGGCTTTTTGGTTGACTTGATTTTGTCAAAAAGCAAAGGCACTTTTTTGCCCATAAAGTAGTTATTAGGCTTGAAGTAACCGTTGTCATTTTGATCAACCTCTTGTACTTTTGATGCGGTATTTGATGAATAAGTGAATTCTTCACGGTGCGGATTATTTAGCCTCGCTATGTCGACATAGAAAAAGAGGAACGAAACGGCCATGAGAAATACCACCGCAATACTCACTTTGGTTTTGTGAACTGACAACAACATTTCAAAAGGGTTTTTTTTAAAAAGTTGAAGAGTATTATAGTTGATGTTTTTTGCAATATTTTTTTTTTCACTCGTTAATTTTGTGCACAGCGGTTAAACCAAATAGGACAGTTCTTGTTGATTACGTTTCTGATATATTCTTTTGGGACTTGTTTCCTCTAGCAATTTATAACACAGATATTTTGTGGGGGTTTTTTCTCTCTCGATTACCTAATAGCCGCTTATTTTAGTTTGGTTTTTGTGTTTATCCAAAGTATAGATACATTGAGGTGCCAATGATAAATTTTGGTAAGCTAAAAAAAAACTTTTACTCGAATATGTTGTTACGATGGTATAATTGGTACATTGATAGTGCAATTAAAACAATACTTTTATTTTTTTCTTCGTATTTAAGAAAAAGATGCATATATATATATATATATATATATATATATATTCTCTGTTTATCACTTATTTATCTACTTCATGCTTTAAAAAAACATTGAAAAATTTGCACCAATAAACTGATAAAAGTTTTCAAAAACCGTTTTGAATTTTACTCTCACCTGCCATCTTTAAGCTAAGAAAAAATTAAGGCAATGTCCTTATCGACACGCTTTATACAAGGTTACGGTACACCGCTGAGAGATTATTAATTTATTAGTAAAAGCTTTTTGTACACCAAGTACGCTGATCTCTCTTTTTGTTTGTTTCCTGAATTTTAAAATCATTTGTTCAAATAAAAAAACAAAGTTATCAACTGTTCCTGGAGTCGATAACCGCTCCAATAGTTACCCTTTTGATAGCTCATATGTACCAACCTTTTTATCTCCACAAGAGTCTGCTGATTTCCACTACAAGTAAGCTTAGCAATATTTCATTTCAAATGCCTGAGTACCGGAACATGAATGCTGAAACATTCCAGATGTTGTTGTTTTTTTTTTAACGTGCGCCGTTACTGAAGCAAGTGTTCAAGTGTTTTTCGGGGTATCGCAGAGCTATTTCATCACTTGATAAACCCACCTGTGCCAACTTTTGTAACGCAAACACCGTGTTCTGGAACTTTGGCAGATCGTCTAAGTGCCAATAACCTCGTAGGCTACCACAAAAAAAAAAAAAACCCTCTCTCTGCAATTGCCTGGAATTAGTAGCAAACAGTGACAACAAATAATATCGATAACGTTTGATTTGTATAGTACACAATGGTTCGTTTCAGTTATCCATTCTTTGAACTACAACATGAACGTAGTCAAAGAAAAAAAAAAAAAAAAAAAAAAAAAAAAAAAAAAAAAAAAAAAAAAAAGAAAAAAATGAACAACAAAAAAAAAAGTATTGTATGCAATGACAGTAAAAATGCTATAAAAAACAATACAATCAATACACAATACTGAGAAAATTAAAGGCCAAGAATGTGTTTTTTCTATTACAAATGCCAATGAATAAAGTGACAAGATGAAAGCAATCCAAACAAGCAAGCAATCCAAAACATAAAGGTCCTCTTGACACCCATGCCTCAGTTGCAGCAGCAAACACAAATACATATAGTTAAATATCAAACATGCTTTTTTTTTTAAAAGAGAAAACAACGTTAAAAAACCTAAATTTGAAAATTATATTATATGTAACCAAAAAAAAAAAAAAAAACATACTAAAGTCCAAGGTGTTCCAATGCTCATGCACTTTCCATAGCTTCCTTCACCAATTGAGACCCCTTTGGGTCCAAATTCATCGCAACTGTAAATTCTATAAACGACTCTTTTTTTTTCCCCATGATTTTGTACAATTTTCCTAGTAAAAAATGCACTGTTGGGTCATTTGGTTGCATACTCTTTAAGTGCTCAAAACTTTCCAAGGCCAAAGTGTAAAACTTCAATTCCATTAATAAATAACTTTTTTTGAATAAAGCCAACGTGGAATCAGGTTTCAAACTAGTAGCAATTTCATAGTATTTCAACGCTTCTTCTTGGTACCCCAATTTTTCCAATGCCAACCCACAACAAGTGATCAACACAACATTGCCTCGGTTGATACTTTGCGCCTTGTTGAAATAAAAAAGTGACTCTTCGTACTCTCCTATTTTGAAAACACACATTCCTAAACCATAATATGCATTGTAATGAAAAGGATTCAAAGATATTGCTTTTCTGTAGCATTTTTTTGCCAAATCATAAGACTCCGTACTCATGTATTCATGTCCTAGCAAAGTGAAACCATACTCAAAGTTTTTATTCAAATTTATGGATTTTTGGAAACTTTTGATGGCATCTTCGTGATTTCCCATCACGGAAAACATGTTTCCAATACAGCACCACGTAATGTGAGACAACGGCTCTAAAGAGAGCAATTCGTGCGACAAGAGACTCAACTGTGTTTTATCCTTCATGTGCCAAAGTAACGTACTATATACATCCATTGTTTCCAAACTTGTTTTTTGAATTGATCTCAATTGCTCAAAGTATTTTAGTGACATTTTGTAGTCACTGTTTTCATACTGGTAAACAGCCAATTTTTTCAAACACCAAGGCATATATTTAGCGTAAAATGCAGGAATAACATCAGCACTGTGGCACGCATTGTCACCGCTATTTAAAAGTCTGATGGCTTTGTAAATGTTATAGTCTGATCCACTTTTGGAACTTTTGAATAACAAGTACATGATGTTGTCACAATATTCATTCTTGAACATTTGGGCAAGGTTTTTACCATAAGAATTTGAAAATTGTATAGGTAAATTGCTCTTGACCTTTGCAGCTGCGCCATTTTTTTTAATTTGAAGTGCTTGCCCAGGGAACCCACCGTTTTGAATAGCGCCTTTCCCATAATCGGTTTTGACATTTACCGCAGCATTAAACATCCTTGGAGATTTGTTAGATTCCAAAAGTGGAGATGTATAAATCGACTCACTTAGTGGTATCTCGTCTGAAAACATTCTTTTTGGAGGTGTGTTTGGGGGGTGGTGTTCCTTACTGCTCCCAGATGACAGCGGCTCCCCTACAAACGGCAAATTTTGACCAATTTTTTTTGGTTCGACTGATTTTGAGAAATCTTTCAGCTTCCCTTTTTTGAAATTATTATTCGCATCACTATTCAAATCGGATGGCCTTTTTTTGTTAAGCAAATTAGAGAAAGTTGGCTGCTCATTGAAAGCCCTTGACGTTTCCTTTTGATTCAGTTCATCATACTCCTCATTAAATTCATCCTTATGCTGTCTCTTGGGTAATTTTTCTTTGAAAACATTAGTAATATTAAACTCCACACCCATGCTGTTCAAGTCTTTTACTGATTCCCAAAGATGTGGATTGTTTTGCAATGCTTTGCAATGGTAATATGCACTTTGCTTGATCAAGTCCAACTTCTTAAACATCTTTCCAAGCAAACATGAAATAGTCGCTACGTTTGGGTACCCTATACAGTTTGCATCCTCTGCATTGACCACAAACTCCAAATTGTCCCAAACTAATTTTTCCATATCAACTAGATCCTTTATTCCTTGTCTCAAGTTTCTTTCCAACATTAAACAACTTTTGGCATGCATGAAAGCTAAACCGTTTGAATAAAACAACGGAGGTGATAAAGGTGCATTGATCTTGATGTCCAAGTACTTTCTGGAGATTTCCACAACAGTGCTGTACTTTCTGTTTAATAGTAATGTGTAACAATAGGTGTATAGCCCCCTGTAAGCCTTATTTAGTTGCAGCTTTTTTTGCAAAACCGTGTTAACTCTGCTTGTGGTTTGCTCTGCATGAGACACATGCTCTATCAAGTTCATTGATTCAGAGTAGAACATCTCGGCAATAAACTCAGCCGTATCGTAGTTTCCCTGCTGCAATTCATTTGTAATCAACAAGTACAAATAATCAAACTTATTTTCACATTCTTGTAGGTATTCACTTTCAGGAGCATTGGAAGAACTGTCACTTGATGAAGAGCCAGTCTTTGCATATACAGATTTTCCACAAGACTCGTTGGCATGATAATTGCTGCTAGTATTTGCATTGCTTGAGTAAGCAGATTGAAACTCATGTTTCCCGTTATGGCTTCCAGCACCACTATTTGCGTTGTTACCATTAGAGCTATCCTCCCTTTTCCGTCTTTCATTGATGAACATTGGATTCATCAACCCAGGCTTCTTTTGTTCATTTGACGCATTTCTTTCATAGTGCTTATTGACTAAATGAGACGAATGACGAAGAAATTTAGATAACGGTGTGGGGTCTTGGCCCTGCATGATCCGCGGCTTATCTGCTTTATCTATTGCTCTATTTTTGGGCAGATCAAATCCATTAACTCTCTTTACACTTTCATCATCAGCGTCTAGTCGAATTTCAGAATTTTGGGCTTCAACTGCATCATTGAAGCCGGTTTTTTTCACAGATGGCGTAACAAACAGCGGCTGCGGCATGAGATGATCTTGTTCTCCAAGTTTCAAGGAGTCTTCCAGAAAGTTTGCATTTGATCCAACAGGCTCGGATCTCTGCTTGGCATTGTGCTGCAGAAACGTTTCGTGGTGTGGCTCAAAGGTTTGAGCTTGGCGCGATTCTTGCTCAGGTGGCAGTGAAGATAATGCAGTTGGTGAGGAAGACGGGTCTGGTGCTGAAGACACGTTGTTCCGCAAAGAACGTTTTGGTTCGGCCTTCTGATGACTATTAGATGAAAACAACATGCAGTAGGTTAGCTTGGTTGATTTTGTTTGAGAATTTCCTCGTAAAAAACTATTAAAAGTAACAGAAGGTTGAGATGGCATCCCTGAAAGCTGTTACAGATGACTTTATGTTTCTGAAAGTACAAACATGCGTTTTTGTGTTTATCTTTTTTTTTTTTTTTTTTTTTTTTTTTTTTTTTTTCTTTCCAAATCATTTTCTGCGCAATCACTGTGATTCAACTTTAAACACAAAAATCCAAACTAAGGCGTACAAAAAAAGAAGGAAATATGAAAACTAAGAAAAGCATTTATTATTAGTGATAAAACCTAAAT
>ERZ794936.865-NODE-865-length-11164-cov-33.567378_pt1 | contig 11164 bp, 5 predicted proteins | sample MGYA00511083_ERZ794936 | MGnify/ENA primary metagenome ERZ794936 (study PRJEB30137, sample SAMN04331409) | food metagenome | isolation source: Y2 must sample point D1 replicate A | place: Australia: South Australia | collected 2014 ... | reverse complement strand
TCGGAAGTTGGAGTAGTTTGAGTATGAGCAACATTTTCAATTTCACTCAATTCCGATTCCAAGTCTTCAACACCTTCAGCTGCAGATTCAAGATCCTTTTCCAAATCACTGTATTCGTCTTTTGCATCTGCAATTTCAGACGAGTTCAAGGAAATCATTTCTTCTAATTCGTTTACAGCAGCTTGACGTTCAACAGCTAATTTATCATACTCATTTTGAATGATGGAGTGCAAATCTTCTTCGTTGTTTGTAACGGCGTCTGAAGCAGTAAGCGGTTTAGTTATTTGAGTTTCTTGAGAAGAGCTAGATAAATCCAGAGGTGACGAAGTTAAACTGTTTATAGATGAGCTCAAATCTACGAAAGCAGAAACATTTGAGGAAGCTGCTGTGGTGTAAAGTGGCTCATCTTTTTTGGTCATTGTGGTTAATGCGCTGTGGGACAAGCTAGTTTCTAAAGAAGGAGAAACCGCTGTTTGCTTAGCATTTTTGGACACTTTTGTTAATTTCTTTTTATAGGTTTTCGTTTTGGGTTTTTTAGTCTTCATGCTTTTGGTAGTTCGAGGTGAGCGTTGCTTTGTTACTGATTTTGTTTTGGAATTCAAAGTTTCAGAAACTATATCTGATTTCTCAGTGATACCTAGCGTCTTAGCTGTTTCCGCAGATGGGGAGATCAACTCGGAAGAATACTCGTTTGCATAGTACTCGTCCCTGTAGTTGGAAGTTGTCAAGGAAGTGGTATAACTAGACATTGGTGTTGACAATGAAGACTTAACAGACACGGACGAAGAGCCTGTTTTTTTAGTCAAAATTGTTGGGCTCATGATATCTTCTGACATAGTGAAATATGAAGAGGAGTCGTTGGAATCCCTGTATTGGGCAATTGTGTTTTTAGTCTTCTCCAAAATGAACAAGTGGGCGTTGTAGTGATAACCTAATTGCAACAATGCAGCAATAAGCACAATCAAAACAAAATTGACAAAAAATTTCCAAAGTTTTTCACCAACACTTAAAGAGTTGGCCATATTTTCTGGCAATTTGATCAAGTTGACAGTGTTTGCAGCACTGACTGAAGCAATGATTTTGGAGTTTGGAGAAATGGCAACTTTTGTGATAGCAAAGGAGTGCACATCTTTAAAAGTCTTCATTACTTGGAAATCAGACTGGTTTTTCGTTAATTTGATCAAGGACAAAGAGTTATCGTTACCGGCCAAAACTAATAAAGTACCCTTTGTATCAACGGCCATAGCAGTGACCCCTTTGAATTTTAAGTTTTTCAAAACTTTGGATTTCACAACAGAGATGGAACCACTTTTCACGTTCAAAATGGATAAGCTGATTCCCTTTGAAGCTGATGAGGAAATCACCAAGATTTTATCTTCATTCAAAAACTTCACTTTTGACAGAGCCAGGTTTTTATCAAAATCCATTTTCCGAACTATAAAGCTTCCGGTAACGATTGAAATGATGTCAATTGAAGTTTCAGTAATGTAGGCCAAAACTTTGCCGTTTGGAGAAAAGTCCAAATCTTTGACCTCGTTTCCTGTTTCAATCTCATACGTTTCACTCAAGTCTTGAGGGTTGATCACACGAATTATTGAAGGTAATTCGGAGGATGCAAGAGCCGCATGGACCCCGTCATTAGACATGGACAGAAATTTCGTATAGACGGAAGGATCCGTGGATTTGTTGTAGTCACAAGAGGCCAAAAAACGCAAATGCTCGTTTTCCCAAGCAAATTTTCTCAAATGTCTATTTGTGCCCCTTTTAACATTGCTGGAGTTCTCATTACACCCAACCAAAACAATCCCATTATTGTCATTGGAGAAACCGTTCCCGTTCGAGTTATTGCTGTTATTATTTCCAAGAGCCGTGTTGTTGATATCCTCAGGCAACCAAAAATCCAAACACGTTGGAGAGTCATCCAGATCGTCAAGACTCAATTCTCTAAACTTTTTGACTGGCTTTTGCGGTTTTGCGAAATTGATCTTCAACACAGACAGCTTGTTTGGAATCCCGTTTGCCCCTTCCCCACCACCACCAGCAGTAAGAAGGTACCTGTCGCTAATAAATTTGGCACCATAAATAGGATACCCCACGTTGTAAATTGTTGACTCAAACTTCATACTGAAAAGCTCTTTTTTTGGGTTATTGAAGTTATTAAAAACAAATTCAGTGCTGTGGAATGCAAACACTAGAGTCCCTTAAAATCCAGTACTTTCTTTTTTCACGGTTTTTTGTGCTTTTTGAATGTTTGCAAACTCAGATCCACTATAAAAACTCAATATAAAATTTAGGACTTGGACGTTTTCCCTAAATGCAGATCATGATATTTGGAATGCAATGTTCAGTTAATTTCCAAATTCTTGAACAGCAAAACACGAAAAAGGGCTTGAAGAATGGAAATGAAGACAAACCTGAAAAAGAAGACAGACCAGGTTAAAAAAAAAAAAAACAACAACATACGTCACGTGTTTCTGTGCGTTTTTTACTATGCGCATTTTTTTTTGATCTCTTTATTGAAATTGCGATGACTCTTAATTTGTGATTTTTGGAGATAAAACTTTGTTGCTCCAAAATCCAGTGTACGACACTGTTTATGGCGAAATATTCCGAGAAGCAAAAAGTTGTAGATGATAGGGCTCAGTTTCTTCATATTTGTGGAAAGTTCGTGTTTGGTTTAGTCGGTATATTTTTATGATACATCAACTTTAAACAGAAAAAAAAAAATCAAACAACCCAACCGACACTTCGACTAATCCAAAACGTCACATTCAACAATGCCCAAAATTTTATCAATCCAGTCTCACGTGGTCCATGGGTATGTCGGAAACAAAGCCGTGGCGTTCCCGCTGCAGTACAAGGGATGGGACGTGGACTGTTTGAACACGGTACAGTTTTCCAATCATCCGGCCTATGGCTCTTTTCAAGGCTTCAAGTACGACCCAGAAAACTTGAATGAGATAATGGCGCGCGGGCTTTTGGATTTTTTGCACATCGAGTACGACTGTATTCTGATTGGGTATTTCCCCTCAGTGGAAGGACTAAACAAGATAAGCGACCATTTGGTGTCCCATCAGACAAACACGCCCAGCTCTTCAAAAATGTCTCCAGCCTTACCAAAAATCGTAGTTGACCCTGTTCTTGGAGACAACGGCCAATTGTATGTAGCCCCAGAAATGGTGCAAGTGTACCGGTCTCTTTTACAAAAAGTGGATATTTTCTGCTGCACACCAAACCAATTTGAGCTTGAAACGCTGACTGGAATCAAAGTTGACAGCTTGAGCAATCTGCGTAAGGCAATGTTCAAGTTCCATGATTTATACCCGTTGGTGAGAAACCTGGTGGTTACCAGCTGTGTGAACATTGTTGCAAAAGACCCAAACGCAATCATCAACGCTTCGTTTGACTTTGGCGCAAAAGAGTTGTACTATATTGAGTCTCCGCTTTTGGACTGCTCCTTTTCCGGATGCGGCGATCTGTACACGGGCTTGTTGGCAAATGAGTTGCTGCTGACAGGGAAATCTTTGAAAGATGCAATGAACTATGTTGTTTCCACAATCTACCACATATTGCATTTGACCAAAACGTTGCACTTAAAAGATCTTGAGTCTGAAAATATAGACCCTGTTTACAGAAACAACAGAATGGTGATAAACGACCTGAAGTTGATTGAGTCGCGTGCTTTCCTCGATAACAATTTCCAGCCAGACAAACTGTTTGATCTTTTGAATTGATTCTCTCCAGTTGCTCTGCTGTGGCAAGACAATATCTTCATGTTTTGTGAAAAAAAACAACATATATAATTAATCTGGTATTAATTGTTAATTTTTTTTTTAACCGTTATGATAGTCTGGAATAATTTTAATCAATCATATAGTTTTACTTGTTAAAATGGTTGCCTGATTTCTTATCAAATATCACGTGCTATGAAAATTAGGACTTATCAAGATCCTAAAGGTGATTTGCCAAAAAATGTTGTTTTTCCTGATTTCAATGCTAAACCGAGCACCCTTTTTTATTGGTACAAGAAGTTGTTGAATTTTTGATCTTATTAAGCAAGTTTGGTTGATAGGATTTATATTAGAGTCTAAATCGCAGAATTTTTTTTTCAAAAACACCCAAATACAGTAACCAAACAGCTCCTATATCAGGGGGTAAACGTCGATACCAACTTGACAAGCAAGATTGCACACGATGATCAAACTCACAAATTCAAACGGCAAAGATATTCAAGATCGCAATAGGAACAAACTGCCAAGGAAATTTTCCCATTTGAAAATCACATTGACAGGTGTGCTGATACTGTGCATTGTTTGTATTGCGACATACACATCAAAAAGCCTCGGGGTTTTCATTCCAAAAAAACAAAACTCTAAGAACACTATAAACGGGGACCACTTTTTAGCAGAGCACAGTCAAACTGCAAATAACAAGGGAACGTTTAAGCTAAAACACGCATTTAGACATGGAGTCGGAGAACATCACTCACTTCATCAGATGTACACTTTTACCGACAATTTGCTATATGACGAGAACCAACTATTAAGTATGCAAAGCAAGGATCCGCAGCAGTTGCAGACAGCAGAAGAACAACAGCGTTTTGCGCTTTTGAAGCAACACGCAGAAATGTATCCAAATCACGAAATCGGCTTGTCCACAGAAACTATCAAGTTACACAGAATGAAAAACAGAGACCCAGATTTTGTGACTTCGTACTTGGATTACTCGTTGGAGCATCCAGAGCTGAGCTCTAAAATTAATATAGACTGGGATTTTGATCAGCCAGTTTTAGCTCCAAATGTGTCCGATAAAGACACCGTTTTGGGTCTTGCCACGATGGCTTCCAACGCATATGTTCGGAACCCACATGAAGATCAAGACTGGAGAAACGTTTCCGATCCATGGAAATCGCATATGAGCCATGGGTGGGATGGCTCAGGTGTGAGAGGCCACGTTTTCGCTAATGACAACGAAACTTTAGTGGTAATAGCCTTGAAAGGAACAAGCTCAAATGGGATTCCTGGTGGAGGTGGAGAAACAGAAACGATTGAAAACGATAAAATCAACGATAATCTTTTGTTTTCGTGTTGCTGCGCAAGAATATCGTACCTATGGACAACTGTGTGTGACTGCTACAAAAAATCATACACGTGCGACCAAAGGTGTTTGGAAAAAGAGTTGAGAAGAAAAGACAGATATTTTGAAGCTACATTGGATATCTACAGAAACGTTACAAAACTATATCCAAACGCAGACATATGGGTTACTGGCCATTCTCTTGGTGGTTCGCTTGCGAGTTTCTTGGGAAGAACATTTGGCTTGCCCGTGGTTGCTTTTGAGGCTCCTGGCGAATTACTGGCAACAAAAAGACTACATCTGCCAATGCCTCCAGGATTGCCTACATACCAAGAGGGGGTTTACCACTTTGGCCACACAGCCGATCCAATTTTTGTTGGAACTTGTAATGGTGCATCGTCTTCTTGCTCAATTGGCGGGTACGCAATGGAAACGAGATGCCACTCAGGGAAAGTGTGTATTTACGATGTTGTCAAAGACAAAGGGTGGAGGGTGAATTTGTTGAACCACAGAATCCACACTGTCATTGACGAGGTTTTGATGAAGTATGATGAAGTTGCAAAATGTGTTACGCCTGAGCCTTGTATCGATTGTTACAACTGGAGATATACTCTCGAAAAGGATCCAAAGCCAGACCCAAAACCCAAACCAGACCCCTCGACAAAACCTAAAGATTCCTCTAGTCTTTCAACGTCAACAATAAAAATCACCGTTACTCCAACAACAGTACGAACATCTAAATCAAAAACGCATTCCTCAACACAAATGACGACCACTGCATCCTCAACATGCGTGGGTCGTAACATTTTTGGCTGGTGTACAAAATATGAAACATTAATTTAAAACTTTTGATATGTAAACAACATTTTTTTGTCGTTCTGTAATTCTTTCCTGATTTAATTTTTTTGTAAAACTGAATAAACTTTTGACTATGTAGTAGTTTTCATGATCAAGTTATAAAGGCTTGGTTGAATCAACCATTTCAGGAAAGGTTTCCTTTAGATAAGACTCCAGCGCACTGTGATATTGCAAAATCACGCTTGGAACTCGCAAATCAACTTCCTCTACCCAAAATGATTTTAGCTCAGACTCTCTAATGTTCCGCAATTTCAAGCTCAGTTGCTTGACGTAGCCAATCAAAGATTTGACAAGCTCTTGTGGAAGTTCTTGTGGGTGCTCTTCACAAACATTTTTCAAAGTTTTCAAAGTTATCAAAGACAGATAAACAGAAATAAAGATCAATTGGTCACTCAAATACCTAAAGTTGTGTATTCTTGTATCAACAAAAAGCTTTAAACCTTTTTCGCAATGTTCAAGCATAATTTTTTGTGTTTCCAATGGAATTAAACCAAACACATCAGACAAGGGAAACTTCCTGTTCAAGCGTTCACCGTTAAATGTTCTTTGTGCTCCAAACCCATTGGCGTTTGTAAAGCTTGCTTGTTCCTTTTGTTCTTGTTCTTTTGATTTTTTTGACTGTCTTTTTCTTTGAGACTCAACGCTTGGAAATTTTTTGTGATGGTACCACATGTAAATCATTAGCACATAGCTGAAGTGATAACTAAAGTCAACAAACTGCTCTAAAGGTTGTGTTGTTAGATAGTTCCATTTCGCATACCATGCATCAATAATAATCAGTGGCTCCTTGACATCTTTGACATCAGAAAAATTTTGCGTGTACTCATACAAGATCGAGTATAAAGAGATTTCAGCAATCATTCTGCCATCAAAGTGGGTAGCGTTTGGAAGCTCCAAACAATCAAAACAAATTCTCAAACTTCTTTTGTTCAAAATTGACATCCGCCCACTCAACACACTGTAAGTAAGATGAACCAAAACCAAGTGATTCCACAACCGATGATTTCTCAAACGCTCCAACATGCTTTGTTCATCAGTATTTAAGTTGTCTTTCAAATTTGTTTCTGTAGCGCTACTGGTTGTAGTAAGTGGAGACACAGGAACGTTTTTGAAAGCATTTAAAACCCCGTGGGAAATATAAAATTGAATTCCCATAGCTGATAATGACCACGCATCAAAAGTTTGTATATCACTACTCAAAGAACTACTGTAGATTGACATCATGACTAAACTTTGAATAAACTCAATGCTAAAATCATTTGACACGAGCTTCTTTTCCAAATCGTACTTGAGCTTGAACAAAAGATTTTTATAGATTCTGGTCTTTAAATCATGATAGTACACTGTGTATCTTAATGCCAAGACACATGCCGTAGTTAGTAAAACCGAGCAGTGCGACTTTCTTATTGCGTCAACAATGTCTTCCACAGGCACGTTTTCAGGAAACGATACCCACGTACCGTAGTTGTCTTTGAATTCTCTTACCAGCATGATTACCTCGGGTAACGTTAGAATGTTAGAAGAAATGACGTCATCAACAACTGGTACCTCAGTTGCTTCATCCAATGGAACAGGATCATGTAGGTACCTGACCTGTAAAGGCACATTCAGTTTTTGCACTAGTCGGGAGAATGTTGCAAAGGGCGACAACAAGAAAGTTGGCTCTGGTTTGGATAAGTGCTTTTCAGTGTGAAGCAGCACATGCTTGTCAATGCTGTTTTTGTAATTGTTTTTGTCCTCTGGTGTTTGTCGCTGCTCTGGTAGCGGTGTGTCTTCGTTCGATCTTGAAGCATCAGAAGTAGCAATTGGTACATTTTGGTTCTCTTCATCAAACACATTAGAAATTGAGATCAATGGTTGTTCTGAGCCTGAAGAAGGTTTAGAGTTTGTAGTTGGCAGCTGAAGCATATCGTGCACAATAGGAGCTGCCCCATCCTCGTTGTTCATTGAGCCTAAATCGTTAGAGAAGGACTCTGTCGCATTAGAAAACAATGGTACTGTAGGATGAGTTACGTTCGTACCTGCTTCCAAGTATTGTAATATTTTACTTACCTTTGCATTAATTTCGTCAATAGTGCTTGTGCCAAAAGAGTTCACATAATGTTGTGTATAGATGGATGTTGATAGAGCTTTCTTTTGCAGTGCCGCATTGGAAGCAGTTTTGGGTTTTTTGATTTTGTTTTCAAAGCTCATTTTTAGTTTCTTATCTTCCAAAATTTTCTTCAAAAAAACGTTCCCATCAACCGGGTTTAAATCGTTATTGGTAAGAGCAATGTCAATGTTCTCTTTCAAAGAGTCTGAATTTTCTGGGTTTTCTCCATCGGCTTCAGCATCTGGATTCAGCGTGTACGAGGAGAGTTGCGGTTGTAGCAGCTCTTGCAACGAACATTTGGTATCCACTTTTTGACAGGCAACGCATCGCACGTCCATAGATACATTCAGCGACATCTCACATCTTTGTTTTTTGATTTTGCATCGGTCACACGCTTTCAAACTTCTGGGTAATTTTTTTTTCACAGGGCCCTCGTTGCTGGAAGAGTTCATGCTTTTGTTCGTTGACGTTTTTTTTTTGGTTAAAGTACGTTGTTGTGTTTTTTTGCTCAAAATAGTTGTTTTCTCAAAAAAACAGTTGAGATTGAAGTTGCTGAGATGGAGATTGCGTTTACGCTTCTCCTAGTCATTGCGTTTAGTAGGTAGACCACACTGATGAAATCCGGAATAACCGCATCATGGACAGTAAATAAAAATCAAAAAAAGTTGTTGTGCAAAAATGGAAACACATGACCACACAGTTGATCTGAATTGGAAAAAGCTGAATGTCAAAAGGGTTCGAATCAATGATTTCAAAAAAAAACTACACAATGTTGGAGGCATACTGGTTTATAAAGTAGTGTCGATTTGTTCTATGTCTCAAAACAGACAAAAGCCAACTTGAAGATATCAAAGCCAAAGTTATCATTAAGTAATTGAGGTTCGGGTTCGGAAATGGCAAAATTGGAGTCTATGTGGGCATCGTCTTCGGAAGACGAAGATACAAACGAAAAAGCTCAACCGTTTGCTCAAAAACAATCCCAGAATAATCAAAAGAAAAACTCTTTTTCTAATAGAAAAAACAGTGGCTCATGGCAGAATTCCTCTACACAAAGAAACAATCTAAAAAGTACAAACCACAGATCTGAAAGTTTTTCCAACCAAAAGAAGAAGAATAACAAAAATTCAGGCAACTTTAACAATGAAAAGATCAAGCAAAACCCGTTGGCAGCAGCTTTAGGTTTGAATTTGGCAGAGTTGCAGGCTAAGAGGGAGGGCTCGAGCGACTCGAGCGAGTATGAAACAACGGATGACGAGAGGGATACGTTCGATTCGAGAAATGGCACGTCGCACAAAACATTGGCTGAGAGACTAGGCAAACCCATAAATGCAAACAATAGGTCAAAAACTGGCACCACAAAGGACGAAAATATTAAGATCAAAAACAAAAAAACACCGGTGAGCAACGGGAGTGCCACCTCAGTTGAATCGACGAGTCAGCTAAGCAAAGTTGATCTTTTGAAGAAAAAAATTGCAGAACAGAAAAAGATCCTTGAGAAAACACATGAAAAGAAAAAAATCATGGACAGTATTGACATGCTCACAAAAGATCTGGATTGGGATGCTGAAGAAATTGATATCAGTAAGATTAAAATATAATCTGTATACACAACAACAACAACAACAACAAAAAATGGGGAGGGTATGGAATTATTTAGATTTAGGTCAGACCGTATGTAAAATCATTTATCCCTCTTCAAATATCCCGATCTTTAGGATAGGTTTCGTTTTCCTTGTACAATACATACCTCACCATTTTACCATCAGTGACATTTTTAGTGACCAAGTCTATTTGAGAAATGGAAACGTCACAGTTGTGCACACATTTTCCCTTGTATATTATGGACGAGTTGTCTTCTAACAACTTAAACTCATTCAAAAACCAGATTTCCGGCTCAGACTCTTTTACTGATGGGTCGTACCTGTACATCATCATCTCCTCGTTTTGTTCTTCAAGACTTTTCTCTCCATTGATCTGGCTTCTTTCATGAATCAACTGATAAACTTCTTCATTTCCCAGTATGTTGTTCCACAATTTTTTTAAACTCATAAATCTTTGTGTTTCTATTTTAAATTGAATCCAATGTCCCAAAGAATGATACCCCTTTTTATAATTGCTCACGTCATATGGTTTGAACCGGAGGATTTTGAATTGAAAAGTATCAGGACTTGAATCTTGAAACCATATTTTATCAAAGTTCTTTGCATGCGGTCCTTCCTTTTGAGATATTTTGAGCGGGATCGTGTAGCGTTTTTTCACCATATCATTTAATTGCAATTTGAAAAGAGCTTGCTGCTGTGCCAACTCGTACATGCTCTCGATGTCCAGCTGGTCCATTTCTTTTGGTGTGAGCTCCCTGGTTGACTGAACAGGAAACAAGGGCCAAAAACTTTCTTCATTCAAGTACAAGACTTTGTAAAAAATGGTGTATCCAAAAAATGATCCAAGTAAAATGATGAAAAAACTGTAAACCGCCGTTTTCCGTTGTTTTAATTTTTGCTGTTGGATAATAGAGCTTTGAAGTCTACTCAAATCTTGAGCATTATTCATAACAGAAGGTTGTAGCTGAGGTGGTAAAACGTTTGAAGTCGCGTTTTTCTGGCTGCTCGAGGTTGCAGGGTGATTTTTTTGCAAAAAATCTTCTTGCTGCTGTATGAAATTCAAGTTCGGATTTTGATCCAGCTTTTTGTCATTACTCTTTGTGGCAGCTTTTTGGAAATGATTTAGTGAATTTGGAAGACTCTTATTTTGGTTTGGTGTTTTGGTGACATGAGAGATCGATATGTGGCGAACGCTAAATATTTTAGAGGTAGTTTCCTGACTGCAGAAAAACATTTTTTGCAACAAAGGGTTAGCACAGAAAGGTGTTTTAAAGATCTCCGCGGCTTTTGGCCATCCATGATATTTATACCTTGATAAAACAAGCACGTTTGATAACCGTATGTTTCCTGTCATTATCTATTCAAAGCTACTGGGGCTAATCTTGTCTTTTTCTTGGGAGTGTTCAATCAATCGCTTGGTGAGCTTTTTCATAGTCACTTTTAGAATTATTAGAAGTACATCTTCAAGGGGTCAATGAAGAAGAACGCCCTAAATCTATTGAAAAGAGAGTAAGAACAAAGCATAAACCCGGGGTAA
>ERZ794936.863-NODE-863-length-11216-cov-7.051787_pt1 | contig 11216 bp, 7 predicted proteins | sample MGYA00511083_ERZ794936 | MGnify/ENA primary metagenome ERZ794936 (study PRJEB30137, sample SAMN04331409) | food metagenome | isolation source: Y2 must sample point D1 replicate A | place: Australia: South Australia | collected 2014 ... | reverse complement strand
TCCAGCTGCCCACTATTTTTCTTTTTCCCCCGTATACTCCACAATGTACTCCGTGGAGACCCCCTTTTTGATTGAGTTGTGGCCGCTCTTTGACGCCGCCGTCACAAAGGTTTCTGGCGGTCGCTTCGTGCCCTCGCAGTTCGAGTTTGTCCCTCACCAAACAACTTTTTCGTCCCTCCCGGTGGTCATTGGGGCTATTGCTGTTTACTACACCGTGATTTTCGGCGGTGACTACATTTTCAAAAGATTTAATATCAGGCCTTTTGTGTTGAATGGCTTGTTCCAAATCCACAACTTGTTCCTCACTACCTTGTCGCTCACGTTGCTTGTGTTGATGTCTGAGGAGCTTATTCCTATGATCTACAACCATGGCCTCTTCTACGCAATCTGCCACCCAGACGCATGGACCCAGAGATTGGTGACGTTGTATTACTTGAATTACTTGACGAAGTTCTGTGAATTCGTCGATACCGTTTTCTTGGTTGTCAAGCAGAAGAAGTTGACATTCTTGCACACCTATCACCACGGCGCCACGGCCTTATTGTGCTACACGCAGTTGATCGGCTTGACGCCGATCTCGTGGGTGCCCATCACTTTGAACTTGTTGGTTCATGTTGTCATGTACTGGTATTATTTCTTGGCTGCCAGAGGCATCAGAGTCTGGTGGAAAGAGTGGGTCACGCGTCTCCAGATCATTCAATTTGTATTGGACTTGGGCTTCGTTTATTTCGCTACTTACCAGAAAATCGTCTTCACATACTTCTCGCATATGAGCCACGTGTTGCCCGTGTGCGGCGACTGCGCCGGCACCATGCTCGCTGCCTACTCCGGGTGTGGCATTTTGTCGTCATATCTTGTCTTGTTCATTGCCTTTTACATTGAGGTTTACAGAAGGAAATCCACCAGAAAAGCACAGAAAGTCAAGTCTGTTCACGGGGGTGTCGCCGCTCAAGTCAACGCGTACGTGCATGCCTCTGGCAAGTCCGACTCGCCTGCTCCTGAAGGCCTTCGTAAGAGAATCTAAGTCATATTCATAGAAACTAGAGCAAATCATCGTTTCATTATTTATACCCAACATCCCACTTGCGTGGTCAGATGGACATTACATAGTATTTAATGAACACCTAATTTCCCATTGCTTTTTGCACGTCGTCAAAATGTGGAATACCCTCAGCTGCCCCTTTTCTTTGTATGGCCAATCCACTTGCAGCCGTAGCAAATTTGATGGCATGCTCAATGCTTTTGTTGGTGCTAAGCTGCAGAATGACACCGCCGAAAAATGTGTCGCCGGCTCCAGTGGTGTCAATGACTTTGTCGACTTTTCGAGATGCGATGAACGTTGGCTCAGCTCCCTTCGCAACAAAGACGCTTCCCAAACTACCCATCGTGATTACGACTGTGCTGATGTTTTGTTGATCTAGTTTGGTTTGAAGTTTACTGGCTAGAATCCCGAAGCCATGCACCCTGTTTTCCCTCATTTTTTCGCTGAACTCCATTATTTCTCTCTCGTCTAAGATGCACTGAGCGACGTCCATTGCCTCGCCTTCATTCACGATAAGGAAGTCGATCTTGATGAGTGTACTCTCAGTGATATAATCTTTGTTGAATGGAGAGGGGTTGTACGCAATGTTTATGGCAGGTCTGTGTGACTTGATCCATTCAATTGACTCGATCGTGTATGGGAACTCGTTTTGCAAGATCACAAAGTCTCCTTCGGCACTCGAGTTCTTGAAGCATGTCTCAAAATCGTCATTATTCGGCTTGAGGTCCCCGTTAGCCCCGGCAGTGATCAATATCCGATTCTCACCAGAAGATTCGACCAAAATAACCGCAACACCGGATGATTGGTTTTCAATCGTTCTCACGTATTTAGTATCGACACCGGCGTCGACGAGCGCTTGTTTAAGCTCACGTCCAAATGCATCGGCACCCACGTTTCCCACCATTCGAACGTTGGAGCCACCTCCTGGAGATAATCTTGCGCAAGCAAGGGCCTCATTCAAGCCTTTTCCCCCGAGATGATTTTCGAACGTATTGGCCTGGAAAGTCTCGCCGCCCTCGGGTACCTTATCGGTGAAAGTCACTAAGTCATAGTTGAGCGATCCGATGATGGTGATCATGATGATTTCGAGCTGATGATGAATTGAAAACTTATTTGCTTGGGCTTGTTGCCGTCTGGATATCTGAATGATCGTTCAAATGCGGGGTGTGCATATTTGTTAATTTTTGGATAATCCGGGACGATCAAAAAAAAAAAAAAGAAAACACGCACAGCTTGAGAAAAGTTTACAAATTTTGTTTTATACTGGACTGGATCTTGCAGGATACATGTTGATGTCTACCTAAAAAACTTTTAGCCCAAACACATTGAACGGTCGTTAACCGTCGTAAGAAGCAGCTTCCTGTATGCAGAATGCTTCCAACCCTTTCTTTTTAAAGGTCTTCAACAATAGCTTGTGAGAGATATATCATTTTCATTCAAAATGATCTGTGTGTACACTTTTCGACCATATATACTCTAGCTTTACAAAAGTATGTGCTTGTTAGCGTTGTTGCTGTTGCATTCTCTTCAACCTCATCTTCTCGGCATATGTCAATGGCTTAGACGACTCAGCTGGAGGGGCTGGGCTTTGGGACGGAGACGGCGTTGGGTTGACTGAAGGAATAGGGGACGATCTGCCAACGTTGGCCCCTCTAGCTTGCATCTCAGCTTGCATCTTGGCTCTTCTTTCAGCGAGCTCTGCATCCTTCTCCTTTTGAAGTCTCAATTCCTCCTTGAATCTGGCCATTTCATCTTCTTTGGCCTTCTTACGGGCCTCCTCCTCGGCGGCAAGTCTTTCCCTCTCGCGGATGTGTCTCAACTCCTCGATACGCTGCTGCTTCACCTGCTCAATACGGGCAGCCTTGGCTTTCTCCAATTCTGCCTTTGCACGAGCCTTCAACTGAGCAACTCTGGCGGCATTCTGCTCATCGATGGTCTTTTTGTACGACTCGTAGTCAGGGAGAACACGCGACAAGCGCTCTTTAAGGGATGTGGCATTTTTGAATTCCTTCTTGGCCTTCTCGATCTTGGCCTGCTTCAACTCCTCGTAAGCTTGCGCATCTCTCTCCTTCTGAGCCTCGGCGTCCTTCTCCAAAAGCGGTAACTCGTACTTCCTTTGAGCTCTCTCCATGTGGTCAGCCTTTTTGAACACAATCTTCAACTTCTCGTCCAATATCTTTCTGTCCTTGCTCAATTGCTCAATCTGCATAGCACGCAACTTGTCTGTATCCAAATCGCCTAAGTTGTCCAAGTCAATCTTGATGATTCCCTTAGCATTGATTTCCTCGGCGATCTTTCTCTTGTCGTTCTCGATGATGGCCCTCTTCTCTCTCTCCAATCTCTCCAAATCCTTTCTCTCTTGCTCCTTGACCAATCTGTCAGCTTCGGCTCTTTGTTCAGCGGCTAATCTCTCCTGTCTTTCCTTGGCCGCCTGCTCTTCCTGCTCACGCTTAAGCTTTTCGGCAATTTTCTTACGCTCCTCCAAAATTCTGACACGGTCGGAGAGCTCTCTCTGTTCGTTTAAGAAGCCCTCAAGTGCATTGTGGAAGGCGAAGTCACGTCTTTGCTTTTGACGGGTCTCCGCTTGGGTGTCGATAACCTTGTATGAGGTCGACAAAGTGGATGCCAACTTCGACAATTGGGTTCTCACGATCTCAGCAGGCGACGCTTGCAATTTAGAAGACAAGGAGTCGATGAAGGAGTCCTCGAAAGGGTTAGATTTGAACGTCACGACCTGGGTCTCGTGGTCTATGGTCATTGACAAGTGACCCTTCTTGACCGCATTCACGATCAAATCCTCAACCTCCAAAGGAGACAAGGTGAATTCGGAAGAGCCAATCTGGCCCAAAGAGACCAAGAAATCCAATTTAACGGCCTCGTAAATCTGGGAGACTTGCTGGAACGATCTGATCAACACAACCTCAGTCAAAGTAGGGATGTACTTGTTGAAGGCATTGTCGTCCTTAATCTCGTCAAACACCTCGGCAACTCTCTCCTTGGCAGTCAATGGGTGAAACTCGGTGTCGCTCATGGTCTCAAACAACTTTTTGACAGCCGGGTGGACAAACTGCAAGATGGACTTTGTGACAATGGAGGACACCAAAGACTCTCTCGTGGGGACCTGGTTCAAGTTCAACAAGGAGCTCAATTTGGAATTTTTGGCCTTCTGGTCGTCGACCACAGTCTCATTGACATTCAAGGACTTTGTTGGCACGGCCAATGTGGACAACACAAGCACAGACGCGTAGTGTCTCAACTCGTCATCGGTGGCATTAGGAGACTGCGAAAACAAGGTGAAGAACTTGTTCCAGGCAGCGGCATGGAACAACGTGTTCTCCGACACGGCGAAAATGCGCGCCAAGTTTTCGTAGTAGTTGGCCATCATCACAGGCTTGGGCGCCTTCTTTGACGCGGTGATCAACGTGTGCACGTCATCCACGGAGCGGAAGGACTCCTGCCACAATTCCAACTTGACTGCGATGTTCAACTGGGTGAAGCGCTGTTCCAAGTACCGCTGCACGGTCTCTGCGTCGGACAAGTCGACCGCGTGAAGGTTGGGAACGGCGGGCTTGGTCTGTACCTGGGTCGTTACGGACTGCATGTGCACACGCAAGAGCTCACACAAGCGTCTGAACTCGGCCTTACGGCTGAACTTCAAGCAGAATTGAAACGCCTGGTTGACTATCGCCGAGTACGTGACCTCTAATTTCGAGTTGTTGCGCAAGATATCCAACACCGCGCGCAACGCCTCCCACAAGAAGCGCAACCATGGAGTGACCAACTCACGCTCCGTTCTGTCCGTAGCGTCGGTATTCGACACAGTAGAAAGCAAAATACTCTCGGGCGTTTGGTCCGCCTCAAAGTCGTCTTCCTCATCTTGGTCAATCTTGGTGTCGGCCTTCGACTGGGCCTCGTCCAATTTCTTCTCTGCCAACTGAATGAATCTGCGCACAACTACTTGAACAGACTCCAAACCGTTTTCCGACGCCTGCACATTTTTCTTGTACTGGTGCAATGCATCTTTAGCCACCTTGCCCTTTCTCAAGTCAACGGCCAACTCGATAAGCAACAAGCCGATAGGCTCCAAGTCCGCCACCTCCAAGTGGCGGATTCTTCTCGACGTGATGAGATCATATAATGTCTCGAGCGCTGCTTCCTTCTCGTCAACGCCGATGAGATCCTCGGCACGCTTCAACACGTTCTCGGGGCGAAACGCCTGGTTTCTGTGTGGTGGTGGCATATTTGCTTAGGTGTGTTGAAAAGATGGTTTCGCTGGTGAAGCTTCACTTGTCAAAAAATTTTCCTCTGCTGTGTGCACACTCACGGGTTGAACAGAGAGGGCCGCGCGTCGGAAATGGCCTCCATTCGAGAAAGCAGCACACAATTTGTGTATTCTTGTAACAACGTAATATTTATGAAAGTCAAAGTTTGAGGTATAAGACAGCTAACTTTGCTGATAAAATAGCCATTTAAATTTATCTGAAATGTTCGAAGCCGCATTTGCCATTTTTGCAGAAAATTACACTAATGTTATAAAGAGGAGGTCGCAGTAGTCTCTGCAAAAATAATCTTTCACGACCTGCAATTGAAAACACATCTTTTGAGTTAATAAAATACAAAACAGCTAAAAACTTTCTTTATATAGCACTGTGAGCCTTGAACTTGGCATGAATATTTAAAAAACAGTACTTACAAGAGTTTTTTAATACGTGACGCATTTCAATCGACTTTTTGACGACTAAGTCTATACACGAGTGAATCTGGGCGCGGGGATGATCTGTTTAGAAAGGAGGAAATTGTTCTTCCATCTCAGGCACGGACTTTTTCAATCCATCCTTAGTAAGAAGCAAAACACTCAACCTGGGGTCTATTCCGTACTCCGTGAAAACCCTCCGCGAGTCTGTTTCCTGGTGCTTTTCAGTGTACTCGTATTGCCCGTGATACCTGGCATTTTCTTCCAAGACCACATCCTCAAAGTGAAAGTAATCGAATTCTTCTTCCTTCCCATCCTTCGTTGAGACTTTCTTCTTCTTCGACTTTTGCTCGTCCTCATCCGTTGAAATGTTGGCATGAACCAATTTGTAAATCTTTGAGATCACGAGGAAATAGTCGAACTCATACTTTTCATGAGCATCCTCAGCCTTTTCCATTTCTTCGAAAAGCATTTTATACATGGGTGGCACAACCTCAACAGGCATGTTGATCATTCTCTCGCTAATGATCAAACCTACTCTTAGTTGCTTGTTCAGATCCTTAGTCGTCTTGGCAGGATTCAACAACTTCTTCAAAACCATGTTGAACTCAGTATTCACTTTCGTTTTCTCAAGTATATAGTCAAGTACGACTTTCACGCTTGGCTTCGCGGAGTGGGCATTGAGATCGATCACACTGAGTAAAGCAAATGGGTCTCCCTCCTGGCCGTCGGTCTTGATGGTAGTGCCCACTGCATTTTCAGTTAAAATCAAATCGGCCAATCCAGATATATCGAATTTCAAAGCATCATCTCCGAAAAGCTGGCGAAGAAATGTCTTTGTTGCGTGGAAGTCCACCTGCGGATTCAAGTCGAAGTAGTCAAAGTCGACATTGATGACCTCTTCCATGTCTTCTTCAGTGGCACCAACCTCAACGTCTGACTCGTCAGTCGAGCTCACATCAATATCCGAATCCTCGTCAACTCTTCTTTTGCTCATGGTCAAATTAACTTGTATTTTCGCAATGGGAACCAAATCTTGCAACCGTCATCTTTTTTGCCCTAAGAGGTCGCGCGGCCATCGCGCATGCATAATGATAGCCACGAGAAGCCATGACGTATTGGGATGAGAGACCACGCTGGAATGAATCTCGATGGCTACACCTCCGAAGAGAACAGCCTGGATGGGTCGAAAACTCAAAACCCTGAAATTGCGAAAGCCACGCTTACTCAACTGGCTCCATCATTTGTAGTGTCATCTGGCATACAAACAACGTTTGGCGGAACCTTTCAAAGGGCATTCCCAACGCCAAATAAAGGTACGAAGCGAAAGAAAAGGAGAGATAAGGCGTCAAAAAAACAAAAAAGAGTCGATCCTGAGCAGCTAGATTATTATGGGCCGTGGGCTGGCTCTAGTACCTCGGACGAGATTTCGGAGAATTCTTGCTTGAGTGGGGACGAATCAACAGCTCATGAATCGGAACTTCCTCAGATTGACGTCACCACAAAATCAACAGAACTCACAGAATCATATGTGGACTACCCGTTCATGGAGGTCCCATCGATTCATGCCACTTCTGACAATCCAACGGCGTCTCTCACCAAGCGAATTGGCCTCACATTGAGTGGCCACGCAAAAGGCGTTACGCGTCTACGTTTCATACCTCGACTGGGTCATCTCTTACTCTCTTGCGGGAACGACAGCAAAATATTTCTTTGGAATGTCCTGGATAACAATCATTCGAAAGTGAGAGGATACTTTGGACACACCCAAGCAGTCAAAGACGTGATTTTCACCGCAGATGGCTGCAAATTTTTGAGTTGCTCGTATGATAACACCATAATTCTTTGGAAGACTGAAACAGGGGAAATTTTACAACGCCTTTCTCTCGAGGCAACTGCCAACTGTGCCATTTTCAACCCGCTAAACGAAAATGAAGTTGTTGTGGGGTTGGCGAACAGGAGAATCGAACATTACGACTTGACGACTCCCGAATCCCCCATACAAGTATATGACCACCATCTCGGAGCTATAAATTCCCTCACCGCGTTGTCGTCTGTGTTTGTTTCCACGTCGGACGACCGAACAGTGAGATTTTGGAAATGGCATATCAATATACCGACGAAAATCATTGCTGACCCCACACAAAACTCGATTCCCTGTACCGCCGCTCACCCTTCAGAGAGCTATCTAGCTCTCCAATCGTTTGATGATGCGATATACGTCGTACAAGGAAGTGGGAAGTATAGGTTCAACAAAAGCAAGACATTCAAAGGACACAAAGTAGCAGGCTACGGAATCGACCTATGCTTTTCAAGTGACGGTGCATACATTATGAGTGGGGACACAAACGGCCATGTGTTTGTTTGGTCCTGGAGAAGGCGCGAGATTGTTCAAAAACTAAAAGTGAGCGATGGGGTCGTTACCTGCTTAGCAACGCACCCTCTCAGACCCAATGTCCTCGCGGCAGCGGGCAAAAAAGGTGACATTTACGTTTGCAAATGATGCATATGTATTCTAAACACGAAATGTGTGAAATTTGGGTGAAATAGTCTATAAATGAGTGTAGATGTCCCCTATCATGTTATTGCACACTTCTCCTTTTTGTAGTCGGCATGTTTTTTCCTAACATGTGTTTTTGCAAGGGAAGGGGGGCTTTCCTCGTCATGTGTGAAAATGTGACGTAAATGATGTTTGTGTTCCTTGACCTTGTGATCTTTACTCTTGTGATCTTTAGCCTTATTGTCGGTGGTGTCAATTTTTAGCTGGGTATCAATCTCTTTGTCCTTATGCTGAATACTCTCTTTTCGGTCCTCTGAGCTCTGCATTTCCAGACTCTTACGCCCGGTTACTGCGTCCGATCTTTGTTTGACGATGAGATTGTCGCCATCGAGAGAGAGTCCGCTGATGTTGGAGGTTTCGCTCCATTGACTGTTACGCCTATATTGCGGAGTGAAGCTGATGCTCAAGTTGCGGCTTCCCGACTTTGAAAGTGACGCCGACTCCTTGTAGTAGTTCTTTTCCTTATCGGTGACATACCACAAGTAACGTTTTCTTATGTCGACGAAGTTCGTTGAACCGGGGAGGGAATCCGGAATCGGTATGCTTGCACTGGGAAAGTTCAGGAATGAATCGTTTGATTTGGCATTCGACAACTTTTTTGTAATGATTATTTTTTCAGGTATCGTCAACATGGAAGAAGCTTGTGAGTGTTCGCGACTATCTTCTGCGGAGGAAAGTATAGGAGAGAGGGCCTCTTCAGTCCAAAACTTGGTCTTATGACCTTTCGGGGCAATGACAGGACTCGCGCTGATATTGCTTGCGGAGCCCAGATTCAAGCTGCTTGAGACTGCGCTCGAGTCACTCGGAACTAAGCGATAAAATAGCATATATGGCCATTCACTTTCGAAAATTTCCGAGAATGTTTTAGTGACCACACGGTTAGACTTGAGATCGTCATACAAGTACCACGAAGCGCTTAAAGATTCTTCGAGAGACTCATTTTCTACATGAGCATTTTTCCGCACGGCAGAAACGAAATGACCTGATTGGATGGTGGTTCCTCGATGACAAACGGCACTCTCCAAAATCAATTTGAAGCTTGAACTGTTCTCTTTGGTATTACTGTCATCATCAGCGAGGAACAGAGGCAAGTCAATCACTGGTGGGATAACAATCTTTCGCTGTGATCTGTTGGCAAAATTGTCCGTTGTCGAAAAAGAGTAGCGTTTCAAGCAGATGGGCAAAACCGGCCTGCGGTTTGCGAACTCATGAGTGTTCCGCGCGACGCTTTCATTGGCGTTATTGAGCTGATTGTCGTCTGTATAGAAAGGCATGAGTCGCAAAAGCATCCATGCTGGAAGCATGACCTCGCCTGGCTTTGACTCGAGACTTGAGATAGACCATATCGATAACGTCGAAGAACGTGTACGTACCTGTACTCTGTTCAGCGTAGAGGATGCAACCGGCTTACTGTGACCGTCCGCAAACGCGAGAGAGGTGCTCGACCGCACCTCCCTTTCACGTATGGATTCTGTCTTCGAGTGCAGTTCCAGCATGGGGATCCCAGAGCCGTTTGTTGGCGTCGCCGATTTCTGCTCCTCGATCGTGGCTCTGCGCTGAAGCTCGCGCTTGACAGAGATGGAGTTGTTAAAGTAATGCTCGAGACATTCTTCCAACAAGATGGGTTCATCTGACGGGCGATTCTCTTCCTCGGGGATGGAGACGAACAAAATCCGCTCCTTGGAGTACTTTGTATCGTCATTGTCTTGCTTACCTGAGTGCTGGATCTCAACGCGAAACGTTAAAAGCGGCATCGCCAATGTCTCGGTGAGAAATTCAAAGAGCGGTGCGCAGTCCTGCTGACGATGACTGAGGGCCTCTAAAAAGCCGAGTTTTCGCAAACACTCACAGATCTTTTGCGTGATATCGGTGGTGATGAGATTTCCCAGGCGCATGAGATTCACGTAAACTCGAAGGAGACACAGTAGCTGTGTCACCAAAGCGTTAGGGTGCTGATTCAGCAAGAACAAAATGGGCTCAAAGCTCTCGAGGTTAGCAAACATCGAGAAAAGCAACGCATCCAAATAGCACATGACATGTTCCCAATTTTCTGCTCCACGAAGCTCTATCGGCGAGCCAGCCCGGTCGAAGCCGTCATTTGTAATGAAAAGACCTAAATCACTGAGCTGAAAGAACCTAATTAGGTGGAACGCCTTAACCACATCTCCCTGGGAAAACGGCGACTTTAGCGCCACAATGATTTGGCTCATCGATGGCTGCGGCTGTTCGGGCCCAAAAAACCCTTTTACTTGGGCCACTGCGGGCGAATTTTGGTTATACTTGGTGAGATTGGGCGCCGTCAAATCGCTAAACCCAGCCGAAGAGTCCGTTCCAAGAGTCTCGATATAGTATTGCCAGAACGACTCTGGGAATGCACAAAATGGCTGTTGACCCCCCTCAGACTTGGACGTCCATCGAGTGATACGCTTGCGAAGCATGTATTGATGATTTGATGAGGAAATCTTATCACACTGGAATCGTTAATTCTGGTCGGCCTTCGCGTCCGTCCTGAATTCCGCGTCGCACCACGCTGGGCGCAATCTGGTGCCACTTTGGGCGACCGCTCGCATGCCCATTAATGCAAATACAGAATGGAAGCAAAAGGAAAAAACGAAGAGGTACTTTAATTATTCATTCAAGATTGGGCCGAGCTGGACTCATCAAAATAAGTTTCGCGCTGGATCAATTTGTGAGCGACCTGACGAAAGCTCACACCTATTGTAATCAACGATGGCAGCGCCCAGAACTCGCGCCTTGCCTTCTATTATCAATTTGCCAGCATGCTCTACACAATATCTTCTCTATCTAGTATTCGTAAAGCTACCACCTTCTAAACCTCTGATCAAAAAATCGGCTTCAAATCGCCACATTTAACTCCTTAATCTTATCAAGGATTCCGTCCATTTTAGCCTCGAGCGCTC
>ERZ794936.862-NODE-862-length-11218-cov-34.312730_pt1 | contig 11218 bp, 7 predicted proteins | sample MGYA00511083_ERZ794936 | MGnify/ENA primary metagenome ERZ794936 (study PRJEB30137, sample SAMN04331409) | food metagenome | isolation source: Y2 must sample point D1 replicate A | place: Australia: South Australia | collected 2014 ... | reverse complement strand
CAACAACAACAACAACAACAACAACAACAGCAGCAATAGCAACAGCAACAACAACAATAAATGTGTCTTTTGGAGTTGGGGGTTTTGACTATTTGTGTATATTAATAATCATAGAGAATCAGTGTATATTGAAACAATGTTTTTTTTTCAACAAATTGTGCTTTAAACAGCAGTGAGATTGTGTTTTTATCCTCTTGCATTCTTCATCAAAAAACAGCCGCTTAGCAAATAATCGTTATTCCAAAAAAAAAGGCGGTGGTCGGGTAAGGCTTTTGATATGTATCTTTTGCTTTTTATTTTACTTTTTTTTTTCCAATACATACGACTCCAAAGGATAACATAAAAGCTCTTTATTTTGCCACCTACAAAATTTAAAGGTCATTCCACTGTGCATTAAGTAAGCTAGCAGTAAAGTTCTATATCATAAAAACAAAACACAAACACATAAGCAACACCCCCAAGTTACTGTTTCTTTACAATAAAACTGGAAAATCAGCTTTAAAAGAACACCTAAGAAAGTGTAAAAAAATAAGAAAAAATCAAAAAAAAATAAAATAAAAAAAAAACATATGTCAACTTTAGAAGAACTAGCAAACCAAGTCCTTCCAGGAGATGAAGAATTGGATACAGATATTTTGAATTCCTCTGCACAGGAATTGCAAACTAGAACCAAATTGCTTGAAAATGAAATCAGAATTTTCAGATCGGAATTGCAAAGATTGCAATATGAACAAGCACAAATGGTGGCGAAAATCAAAGATAATAAATCAAAAATCAAAAACAACAAACAATTACCATACTTGGTTTCTAATGTGGTGGAAATCATGGATTTGAACGACGATATCGAAGGAGACGAAAAGACCAACCAAGGGGGGAATGTCAATCTAGATAACACCGCATCGGGGAAAGCTGCTGTTGTGAAAACTAGTAACAGACAAACCGTGTTTTTGCCAATGGTGGGGCTAGTGGATCCTTCCACTCTCAAACCAAACGACTTGGTCGGTGTAAACAAAGACTCATACTTGATTTTAGATACTTTGCCATCGGAATTTGATAGTAGAGTGAAAGCCATGGAAGTGGACGAAAAACCAACAGAAACCTATTCTGATGTTGGTGGTTTGGACAAACAGATTGAAGAATTAGTCGAAGCCATTGTGTTGCCAATGAAACAAGCTGAAAAATTTAAAGATATGGGTATCAAAGCTCCAAAAGGTGCTCTTATGTATGGACCACCGGGTACAGGGAAAACTTTACTAGCCAAAGCATGTGCTGCTCAAACAAACGCCACTTTTTTGAAATTAGCAGCTCCACAATTAGTGCAGATGTTTATCGGGGAAGGTGCGAAACTAGTCCGAGACGCTTTTGCCTTGGCTAAAGAAAAGGCACCAACAATCATTTTTATTGATGAACTAGACGCTATTGGGACTAAAAGATTCGACTCGGAAAAGTCAGGTGACAGAGAAGTGCAAAGAACCATGTTGGAACTATTGAATCAGTTGGATGGTTTTGGCTCAGACGATAGAGTGAAAGTTTTGGCAGCCACCAATAGAGTGGATGTTTTAGATCCTGCTTTGTTGAGATCAGGAAGATTAGATAGAAAATTGGAATTCCCATTACCATCAGAAGAGGCAAGAGCGCAGATTTTACAAATTCATTCTAGAAAAATGACCATTGACGATTCTATCAACTGGCAGGAACTTGCAAGATCCACAGACGAATTCAATGGGGCCCAGCTTAAAGCTGTAGCGGTTGAAGCCGGTATGATCGCTTTGAGAAATGGACAGTCAAAAATCAACCATGAAGATTTCGTAGAAGCAATTGGAGAAGTTCAAGCAAGAAAAACAAAATCGGCTTCGTTTTACGCTTGATTGTTGTTTTTACTTGTTTCACTAGCCTTTTTTAAATATAAATACACTTATATATAATATGGTAATCATGAAAGCTGTGTACATTAGTCATACAATTGTATCTTACCTACTGAGCCTGAGCACAAGACTTTACTAGTTTCTTGAGGTGACCACGCAACAATGCTCACTGGTTTGTTTGTACGGTCAACTTGGAATGACTTCAAAACTTTGGTCGTGTTCCAATCCCATATCATAAGCTTACCCTTGGAGTCACCAGAAACTAGGTATCTACCATCAGGAGAACATGACAGACCAATCCCATGCCCAGCACAATCGTGACCGACAAACTTCTTTTTTTGCTGTTTGTACTTTGGCGTCATTTGATAGGTCCTAGCTACGCTATCCATACCCTGGGTCAGAAAGACTTTATGACTAGGATGGATCTTGACAAAGGGCATTGCATACTGATTCGTGTCACTTATGTGTCTTATCGTTATGTTGATGCCCGTGTTCCATATTCTTACAGTTTTGTCTTCTGACGTTGAGATGAATTTTGAACCATCAGGGAAAAATTCAAGGTCTAAAACACTTGACATGTGCTGATCATAGGTTTGGACGCATCTGTGGTCTCTGATATCAAAATGCTTGATTTCAGAATTAGACAAACCCACCAAAAATTCGTCGTCAATTTTTGGATTGAATTGTATGGTGGTGGATTCTGCTGGCAAAGAAAAAGTATGAATAACCTTTCCGGCTTCTGTATCCCAAAGTTTGACAAACTTTTCGTAAGAGCTGCTCAAAAACTTTTTTCCAGAGCTGTCAAAACCAAGTCTCCTTACAGCTTGGTGATTACCACCATTGTACTCTCTGAGTAACTGTCGATCATGATACATGTCCCATAATTTTACAGTTTTGTCATTTCCTCCCGATAAAAAGAGGTGAGCTGTTTTCGGAAAATACTTGATATCGTTTGTTCCTCCAACGTGCCCCTTATAGGTGTGCAAAATTTTTTTAGGCAAATAACACTTGAGTTTAGTGGTTTCTTTGACAAAATCTTTTCCCCTCACTCTAGGTTTTGTAATGTTGTTTTCGGTGTAGTGCTTATTTATGAAAAACTGAGAAAATTCTTGGATATCAGATTCACTGATTTCTTCGTTTTCTAATGTCGCCAAGCCTGCGCTTTCTAACATGCTCAATGCTGACTCTTTTTGGTTTGAGATCAATTGATTTGCAAGGGGCTCATCTTCTTCACTGGATTCCCAAGCAGCCCAGGGATCATTTCCTTTCCGCTGTTTTTTGAGAAGTTTGCTTTCTTGCTTAGTGGGTTTCAAGTGTCTCTTGCTGTTGATTTCTGCAGTATCAGATAAGCTGTCATTTGAAGAGTCTGATGAGTAGCCGCTAATTAGCCCCATCTTTGTTGGTGTCGTGCACAGAATGAGTTTTAGTCGAAATTGTTTTGAGAAACAAGCCTTCTTAACTCAATTGAAAAAGCAAGGAACTTGAAAAAAATTGTAAAAATCTGCTCGCCCAAAAAAGGACCGCGTCACGCTTTGCCTATTTTTGTGCCATTAACAAGACTTTTGCTCGTTGAGTTGAGATCAAAAAAAAAGAATCCCAAAAATGCTTTAATAATCAATACAAAAAAATAACAAGTTATACACTACAAGAATTATATATTAGTTTTTCTTATATTTGCTCTTGACCTTGTTCACCAATTCCTTCACGCTATGAGAAGTGTTTGAGGAAGACTTGTCCTGACTTTTCTGCTTTTTGTATTTATTAAGTTGTTTGGCCCCGTTGGTGACATTTGCCTTTCTTTTTTTATCTTGTCCCGACTTTCTTTTGCTTCTTTCGTCCATGATTTGTTTCATTGCTTCAGTTGCCTTATATTCCGATTGTGTAGGGTCAATGGCAAAATCATGATCTTCAAAAATTTCATTAAATCTATCATCGTCCAAATTAGGTTTGAAACTGTCTTCAATGATTCTTTCTTTGTTTTGATACTTGGATTTCTTTCCCTTTTCCTTTTCACTCTTCAAAATTTCGTTCATGTTGAAATGGGCTTTTTTGTTGATTTTATTATCTGGTTCAGCACCATCTTCCATCATCAACAATTCCAATTCTGCTGTGGATTTTGCATCTTTGGTTGTTGGAACATCTTTAGACTTGAGTTTATCTTTTTTACTCTCCTGGGCTTGTTTTTTCAGTTCTTTGATTTTATCCTTTCTTTTCTTTCTTCTTTCTTGTTCCTTTCTTCTCACTTTTTCAATAGTGCTTTCTTCTTTATCTGAGCCAGCTTTCTCGTCATCATCGTCTGCTTCCAAAGCTGGAGTAAAAGTCACTTCCATATCAACCTCCCCTTCATCATCATCGTCATCACCATCATCAGCTAGCTCCGCACCCCTGTTTTGACCAAAGGTGTCATGTTGAGGTTTTTTGTTGTTAAATGAGGAGCCCCCAAAGTTAGACACAAGGCTTTTCAATTTGTTTCTAGCTTCTTCCGTCGCTTCATCATCTTCGCTTTCTGAGTCTGAAGCTAGATAAGCTTTGAAATCCATATCATCTATTTCCTTTTGTGAAAAAGCTCTTTTAGCAACTTCCATTCTGTCAGCTGGGGTTTCGTCCCACGTAAGCTTAACTTTAGAGTGCTGCAAAGCATCGGTAGTAAACGTCATCGGTCTGTAATTTTTAGGCAATTCGGTACAAGAATCTCTTGGTTCTTCATCAAACTCCATTTCCTCAGGCACATATCTCAAATCAAACATGTTGGAACTAGCCTCGTATTCGCTCTTGTCACAATTGTCGTAAATCGCTTTTGCAGTGTCAACATTGTTGCATGTGACGATGGCATAATAATATCTAAGTCTTTCTAATTGATACCTTCTTAATGCTTTAGAGTCAAAATCCTTGTCTGCATCACCCTCTTCGTACAAATCTTTTATCTCAATATCGCTATCGCTGTCACTTTCGCTGTTGTCACCTTTTCCGTGTTTTTTGGATCTTTTTTTTTTGGATTGGAAAAGTTCTCTTGGTGGTCCTTCAACTTCTTCTCTAGCCATTCTTTCTTTCCCAAATTCACTTGGATAAATGGCAACTTTCAAAATTTTGCCGCCTTTTGGAACAAAAGAGTTAAATGTCATCATCAAATCCGCAGATTTCAAATGATCCCAATCCATATTGACACATGCAACCACAGATGTCGGATCCGTGTCTTCTGGTTTCTGTTCTTCCAGTTCAATTTCGCTGTCACTTTCATCTTCCATAAAGCTATCGGCATCACTGTCACTATCAGAAGAACTTTCGTCTGAGGAGCTTTGGTAGTCACTTGGCACTTCCCCACGAGCTCTATCAAAGTTACTGACAGATGGTTTGGTCTTCACAGCAGTTTCTTCCTCACTGGTTTCTTCATTATCTTCACTAGCATTTGTTTCCTTTTTGTCTTCATTTTCTTGATCTTTCGTATCATTGTCAAAATACTTGTCAAAATCTTTCTTTTCTAATTCGTTATCATCAAGTATTCTTCTCCCATACTTGTCAACCTTTTTACCCTTTTTCTTTCCTATTTCCAAATCACTTTTACTGAATCTGTCATCTAACTTGACTTTGAACTTGTTCAGTTTAGCCTTTCTAAATTTAGGATCGTTGGCAATGTTTGCAAATCTTGGATCATTGGTTTGGGAACCAGATTTTCCGGTGTTTGACGCAGCCATTGTATTTGATGTGTGACAGGCAGCTAATACGTTAGTGATTGTTTTTATTGGGTCATTTTATTCATAATGATAATTTATCAAAACTAAAAACAAGCTTTGAAAATGACAAGCTCATCTTAAATGTTTGTAACTTTTTAGAAACGCGCTTTATTTCTCCTTTGCCTATTCGATTTTTGTTTTTTTGAAAATATTCGCTTTTTTTTTTTGCAAAAAGAAACGTTGCTAGTGCGCGACGCTTTTCCCGACGCCTGAGCATTGTTTTCTGGACCTTATTGGATCTAAGGGGAGTAAAGGTAGCCTTTTTTTTTTTTTTACAACCACTTCAAATATACTAACATTTTGCCAAGAAAAGTCCATCAATGATTAAGTAGTTAAGTAACAACAAACATCAGCCAACCATCAATTTCGAAAAAAAAAAATGGGCCAGTCTGTATCACAAGGGAGTACTTCAAATATCTCATCTGAAAATGACGCCGTCAATGAAAAAGTTTCATTATTTTATCAACATCCTGATGAAATTCTTCCAAGGCTACCTAACTTGGTGTTTGAGCAAAACATGAAACAGTTTAAAGAAGCGTCTAATGTGAAGTTTGAAGAGCTGATTCCAATTTTGGGTCTTGACCCAGCGCTAGATCCTCGAGTATGCGCAATAATGAACAATATTTTTTCTAGGTTGAGTCAGTTTGCAATGGTCAACAAGCAAACAAGCTTGGTCGATTATCATAGTTTCAAAATGGCGTGTTTGATTTTGGCTTTTCCAAACCTTTGTGGTAAACTACTCAGTACTCATAATCAAGACTATGTCAAATTATTATTTATGAGTCTTGTGCCCATAGACCCTGATCATGAAAATGAAAAATCAAGTACACCTTTTTCCGAAAAGTCAGGCACAGTGAGCACTACTCAGTCCATAGATGAACTGGCATTGCCCTCTGTTTCAGCATCCATAATTTTGTTGTTTTTGACATTCATAACCTCCATATCACATTTCTGCCTGCTAAAATGCAAAATTTCTCCAACTTATATGCACGATCATTGGGTCAGGTATCAAAGAGGGCCCGCTTTCAACATTTTGAGAACAATAAATCCGAATATAACTTCTCAAAATATCAGCAAAGAATCAGTCACTCTTGAGCAATTTAGATTCGCTTTGCAAGATGAATTCCCAAAATTACTTACGAGCTTGAATTTGCTGTTTCACGCTTTCTTTGAACTCAAACATACCTCATTGCCCCCAGCAGTAACTTTACAGGAAAGTACGTTATTCAACTTGGAGCTTCGTTCGCAATTGGCCACATTTATGAGCAGTGATTTCGTGTACGCAAACATCATCAAATTGTACAGTGGTAAAGATGTAGGGTTTTCCATGAGAGCTATACAAGCAAAAGTTTTGAAATGGAATGCTCCAACGCTAATGATTATAAAGGGACAACTACTTTCAGATGAAGATAAAAACCCCAGATACAAAAAATTTATCACTGAGGAGTATCCAAAATTACGGGGGTCTCATCAAGGAGGTGATAAAGAGGTTGTAACATATGTGGTGTATATTGATGAACCTTGGAAGGTTACAAACAAAAACTTGTTTGCAAATGGTAACACACAAATTATTGAGATTCAGCCAACGCAAACTGTGCACAAAGCAACAGGCAGTGGCTCATTGGGAAATGTTTACTTTAACGTAATGGGCGGAGGAATTGGTGTTGGGAACAGTTTGCAACCAACGATCAAGAATTCTAACAAAAAGTATCATCCGGGGAACGTTTCCTTGACGATAGATTCTGGTTTGGAATTTGGATGTTTCCGAAACGTTGGATATGGAGGTTTGTTTGATCCTGGATCGAGCTACTCGAGTGGCAACGAGCAGGAACGGAGATTTATCATCCAAGGCATGGAGATTTGGGGCTGTGGTGGCGAAGAGGTTTTGAAAGAGCAGTTAGAAGCTTGGCAATGGGATGAGAATGAGTCTAAAAGACGTCAAAAAATAAACTTGAAAAGTGTTGGGGAAGACAGAGCATTATTAGAAATGGCCGGATTGGTTGGCCAAAACCAAAGTGGTGGGTCGATGTGATTTTAAAAAAAGCAAGAAAAAAAGTGCATAACTCTATACAGGGTGTTTAAAAAAGCCGGTGACACATTGATTACAAAAGTATAAAAATTATTATGTTTTTTTTTTTTTTTAATTTTATTTTTTGGTTTTGGTTTTATTGACCAGTTTTTTCTTGACATGTTTTTTCATTTTTGTAGCTCTTTTTTCTCTTTTTGCTAACTTGGTGGCCTCTTTTCTATCTTTTTTAGCATCTTTATCTTCAAACTTTTTACCTTTCAAATCAACAGATCTATCTTCCCAATCGCTGTCTTGCTCATCACTGTTTTCTTCTTCCTCTGAGCCTTCCTCATCACTGTCTTCACTGCTCGAGCCTTCATCGCTATCACTATTTTCGTCATCATTATCATCATTCAGTCCATGGTTGTTTTTTTGTAATTTTTGAACTTTGGCGTTATCTGAAGCAAGCAAACTTTTCAACAAATCGAATTTCCCATCGGTAAATCTTTCAAAATCTCTTTCTTCAAGACCGTTCAAGTTTCTTACCAAATACAGAGACCTGAAAACTTGATCTTCTTCGTCATCTTCTTGAGTTTCTTTGATGCGAATGTTTTCTCTAGCGTAATTTCTCAAAATTTCAACATCCAAATCATTTTCACAATTTGGTAACACTTCTTGAATGACAAACTGGAAAATCAGCCTTTCGCAACAAATCGGAATACCCATTCTTTCGAAAAACCCATTAACGTTTTTGATATCCATTCTCAAAAAATCCAAACTCATTGGGTGTTCTGGCTGCACGGATTGAGAAACATCAATGATATACAAAACTCCATTATGAACAATGGAATTATACTCACTCAAGTCCGCATGAACCAAGGCACATTTCTGGTACAAAATTCTAATATAGGCAAGCATTGTGTAGTAATAGTGTTTGATATCTTCGTCATCTTGGAAATTATGATCCCGCAATTTTGGAGATGGCCTGCTGTTTCCTGTCCCCATATTTTCTGGAGCCTCAATACCATCTCCATTGGCAATATCTTTGCTGTCTGTTAAAAACTCCATAACCAAAACATTGGATTTGACTTCAATAGGTTCTGGGCAAGGGATGATGTTTGATTGATAGATTCTTTTCAAATTTCTAAACTCTTTTTCTGCCCATACTTTGATCATTTTTCTTGGATTGTGTTGCGATCTCGAGTGCCTGAATCTAAACTCCCCTTCAACATATTTCTCTCTGTCTTTGAACACCAAAATAGAAGTTTTGTAAATTTTTACAGCAAACTCTCTTCTTTTGCTCAAGGGAGTTTCGATGGCTTCTTCCTTGGTGTGGACCAAAGACGGCACACTGTTGTTGTTGTTGTCTTTACTGCTATCATCAAAACGATTGTGATTTCTTCTTTCATCACTTGTTCTGTCCCCTTCAAAAGCATGATACACGTTTGCCTCTTTACCAGTACTTAAGCAACCGTTGATCCCGTTGTATAGCACACCTCTGTGAACAAGACTTTTCAAAAACCTCATGGTTCTTGGATCCAATACATTTTCCACTGTGGCTCTATCGGCTTTGTCCTTTGAAACCTTGGCCCTGTTGTACGACATTTCATCTGTCTTAATTTTGTCTGCAAACTTGGTCATGATCTTGGACTTGTCATGTTCGGTGTGATCTTGCATGTGGCTATTTTTGGCCTTGGAAATCTTCATTTTTGAAAAACCGTCATCATAATCGTCCATTTGGGGCATTGCTGGTTGCCTCAAGCTTTATTTTTTTAATTCTTTTTGATTAAGTCTTTTCACTTGTTCTTGTGGTGGCGGCCACTTTCAAGATGCAGTAATTGTTTTGACTAGAGCATCAAAATCAAAATAAACTTTACCATCTCATCACTTTGATAACCCTTTTGTGTTAGCATTTACACTTTAGCTCAACCATTCCCGGAAAAAGAAACCAAAAACAAACCGTTTCAAAAAACTCCATAATGTCATGTGATTAATATGCGCGGATTTCCCAAATCTTTTTTTGCATTTTTTTGTTTTTTGTTTTTTTTTTTCGTGAATGGTCAGATTTGGATGATCTCACGATGAGATTCAAATGAGCAGATGACATTGTTGTTTGTAAAATGGTTGAACTTGTTGAATCATTGAGACGATCTAGACGTTCTTTTAGTAAAGTTTTTCGAAAAAAAAAAAAGAAATCAAAGGTAAAGAATAAGAACAAGCACAAGTTTGAAAGTGGTTATTCATTATCTAACACTTTTTTTTTTCCCAGCATCTATATACCAAAGCACCTGCTTGTTTTTGTGTTTTTCTTTTTTTTTCTTTTTTTTGCATTGTGTTTTTCCCAAGAATAGATGGCCACGTTGAGAAACGGTTACAGACAAACTCACGATCAACAACAAGAACAACAATATTTTCCTTACAACCAAGAATATTCAAACGCTGCTCCAACCACGAGCACAAGCACAAGCACAACATTTTCCAATCTAAGTCAAAAGATCAATAAAAAAATTGAAAAAAATATGTTTCACTTACCAAACAAATTTTTAGGTTTTTTCCCAATTTACTACGGGATTGAGATCGGTTTAGGAATCACCATCATCAACAAGTTTTGTGGGATGTATGGTATTTTGGCCTTGTTCTCAGGACATGCATTAAGTTTCATGCAGTGGATTTTCTATTTGTTCCAATTTTTCACATTGTTGATATACAGTAAAGCGCTTTCCCAAGTGTATGAACCACATTTGGTGTATTACAGTTTTACTCTGCTGACTTTTATCTGCGACACTTTTTTCACTCTGTTTTTCACAATTTTCTTCACTGCCGAATGGTACGGTGGGGCTTCAAGTGTCACTGCCAACAGCGGGAACTCGGGGACATACCAGAGATGGTTATCGATTAGAGATACAGCGGATGTGGCTGTTGCTGCGGCCGCTGCTGCCGCTGTGGCACCAACGGACCCACAAAGCTCTTCGAGTGCCAGTTCCGTGGGTAGCGCTGCAGCCTCTTTGAGCTACGAATATTTTTCCACTGTGTTTATAATCATTTTGGGCGTTACCGGAAGATTGTATATCAATTTCTTGTTACTAAGTTTTGTCAAGAAATTGTTTCAAACTCCAAAATATATCATTGATGAAAATGACGAAGTGAACGATGTCAGTTTGAATTTGAAAAACAAAAATTATTTCACCCAATACATGTACAAAGTGCAAAAAAAATGCTACAACTTTTGTAAAAAAATATTACAGTGAGCTTGTGAATCTGCTCGTGAATCTGCTCGTTCATGGGTAGTAACTAAGTAGCGTATATTTTGAAGTTATATAGAATTATGAATTACCAGCTCTTTAAAATGTGAGTCCTGCATTAAACCATGTATTCATTTGAATATAGTCTTGTTTTGACCGGTACTTGGTTGTTGGGTACACCTCAAAAAACAAAGCAAACGCCAGCTGACCTGCAGAATTGAAACACTACTGCCAATGGAAACTTAAACGTTGAAAAAGCAAAATCACGTGCTATTTTGTTCTTATACGGCTCACTCTACTCCGCTGATAAGTGTTTGAGTCTTTTGTTTAACAAAAGCTTGCTTTAAATTTAAACTAATCTCCTGAGTGAAA
>ERZ794936.861-NODE-861-length-11222-cov-33.311364_pt1 | contig 11222 bp, 6 predicted proteins | sample MGYA00511083_ERZ794936 | MGnify/ENA primary metagenome ERZ794936 (study PRJEB30137, sample SAMN04331409) | food metagenome | isolation source: Y2 must sample point D1 replicate A | place: Australia: South Australia | collected 2014 ... | reverse complement strand
AAAAAAAAAAAAAAAAAAAAAAAAAAAAGAAAAGTACGTCAAGTGAGCAAACTTGGTCTGAGCATTTGCGACGTATGGACGACGCATTTACAGGACACAACTACATAGTTACAAAAACGTTTTGAAATGAAATAGCAAATCTTATAATGCCAATAGATAGCCTGCAAAATGGCCAATATAAGGTGCACAACAGCTAAACGTATGCAATGGTGAGCTTAAAATACCTTTGCGGCTTTCAATTCCTCTCGCAACTTGGGAAGCATGTCGGTGCTTAATTGTTCGATTCTCAATGCATAATAACGATCACACAGGGTGATAAGTGTTGGTCTATTTTTTGTTAGGTTTTCATTAACTGGCGTGGAGATTGGGGTCTTGTACAGTGTAGCAACAATGGTTCGAAGATCCCTGAGTGTTAGTTTGAGATGATTTTGATTTTTTTTTTTAGGAGTATCAAAGCTCACGCCCTGAAGGGTTCCGTTCAACTTGTATACTTCAAACATTTTATGGGACTTGAATTCGTTCAGCACAAAATCATCAATTACAGGGTCTGTTAAAAACTCGGTTATGTCATTTTTTCCATCTTTGTTTTTTGCAATGTCTTGTTGTCTTTCTAAAATTATCTGTAATAGCAACAAAATGATGTTGTAACCAATGGTTCTTCCACATATAGTTTGCATTAAAAATGCGTGTTTACTGCTGAAACTTAGCGTAAAAACCCTTGGAGTTGATGTGCTTTGATTAAAGTTAGCTAAAAAATGTGCGAGAATCAAAGAAAGGTATCTCGCAACTAGAAGGTGTTTTTTTAGAAACCCTTCAACAGCATCCGTGCGACACAAAAAAAAAACGTCGCTTATTCTCATCAAGATGAAAATAAACAAACAAAAACACGAATGCCGACTCTTTGTTTACCTTGATGGAATACTGAAAATACACCATCTGAGTTTGACCAACCACTTTTAAAATAAAGTTTAAACTCAAATAAAGAACAGCTCAAGGCAAAAAAGAATACATCCTATAACTTGCCAACCCGTTATTACTACAAGTCATGGAAAGAGAGATTTTGAAAGGCCTTTGTGATAAGGTATATGAAAAGAGAAAAGCTGCAGCATTGGTGTTGGAAAAACAAATCAAAAATTTGGCAAATGCGAACGACTTCCAAAAAATCAATGCGATTGTAGATGAATTGTGCGACGAATACTTCCCATTGTCTGTGGAAAAAGCTGTTGCTAGAAATGCAAAGTTGATGGGGTTAGCCACAACCATGATTGCGTTGGGACCAAAAAATATTCCTTCGTACTTAAGCACCATAATTCCACCGATTTTGATTTGCTTTGAAGACCAAAACGAGCAAGTTAGGTTTTATGCTTGTGAAAGTTTGTACAATATTGCCAAGATAGCCAAGGGCGAGATTCTAGTGTACTACAATGATATATTTGATGTATTGTGCAAGATCACGTCTGATCCCGTATCCAATGTGAAAAACGCCGCTAGCGTTTTGGATAAGTTGATCAAGGACATTGTGGGCGAGTTTGGGTCCCGGCACGAAACCGTTGTTAAAAATGATGGCATGAATGATTTGCCTCCAGCAACCAAAATAAATTCAGTTACTGGAGAAGTTTTGCAAGAGCGCTATGAGCAAGATACGAAAAAACTGTCTTTCTCGCTTCCGAAATTTATTCCCTTGCTACAAGAAAGAATATACACCAACAATCCGAACACAAGGATGTTCATTGTGAGTTGGATACAAGTTATTGCGAGTTGTCCCGATTTGGAGCTGATCACATACTTGCCTGCATTTTTAGGAGGTTTGTTTGCGTACTTAAGTGATTCTCACAGAGATGTGAGAGTTGTTACGTCCAACTTGCTTGACTTGTTTTTGCAAGAGATTAAAAGAGTTTCTGAACTGAAAAAAATTCTTGCAATGGATGCCGCTTCTACACACTCCCTCTCCATCAATGTAAACAATACGTTGACTAGTGAGGCAAACACTGTTACAGGAAATTTGAAAAACACAAATCAAACTTTACTATCAACAAAGCAAGGTTTTATGAGGTTATCGAGTGACGACGGCTCGTCAAAAAAACTGACAGATGGGCCTTCTATTACAGAAAGAAAAAAAACTCTGATCAATGCTTTAGATCAGTGGTCAGGCAACGCCAATAACTCGGATGATTCCAACGACGATTCCGGGACAAACGTTCATAGATACAACAGCAAAAAAGAAAATGGGTCTTCTGATTCTACACAAAGAGCTTCAGAAGATCTAGAAGAGCACGAGCAGTTTCACGAGCAGTTTCACGATCAGTCTAATGTGCAAAGAGATTTAAACTCTTCAGCACCAACTATACAAACCTCAAGGTTTGGGCAAGACTACGTTCCGGGCCAAAATGTGGTTTTGGATTTTCCTAAGTTCATACAAGTTTTGATTACAAGTTTGAATTCGTCTGAACCAAAAGTCCAAGTTGTTGTTTTGAAATGGCTAGAAGCCATATTGACTTTATCTCCTAGAGGCTTTGTTTCAACGTTGTCAAACATTTTACCTTTGTTGTTGAAACATTTGAGTGATACGAATCCAAAGATTAGCGAATTAGCCACCTCAATCAATTATAAATTAATTGACGTTGCTGGAAAGTTGGACGAAGGTGAAAAAATTAACTATTCGTCGATGATAAACAATTTGTCCTTAAACTTTAAAGAGGGAACTGCCACTACAAAAATTGCTTGTTTGGATTGGCTTGTTTTCATCTATAAAAGAATTTCTGCAACATCAATGATGGAATTTAATGACGGGATATTTTATATTTTGTTGCAGTCCATGTCCGACCAAGACAACAGAGTCATTTCAAAATCTTTAACTTTGTTGAGTTGCATATGTGCTAATGGGAAAAACGACTCTTATTTTTCAAATTTCGTGTTCAAAGTTTTGGACTTGTTGAAAAAAGACATAGATATTTTGAAAACAAGAGCAAGTTTTATTTTGAGACAATTGTGTTTGCAATTAGGAGCAGAAAGAATATACAAAATAACATCTTTGACGTTGGACAAATGGGATAAATCAGACATGACTTTTATTCAGCTTGTGATCCAAATCATGAGCACCGATTTGATTACTGCGCCGGATTTGAAAGCTTTGCGCAAGAAATTGAAAAGAAACGAGGATTGGACCTTTTTTAGTATCATTTTCAAATGTTGGTGTTACAACAGCTCTTCTCTGTTGTACCTTTGCTTAATTTCCGAAAATTACGAATTGGCTTACAACCTATTACAAATCCTTGTTGAGCAAGATGCGATCGACTCTAGTACACTTATTCAAATTGATGTTTTAGTTCAATATTTAGAATCACCTGTCTTTGCAAGCTTAAGAATGCAGTTACTGGAGCATCAGAAATACCCCTACTTGTACAAATGTTTGTTTGCACTTTTAATGATTTTGCCACAATCAAAAGCTTATGGGATTTTAAATAACAGGTTGAGCAGCGTCATGAAACTCGTATCGGTGACCACCGCTTTACCGACTTCACCATCAAGTGGAGGCAGCTCTTCACCAATGCTCAAGACCGAGCATAATGTCTCTACAAGATCCTTGTCTATCAACTCTACAAGTTCAAGATCAATCACTCAAAACAGCTTTCAGTTTAATGACCTGCTTGAATATTTCAGAAATGTCACTATAAGTTTAGACGATGAGTGCGCTGACGGAAATAGCGACAAAGTTATGCCGATGATAAGGACCAACTCTAACAAGCAAGAAAGTGCTAAACATGTTTCAAAGCAAAGCGTTGGCAATAGAATAAGCTCTATGAGCAAAGTTTATGAACCAATGGCTCCAGTAACTCCGCAAATGGCAAATGGAATGTTCACTGATGCTATGCCACCCATTTTGCCTAGAAAGCTGAGTTCTTCGACATATGCAGAAAGACAATCATCAGAAGCTCAACACGAAGAAGACGATAATGATTCTGTGGTATTCAATCCAGAACTTTAAATAATTTGACTAGATTTTGGCCTTTTAATACTCAAACAAACTCTTAAATCAGTACTCTAATTCCTTTAGTTCAATCCTGCAACTTTTCAAAACATTGACTTAGTTTTCGATAATCGTCTGCCAACTCTAATTCGACACAGAGATCAACGTTTTTCAAAGGAAAGTATCGTATGCCATTGAGCGAAAATTTAACAACATTACATAATTCACGATTCAAGTGCGCAGCAAGCATATTTACCTGAACGCTATTCAAACTCATAAACTCTGTTTGCTGCTCGCAGTAGTTCCGCATAGCATTGAAATTGTTTGTGCACCAACTTTTAACGATGAATTTGCTTGAGCAGTTTGAATACATTTGTTCAGAGACTTTTTCAAGCCATATCGATGGAGGAAGTGAATCTTTTTTCACTTTCAGACCAACAATCAAATTGGTTGCGTTTCCTCTGTTCAAGCAAAATTCAAGTTCGTGCACAATTTGAGCTACCCAAATTAGACACTCTTTGGGCAAGTTGCTGCTGCTGTAGTAGTTATTTGATGTTGGTTGGGGATCTTGTAAACATGGAGGAGATATCAGTAATCTGTCCATCTCGTTTTCTATTATTGTAACGTCCGCTTCCAACTGAATTTTGTTTTTTTCAACAGACATTTCAGGCAATGTGTTCTTGTACTGATTGAGCTTGTTATTTTTTTTTTTTCGATTAAAAGAATCAGTCTGCAGTCCGTTTTAGTTTTTTGTTAATGCTGTGGCTATCTTCAACTTTGAACCTGCAACAAAAACGGATTTTACCGGGTCTTAAAAATAAAGGGGTTGCAAGTGACGGTTTTACGTTCGTCATGCAAAACCGTTACCTTTAATGAGATTTTTTTTTTTGTGCCAGCTAACGCGAAAAAGCATTATTTAATTTACTAAAAAAGGAAGATATAGAACAATCAGAGAGTTGATAAGTACACAAGTGACGCCAAGGCAAAAAAAAAACAACCTTATATAACGGAAACTTCTTTTACACTAGGCCTAGATGCTTGTTTATTGACAGGTGAGATCGGCCAACTCACCTTTCAAACAATTTAGTCAATACTAAACAAATCTTTTTTGCTCCGATCCTACAGTCTTCTATTTTGCATAGCATTTTTTACCCCAGACATGGAACAAACTGTATATAAAACATGCACATAGTAAACTTATCGCTTTGGAAAATTTTTTCCGAACTTGACGATAACATCATGGTCTTCAACTGGATAGAAAAAAATGACCCTTGATCTCAATTTCCATTTCAACTTTTCCCAGCTTGCAATCAGCCAAAAACGTACCATTATAATCACCTTTTTTTTTTTTGAACGAAAATGAGGATGCAAACCTAAATTTTCCAATTATCGACACATTCACTAGTAAAAATTCCAATACATTTGTCAAGGATAGTTTGTCGGGCCAGAGAAATGTCTTTCTGGCAAAGTTTTAGCGGCCGCAACATTAAAGGTATAAGTGAAAAAAAAATTTGCAATCTTCACAAAACACCTAACATTGGATCTCTAAAATGCTTGTGGAGATTTAGCCTTTTCAAATTGTGATTGTTGACCTGTCTATTTTCGCGCATTTTTTCCAAACGTTGTACTCTTGCGTCAGACTTTTGTATATCTTTTTGCGTCAATCCGTTCAACATTCTTCTGTCGTAAGAAGGAACTGCGGCCAGAGCCATATTTCTACGTTCTCGCTTTTCATTCGTTAGTTTTCTATAGTGATTATCTTTTTCCCTCTTCTTCTGCTCTTCACCTTCATTGTTGGAAGAGGATCCAGAAAGTTCAAGATTGTTTGAACTCTCTTTTTCGTTGTTGTTTTGGAAGGAAACCGTTTTCTTTGACGTTTTGGTAGAGCTCGGGGATTCGGATTGCTCCTTCAAAGAAAAATCATAGTACTCCTCAAACAAAGCCTTCTCTCTTGCCGTTTCGTACGGAATCTTGGCATGACGTTTCGATTCGATATGGTTTCTGATACTTTCCACAGTTGTTCCTTGAAAACTGCAATATAAACAATGTTTTTCGTCAATTACCACGGTAATTAAAAAATCAAGAAGACCTTCTAAGTCAACCAAGTAAGTTCTTTCTGGAATGTAAAGCCCGTGTTTGTTAAACATATGTCTCACATTTAGTTCAATCTCATGATTATGCGACCCACAAAATATGCAATCAGTGAAATAAGTGTCATCACTTGGTGAGTCTGTTGTTTCATCAGAATTATGTGAAGATATTTCGTGTACTGCATCGCCATCATCATCGGTGGTCATTTCAAAGCCAGACTCTGACGTATCCCCAAATTCTGAGCCAGTTTCTTCCTCGTAATCAGTTGTGAACTCGCCATCAATAGAGGCCGCAGATACCTTAGAATGTGTAGAGTAAGCTGGTGACAAGCTCCGGTAAGACTTCTTTTCCAATTCCTCTAGTTCTTCCTCAGAAAGCTCATGGTTTGTTCTTGATTGCCGTTCTTGATTTTTAAACTTTTTCTTACGGGAGTCATTGACAGGCTTCAAAAGCTCAAATCCATTCTCATCAACTTCTGCTTGTTGCGATTTGGCTATATCAGCTAACTTTGTTTTTTCAATAAATTCCTCACTTGTGATAGGAGGCAAATGGCTGATCTTACGATGTAAATTGTACCTGTGCCATTCACTTTTCATGTGATATCTTTGCATATCAGAAGAAACAAACTGAATTAAACATGAGTAGCATGTAAAGACTGCACCTGGATGGGTACTGTTTGATAGGTTCATTGTTCTTTTGGGCTTTTTGCGAGTGTTGTATTCCGCTTTTCTTATAAATAAGATTGGTGATAAACTAATTTTGCCAGCTTTGCCACCGCTTCAAAAACTTATAAGACTGTAATCGTCTTTTATCTGACAATGGAGATGATCTACCAGGCGGCGGGTAAATTTTGCGGGACGACAAAAAAAGTGGCAACAAGTTTGTCATCTCTACCTACGAGTTGTTTGAGTAATAATCTGTTTAATATAAGTAAAAGATTAGCATGATCACCTTTGGTTATGTCATACTGATGAGCAAGATAAATGCAATATCTAAAGTTGGTTGAAAAAAATTAATGATATATATACTATAGTGAGTAAAAGGACAATGTTCCAAATCATTGATCCCATCCAACAGAGGTTTTTGGCCAAATACGCTTGAACAATGCCATGGCAACCACATCTTGAGCAGACAACTTCGTGTCGAACGTTGCTTTGAAGTACCCGTGGGTCCCCAAGCTTTCCTTGATGAAACCTGATCTTCCTGATTTGGTGAACAATGGAATGGATTTGAACCATTCGATATCGTCTGCATTGAAAAACATGTAACGCACAGTGACGACGTTTTTGTGAAACTTGAAAGGATGCCCAGTCAAAACAACTCTCTTTGCCAAGATTCTGGTGTGATCCGAAGACAAGAAAGAGCCGTGACCAATAAACTCAATACCAGTAGGTTTTTCACTGTTTTTTCTAAAGAAAATCGCTGGTGACTGCGTAAAATCAGCAGGCGCAATGCAAGTTGCCACCGATACACTATCTTCGTGCAAAAACCTTTCAAACTTGTGGACATTATTTGGTGATACTGATGCTGAAGAAAAACATGGCTGAATGACTTGTCTTCTGATACCGTATTGCACAATAATTGGTTCTTCCGCAGGAACAGGATTTTCGTAATCCTCCCATCTTTGAATGGAAAAGTTTGCGACAGTTTGTTGGTGTTCGTGTGGCAGCAAACCAAAGACGGTAAAGACCAATTGTTTTGGATCAACAACTTTGTCTAACATTTCCTGTGGAAATTTGATGTACATTTTGATTTTATCCCCTGCTTTGACTTGTGCCTGTTTTTGTGCATTGTTCAAAACCTGTCTTTTCACATTCTTGTAGTTTGAAATTCTCAAAACTCTGTTCCATTCTGAAGGACAAGTCGGGTCTTTTTCATCAACCTCCCAAACACAGTTGTGCAAATTTTTCAAACCTCTGTATCTTTTTAAACGCTCGATCCCACTTTCATTAGGGCTCAACTCCAGTTCGTCTGGAAACTCGCGGTCTTCTTTTTCCATGTTTCTATATTCCAGTAACTGACGTTCTTCTTCTTCGGGACTCAATTCAACAAACATTTCCGTTTCACCAGCTTCGGTGGGCTGGTATAGTGAATCTCTGTTTTCTTGGAAATCTGGAAGCTCATCACCTAATTCTAGTTGATCGTCGTTTTCACCAATCAACTCTTCGTCTTCGTCTTCGTCTTCGTCTTCCACTTCTTCTCCTTCCTCCACCATATCATCCAGGTACCATTTAGACTGGTAATCCGAAGTTCCCTTTGGAACTTTTGGCTTTCTTAATGGTTCTGCTTTTCCTGGCAAGAACCCGTGCTCATCGTATCTTGCACTAGTCAAATTATCGTACTGGTAATCATGACCTTCATCATCAAAATCTTCCATGTCGCTATCAGCTTCCATTTCCATATCATGATTGGCGTATTCTTCCAAAGAGTCTTGTTGATCAGCAGATGGAACCATGCAGGAGTCATCCCCATTTTTCACTAGTTTCATCATTTTAGTAATTTGAAAATCGCCTAGCCCAGGTAAGTGCACTAGCCTATTTACATTAAAACCAATCCCTCTGGCAGTACCTTCAACGACAAGACATCCATTGGTGCCATCGTTCTCCACAGTAGTATCGTCTTGTTCATAACTAACTGAATCAGCAACAAGGTAACCTCTTGAGTCTCTCCAGTTGACGTTTCTTGGTAGCTTTTGACACAAAGTTCTCAAACAATTCAAAGACTCGCTTGATTTTTCCAGGTTGTAAAGTTTTTCTTCGTTTGGAAAGAAATGTTTGAAATAACTTTCCAAAGATTGCTTAACATCTAGTTGGAATTTTTCCTTTGGATGCACTTGAGATAAATTAGACACAACACCGATATATGAAGAAATACCTTGTAGTTCCAATGCCCTGATCACCTGTTCGCCAATTTCAGGATCAACTTCAGAAGTTCCACTCAATCCAAAAACAACAAAATCGGCAATTTTACAAGAATCCAATAAATTGATCATATCGTTCATATCTGGGATGATTATTTTCAAATTGCTTTTAAACTTTGAAATAAATATGTTGTTGGTAGAAGGAACTACTATGTTGGATTGTAGCAAATCATTTGCGGGGAACTCGCCGGCTAAAAGCTTTTTGACAATATCATCCGCATACACATCTGTTGTCAACGGAATGACTGTCACGATTTTGGCTGCCCCGTTGGCACCATCGAACAACTTCCTGTTTTCGGACGATGCTTTAATTTTCTGATCTCTCACTTGTTTAGCAAAGTTTTTTCTTTGCAATTTTGACACCACTTTAACGGTTGGTTTCCCAGTTTTTCTGGAGTCATCAGTTTCGACTCTCCCTTTAAACATTTTTTTCAAAGCACTTTTACTTGAGTGTCTCGATTTGAAGGACTTGTGATTCTTCTTCATAGAAGATCTATGAGAGTGACTTCCTGCCATTATTCAAAATATACGCGATGTGTGGTGGATTTTAGCAGCTTATTTTTACAACTTTCTGGTTTTGGCTCGGTTTTATTTCAGAATGGCCGAATCTATGGATTGACATTAAATATAAACCCATGCATTGATATAAATTTTAAAACGGTTCAACTTATAGATAGCGGTAACCCTTATTCATATTTGCGGCAGGTTATTTGATGAAGGTCATCACAGCATTGGCAATGAATAGATGGAAAAAAAAAAAAAAAAAAAAAAAAAAAAAAAAAAAAAAAAAAAAGAAAATTTAATTTTTTTATTAAAAAAAAAAAAAAAAAAAAAAAAATAATAATAATCAAAACACAAAAGTAGATCTGATATTTTTAGTTAAAAAAAAAAAATAAAAAAAGAAAAGAAAAGAAAGAAGGCAAGAATAAAAAAATATATTTTTTTCATACATTTTTTGGGACAACACAATATTAGCACCCATACATCTTGTAAAAATGTGTTTGCTTAATTTTTTTTTTGAAAGTCAAAAAATAATTTAATATCTTTTTTACATAGCTTAGAGTTTTTTGCAAATTAATTTGGCCAGAAGGATTAGGCACAAAAAATTGAGCCTAGAAAAAACAATATGTCAAAGTGTTGGTTGTTGGTAACCTAAAGCAGTATTACCCAAGGTCAATTATGTTTACAAATAAATCTGTGATTCGAGCAATGCATCAAGAGGTCTTGATCATAACTCATTGTTTTATCACGTGAATAAGTCATTTATACGCGTGCCATGTTGTACGTGACCTTTAATTATTCTGCACAGCTTTAAGACACCCACTTTCAACCAGTCGTACCATGTGATGTCACAGAATGGAATACACACCTCATTTCTCACGAATCTATTCTGTATACGCTTTTTATGAAACCTTTCCAATTTCATTTTAACCAGTACCCGGCATCTAATACATTTTGAGACTTTCCGTTTTTTTTTTCTTTTTCTTCTTTTTTTTTTTTTTTTTTGTTCACACATTTGTTCTTGTCCAGCTGTGGCCATTCAAACCATGCATGAAGTTTGCTAACTGATGATAAATTTTCCATTCAATGTTGACCCAATGTCCTACTATTAACTGGTCAATATTCTGCGTAATAATATGGAAATCTTGTGTATTTTATTCAAGACTCCTTCTATTCAGTTACTTGCTCTTTTTTACTCCCCTAGCTTTTCATTAACAGAGGAGCTTTCTTATTAAAGTTGACGAAAAGGACGAAAAAACCACATAAAGAGAATATATACAACAGTGTATGTACGGGACCAAGCTCCATTGAAAATTTAGAGCGAGAACAACAAGATCGAATTACTCTCGATCACCTGGACTGATTGAACGCAGCATATGTTTAGACAAATCATATTGATGGCAAATGATGACGACTATTACAGGGAAAAGTCAGGAACGACAGCAAGGATGGGATAATCAAAGAAGGGCATGACAATACAAAACATCAGCAGAGGCTATGGAAAAATTGATGTGAATTTGAACACTACAAACTATAAAATTTGAGTTTATGAGACCTATGAAATTAGCAAAAGGGTAAAGGAACGGCTGCACTAGTGAGAAAAGTGTCCTGGGATATGAAAATTGGGGTATCGTCATGGCTATATGACAGAAGAAGATGATAAAAAAAAAAATTAGCTATATTGATATTTTGATGCATATGGGTTCATATGGCTCAACCATGTTTTGATCTTGCTTTCTAAAA
>ERZ794936.860-NODE-860-length-11223-cov-4.755552_pt1 | contig 11223 bp, 9 predicted proteins | sample MGYA00511083_ERZ794936 | MGnify/ENA primary metagenome ERZ794936 (study PRJEB30137, sample SAMN04331409) | food metagenome | isolation source: Y2 must sample point D1 replicate A | place: Australia: South Australia | collected 2014 ... | reverse complement strand
ATTTCTTCAAATTCAACAATTTCATATTTGAATTGAAATTTGGATGGCCAGCGCTAACTTGTAAAAAGTAGAAATCAAATTTGTAAAGAGTTAAACAACAAAAATGTGTGAATGTTCTTACCGAAGTGTTTTTGACAAAAAGGTTGTAGTGAGTTTTAATTATCAAATATTTTTCAAAATCATACATCTGTTTCCACTGTAGTCTCACTTGTTCCAGAAAAGAATTCAATTTTTGGTATGCTACTTTTGAAACACCTGGAATAAAGTCAGCTTTGAACCCACTAGAATTTTTACTGTTTAATTCTTGAAAAACAATTTCTATAGTTTTTGGAAAGTTTTTGTCTTTTTTAATTGCATCAAAGAAATGTTCCCAGGCGTTTAGGGCTATGGTTTGATGTAACTCATCTATGCTTTCATCTGCTCTTCTTTTATTATTTAACAAAACAAGTTCTTTATCTTCAGATTTGGAGTTTTTCAGATCTTGTTCACTCTCATCCAAAGTCGATATCAGAGTATTGTTCGTAAAGGTACTTTTGTTGCTCCAAAAGTTATCCAATATGTAATGAAGTGAAAAATATAACCCTTTTTTTATTAAAAGCATGTTTGGTAGTTTTCTTTCGTGTGTCCCGCTATGCCTTAGCTCTACAATCCATTGAGGCAGATTTATAGCTTCACCTAACTTAACCAAAGATTGTGCAAATTTAAACTTTTGAAAATAATCCAATAAACCATTGACAAATCTAATCAAAATCATCAGAGATTCATTGATTAATGAGCTTTCTTCGACTGAATCACAAATGTTTTTGTTTTGATCAAAATGTATGATTTTAAACAATTGTTTTAATATCAATATTAGAAACTCATGAGGATGTGTGAATGGTAGATATGAATCATAGATTTTCTTGTATATTATATGTTTTTGTATCTGCTTGTCCATTTTTTTATAAAATGAAATATCAAAACTCTTTGTATCTGAAGAACTTTTCTTGTTTTCAGCAACCACGCTTTCTAAAAATGTTTGCAAATCATCTATATTATTTGTTAATGGCTCTATAAGATGGTTTCGGAATAAATTGTAATCTGCTTCATCAACAAAACATACTCTTCTTAAATGTTTGTCATTCTTTTCTTGGTAAACCATGAATTATTAAAAAAAAAAAGAAAAATCAAAAATATATATTGCTTTCTTTGGTTTTTTCTTCCAACATCAAGTATTAATACCAATACATATCTCTTTGATTTTATTTTAACTTGTTAGTTGCATCTCAGCAATTATAGGTTTATTGCGCCAAAAAAAAATCAAGAAAAATCTAAGTATTATAAGCTAGCAAGAAAAGTGACAATTTACTTCAAGCGGATATATTTTTCAAAATAAAAAATAGCTATATTTTGAATATAAGTATACATTGTTAATGCTACATGTTATACAAGAACCGGGGTTAGATATTATTGCTCATAGTAAAGGCCATATTAAATATTGTTTAAAGCCGTAAATGTTATACTTTTGAAATAAGTTTTTAAAAAAAAAGAAATTGATTAATAAAAGAAAAGTTAAAAAATAATTTTAAAAAAAAAAAGTTAAAAATTTAAAAAAAAAAATTAAAAAGAAAAAAAGCCAGATTAAGCACCATACTTAGCTCTGTATTCTTCAACTCTTTGCTTTTCTTCACCTGTTAACTTACCATCTAAGTATTTGATGATGTTTCCCAAGTTGACAATAGAAATAACAGGAATGGAGTACTTTTCGGATACTAGTTGAGTAGCGGACATACCACTTTCGGAGTTAACAACTTCTTGTCTATCCAAGGCAATAATAGTACCAACAACTTCACCACCTTCAGCTTTAATGATTTCAAAAGCTTCATTGATAGCGGTACCAGCAGTCATGACATCGTCAATAATCAAAATTCTTTTACCCTTCAAAGAAGCACCAACGATAGAACCACCTTCACCATGATCTTTCTTTTCTTTTCTGTTGAAACTGTAACTGATTTTTTCAAATTTAGAGCCACCAATTTCAGCTAGTTTGGCACAGACAATGGCACATAAAGGAATACCTTTGTAGGCAGGACCAAAGATGATATCGAATTCAGGTAACTTTTGATCTCTTGTGTTAGTGATGATGGAAATGGAGTAAGAGGTAGCCAAGTTTGATAATAATTTACCGGTACTGAATAAACCCAAGTTGAAAAAGTAAGGAGATAATCTACCAGATTTTAATTGAAAATCTTCGTCAGAAGTTTTGGAGAATCTCAAAGCATTGGATTCCATAGCTAAATCTAAGAAATTCTTTTGATAATCTTCCAAGTTTGCGATGGCATTGTTAGTTTGGTTAACAGGAGGGTTAGTGGTGTTAGAAGTTGCAGGCATATCTATACGTTATGATTTAAATTTTTTGTCTTTTTAATTTGTCAAAATTGGGAAAAAGGAAATGATGGATTAATAAATGATAAAAATCGAAAGAATTATACTGATATACCTTGGGAGATTAGGATATTGAATGAAGTTATGAATTCTTGGTTATACGATAATTAAGAAAGTGAAAAAAAACTTTATTATATTACTGGAAATAAACGTTAAATAAACAAGATCAAGTTATTAATTATTGTATATTATTAAAGTTGTATTTGTATTAAGAATGTTGCAACATTAGGCAAAAAACAACTTCATACTGTGAAAAAAAAAAAGAAACCACTCAACTGTGTGTTCAAGTTCAAATATGAGTCGAATAGAGATTGAATTCACCAAAAAAAAGGCGAAAAAAATTTTCCTTTTTCTCGCTCAAAAAAGTCATGAGATTCGGCGTTTGCAGCCTAATCTCAGATTAATCCCCTTGTATTTTCCGATATTGAATTATTCATTTTTGTTTGAGGGGGGAACTTAACCGGATTTAAAGAATGTACGCTAATGGAGGAAAGTGTATGTAGAGTAAGATATGATGATCCGCAGATTCAGTTGAAATTATTTGCTTCTTTGGGGAGTTTTTTTTTTTGCAAGTGTTTAAGCAGAGAGACCTGAGGTAGTGTTTTTGAGCTTGGTTATGATAATTCCAAGTCCGATTATTAATTGTGTCACGTGACTCTGAACTAGCACCGGTTTTGATGTTAACTCCGATTTTTGGTGTAGCACGTGAACGCAGGTCAACACGCTTTTTTGTTAACTCCGATCTGTGGTGTATCACGTGAACGCAGGTCAACACGCTTTTTTTGTTTACTTCTTCTCGGCAAACAACCTCCCGAAAATCGTCAAACTATCATTTCATCTTGATAAAACTTTGCAAAAATCATAACTTCATCTGAAAGAATCAGTTTAATCATAAACCCCAATTCAAATACACTACAAAAAAAAATACACAATGCTAGAACATCCTAGATCATTAATTTCCTCCTTAGTCTATGTGGGTGCTATCTACTTAAGTAACTCATTTTTACACAAATTAAAAACTATGAAAGAGAACAACAATCAGCATCTAAAGTTCACCAGAGATGACCCGTTTGTTATAAAAACTAGAATATTTTTTGTTTCTGTTTCTACTCTTCTTACATATTTGGTTTTATTCTACTATAAGGATTCAGGTCTTAATACGCAGAAATTCATCAAAATCATGCAATTGGAACATGGATTAATTCCTAGTTATGACAATTTGGTAGAATTTACAAAAGAAATATTCTTTTTTATAAAGCTGGGTTTAATACTGTATTCCTCTGAGATATTTGATAGAATTGTAGGCGGTTATGTATCATCAAAAACGACCAAAGCATTCATAAAAAACACGCTTTTGAATTTCGATTTTGATATATGGTTCATAAGAGCCTCTGTATTTGCTCCAATAACCGAAGAATTGATATTCACATTGGTATCCCAAGAAGACTACAACAATGAAGTTATTTTCAAAAACTCTATAATGTACTTTGGTATTGCACACTTACATCATGGATATGAATTGTATGTTGATGATAACAATGCTTACTCTTTGATCAACATAGCCATAAGCTGTTTGATTCAGCTAGTCTACACATCCATATTTGGCCATATAAGTAACATCATTTACAGTGAAAAAAGTTCACATAGTAAAATAATTAACTCAATAATCATACATTCCATATGTAACTACTTCAGTTTCCCAAGCCTAACAACCACTGGTTTGTATTTCTGTGAACATAGAGTAAATAAGCTATACAAATTTATCTATGAGTGTGTACATAAAGCCTTATTATTCATAGGTTTGTATGTGTTTTTGAAGTACATATATTGGTGATTTTAATTCACTGCTCACGTGACTCGCATATTCCCCCATATACATCATATCCAAGCTACTAAAAAATTTTAGCCTATATTTTGTCTCAAGTGTAAAAAAAAAATATACAAGTGCAAAACATATTACATATGGCGTAAACAAGTACAAATTTTTTCATTTTTTTTTTTTTTAAAAACTTTACTACTGATCTGTTATTACTTAACAAAAACCAAGAAGTAAATATAACTACACAGTTGATATATTGATAGTTCTTTACTGATTTATCTTGTTTCCCTTCTTTTTTTTATTATAATCATTTCCAATCGGCTGACTTGAATCTTGATTCTTGATAATTTATTAATAAACAAGCTAATAAAAGAAACTTTCAGTTTAATTCAAGTATTTGCTCGCACATACCAATTCGGATTAAACATTTACTGTTTTACTATTTGAATCTTAACTCGAACATATTTTAATACCAATAACCATAATTTTTTCCTTCTAGCACAGTTGACACAGCAAAACAACAACAAAAAGTAATAATATCATGTCTCGCGAAACCTCAAACAAAAATCGAGAAAAAAGAAGATCACAAGTCTTTATAGCTGCACAATCTTTGAATGATGAACTGAAGAACATAAAGAGTCTTAAAAGGATGTCTATTGGTTCGATGGACGATCTTGACACAAGAGATATGCTACAAAATCAATATTCTGAATCATACGATAATACCAGTAGGTACAGCAAAGCACATTTCATTAATGAAGAAACAGAAAATGATCTCCTTATAGAGAAGCAGGATAAAGAACTGCGACAAAATAAACGATTGACTATAGACAGCTCTCAATATTTGGACATATATGATGATTATAACGATGACAACGAATCTAGTGAGGATGAAGACACACGAAACTATAGTTACGCGAACGATTCTATAGTAACGAATAACAATCAAACAACAATCAATTCAATCGATAACAGTTATAATGCAACATCAGCTGAATATCTTAATAACGAAATTATAGAACAAGGGTCTACAGTCATAGATTTCAACAACAAATCAGAAGCGGATATCACTGCTAGTAGTGATGAAGATAAAGAATTCACATCTAGTTTGCTGTGGGTTCCTGCAAACAAACATCCAAGTATAAAACCAGAAAAATACTTGAAGTATGTCCAAAACAAATTGGAAACCCTAAGCGTTGATGATGATCAAACCAATAATAACAGAAGCGTTTCAAGATCGAGAAGTTCTAACATAGAAAATGCATCAGTCAGAAGAAGAAAATCCTTTCAAGAAAATGAGGTTGCAGGCATGAGATTTGCAGCTAAATCAAAATCATTAACAAGAAAACCTTCAAGACTAAGAAGATCTTTTATATCAGATGATGACAAAGATAATAGTGATGTATCAATGAGTTCTAATGAAAGCAAAGAATCTGATAACAAAAAAAGAAATATTCAGAATAGATTTTCCTTGAAGGAAATAACAGAGGAGTTGACCAAGATGTCCAATAATGCAGGTTTATCTGGGAACGATGCTGTTTCTTTGGCTAGATCTCTGAGTATGTCTATTCAAGGGCAAAGGAGACATTATGAAGATGATTTGGAGTTTGAAAATGACAATATCTATTACGATGAAGCTGGAAGCCCAACAGATGATTACGCTTTCAATAGAGATGATGATGAAACTACCTCTCCTACTTCACCAAGTGCCTACATTATGAAATCATCAAGTCTAGATTTATTTTTACAGGAATCTGAAAAATTGAAAAGAAGAAAAGGTCACTACCAGCCTAGCTATGAGTTGGAATTGCCATCTGAAAAAGACACAGATTTTTATGATGATGATTCGGATGACTCTTTCAAAAGTTTTGGGAGTGATGATGATTACGTTATAGGAATAAACTCGCAAGAAGATTCTAAAAATGTGGGCAGAAATGTTACTAGAGCAAAAACTATAAAGCAAGTTTTGAAGCAACAACAAAAGGAAATTGAAAGACATGCAAGTAAAGATAAAAAATTGAATTTAGAACAAGAAGATAAATTTGATGAAAAGGACGAATATGCTTCTACTTTTAATAAACAAGAAATGAACATTACAAAAGGATCTAAAATTCAAAGATCGAAGTTCAACACTTACAGAGAGAGATCATATCAAAACAAGCTGGGTGGAAAATCAGCATTGAAAACTGCAAATAGTGTTGATAACTTGAGAACAGAAACACAAATAGGATTGAATAAAAGTATCACACACAAATCGCCATCTCCTCAATTTGAATACAAAAATGATAATAGAAGAGCAAGTCACGAAACAACATCATCCGGTGATTCACAATCAATGCATACAGCTGAAGAAGGAGATATTGAACTACCAACTACTCCGGAAGAAACCACTACAAAGTACTCTTCAAATACAGTGGGTAGTGAGCGTGATTTGTACAATTACAAAAATTCAAGTTCAGAATCTTTGGCATCAAATGGAAGTGATATTAGATTAAAAATGAAAAGTAGTAAAGATGAACTAAACAACAATGCTGCAAATCTAGATAGCTCAGATAGTTCTCCTACTATAACAGATGAAGGTAAGAAAAGCAAAAATAAGCTGTATAATATTCTGAAGAAAGGTAAGTTTAAATTCAATAGGAATGCATCTACTAAAAAAGAAAATGAACACAAAGTTACCAAAAGTTTGAGTTTAGATACCAGTTTAAATCATGAATACATGAGTAACATAGCGGACTCACCTAAATCTAGTGCAGGATCTGGAGACAGCCCATCATCGCCTGTCAAGCTGCCTTCATTTTCTTCAAAAAGAACATTATCTGGAACCAATTCAGCAGGAATTAAGCCATTTCTGGGAGACAAAAATCCGTTTTTACCAACTACAAATGACGATATTAAGACTGGCTATATGGGTCTGGAAGAAGCACTTGTTGTTAACTCAGAAAAGAAAAGTTATGATTATCCATTATCTCCAGATGGCTATAAATTGACAACCATTGAAGATGATGGCATGATGAGTCCAATTAGTCCAAGTGAGATAAATATGTTTGTGGATGATTTTGACATGAGCGATAACGAAATAGAAGGTCAAGAACAAGTGATTTTAGAAAGTGATCATGAGGAAACAAGTCTTGAACAAGATGTAGTCCATGGCAGTGAATTGATTGAAGAAAGAAGGCAATCAACAGTTAACAACAACGTTAAGGTACGCCTATTTGAAACACAAAACAAAGATACCACTAAAGAAGGTTTGTTTAAGTTTAAACAAAGTAATACCGTTACCAAACAAAAAACTGCTATGTTGATTAGTCCACCTACTACTCCAGATAGAGAAGACTATGAAGATGAATACCAAGATAATTTACCACCTAGAAAGTTGACTTTCAAAGATGTGCATAGACCAAAAGTTCCTAATTCTCCGATGAAATATAGAGACTCTTCTTTTGGATTTCCACTACCTCCATTGACTTTGTCTACTATTATCATGTGTGATCATAGATTGGTGGTTTCCATGGAAAGAGCCATTTATAGATTATCACATATGAAGCTATCTGAAAACAAAAGAGAATTGAGACAGCAAGTATTGCTGAGTAATTTCATGTATTCATACTTGAACTTGGTGAATCACAGTTTGTACTTGCAAAAGCTGGAAGAAGAGGGTGCTTTATAAACACAATATATATTCAGTGAAATCAAAGGTCCAGTGGTACACGTTTATTATAATGTATTAACAATTGTCGGCGTTAAACTATAAATTATGAGAGTAACTAAAAAGTAGTCACGTGTTTTGCTCGTCATTTCTTTTTCACCTTTTCTTTTTTCTTTTTCTTTTTTTTTTTCCTTCATAGCTGTGTTCATCACAGGAAGTGTTTTCTAGCAGTTTTAACAGTATATTCATGTTAATATACTGGTTATTGACTTAGTTGAAACAAAAAAATAACATATATGTAATTGCACCAAAAGATTAATAAAGGCTATAAATAAGAAATATACAATTGAGAAAATGAGCGAAGAAAATGTTACATATTATAAAATGATGGTTCTTTTAGAAAGCAATGCTGAAATTTCAGAAGAAGAACAAACTATTAACGATGAGGAAAAGAATTCTATAAAGGTATCACATGAATTTTTGGATGAACTACAGTTAGACATTAAGGTAGGTGAAGAATACCTAGATGATTTGAATAAATGGTTTGATAGTTTTGACGAAAAAATATCCATTCCAAATGATGGGTTTATAAAATACGAAATCACCAACGACGGATTGATCATACTTCTTGTAAATAAACAAAAGGAAGCCATTGTTGAAGACATAAAGAAATACGTCAAAGAACATTGTAAACAAGAATAAGTTATATATTTAGTAGGTGAATATTAGTTTTTTGTTCCAGGTATATTTTTTAAAAGAGTTTTTCCAAAACTTGGATCTTGAAAGTTGAATAAAATGACTTTAGAGAAGGGGATTTTTTTCTATATAGTGCGTATAAAGCATACTTAAAGACTAAATCCATATCATGTAAAGGTATGTTAACAATATCTGTTGGTTTATTAAGTGTATTTGAAATCAAGTAGTGATTATATGGTTGTGCAGCAACAAAAAAATCGGATTTAAGCTTTATGTTTTGTTTACTAGTGGTCACGTGTTTTAATGTTATGTTTACATTAATTATAAACAAATATAAAAATAAAAAAAGTATTTGGTAAAACAAAAAAAACTAAATAGCCAATACAAATAAACACAAACAAATATCATTTGTAAATTTACATGTATGCTTATTTAGATCTATTTTGTTTCTCAAAGCTGGAGGAGCGGATAAAAGCTCCAAACCCACTAACTAGTTCAAGCCAAAAAAAAAACCCTTATATAGGAACTTACGGGAAATCATATAAACGAGCCACAGCCCTACCAGAACTTTAATTATTCACTGTTTCAAATGTATCTCGACTAGGTTTGAGATAAACAGCACAAATAAAAGCAATTGCTTAAATCTGCTGGATATTTCGTCTTTAACAGGAATCATAAAACCATTTTGCTGAAAAAATGAACATATATTAGTTTTTCCTCCGTGTTTTTTTTTCTTGAATAAATCCATGGCTGATAAAGAAGGATTTTTATCATGCTATAACAGTATACTAGCAATGAATTTGGGACAAAAAAAAAAGACACCCCACATTCACTTACTTTTAACCGATTCACACACAGAACCAAATGTATATACTCGCAAATCATGTGATCTACCCTCAATCCCTAAATCACTGCTAAACTCTTGTTATAACTCTTATTAGCGGTATTTTGCCCATATTTGTTAAACCCGAAATATTTCCAGAGTCGTATTTTTAATTCCTCGTTATTTTATGGTTTTTGGCGTGGTACAGAAAAAAAAAAAAATAAACACTCACTGTGCTTGTTTCTGTTACGAGACAAAATGAAGCAAGTCTTATATAATGCAGTATATGGATTTCAACATATTCGTTAATAGTTAATTACAACACCTCTACTCCGTTATATAAAAAAAAAGCACACTGAAAAGAAAAACCAAATTCTTATCTTAATACATCTATTTATTAATTACTGTATTTATTTAATTTATTTTTGTTCTTTTCTCTCAAATTAACATTCAATATTTAAATATGAGCACTGCTGAAAAGAAGACTTTGCCTTTGTACTCCAGAGAACAACTAGAAAAACTTTTTTCTGCAAAGGAAAGAGTTTGGGTTACATTAAAAAACAGAAAAGTATATGATGTTACAGACTTTTTAGAACAACATCCAGGTGGAGGTGAAATCATTGCTGAATACAGAGGTCAAGACATCTCCAAAGTAATGGATGATTTAGATATTCATCAACATTCTAGTTCTTCTTACGACATAATGAACGACAACTACTTAGTTGGTTATCTGGCTACCGAATACGAGGTTGATAAGTTACTAACCAACCCAGACCACATCGTTGAAGTTGAAATCGAAGACGAAGATATTGAAGGCCATCATGGTGGCTCCAATCCGTACTCTGAAGGAACCTTTGTTGAAAAGTTACCTGAAGCTGAAGCTCAATTAAGAATTGCTACAAACTACGACAAGGATTACAAAAAACACAAATTTTTGGACTTGAACAAGGCTTTAGTTTGGCAATTGTTGGCTGCTGATTTTGATAGAGAATTTTATATCGATCAAATTCATAGACCTAGACATTACGGTAAAGGGTCTGCTCCGTTGTTTGGTACTTGGTGGATGGAGCCTTTGACAAAGACTTCTTGGTATGTGATTCCTTTGTGCTGGTGGCCAGTTGTCACATACTATTTCACCAAGAGTTTGATGAACATGAATACCTTAGGTAGTGTATCTTTATTCGGTATTGGTTTGTTTGTTTGGACCATCATTGAATATGGTTTACACAGATTCTTATTCCACTTTGATAACAACATCCCAGATTACCCAGTTTTCTACACTTTGCATTTCCTATTGCATGGTTGTCACCATTACTTACCTATGGACAAGTACAGATTAGTCATGCCTCCAACTTTGTTTGTTTTATTATGCTATCCATTTTATAAGGCTGTCTTTGCTATTTTCCCATACAACTGGGGTTGTGCTGGTTTTGCCGGTGGTTTATTCGGTTACACCCTTTATGACATGTGCCACTACTTCCTACATCACAAACAATTGCCTCCATTTATGCAAAAGTTGAAAAAATACCACTTGGAACATCACTACAAGAACTACGAATTAGGTTTTGGTGTCACTTCTTGGTTTTGGGACAAGGTTTTCGGTACTTACTTAGATGACACTTCTCCATTATCTAAGATGAAATATGATTAAATAAACTATAAAATTGAAAAAGAAAAAAAAAATATAGGAAAATTTTGATAATTGTTCATTTATAGCAATATTGCCATATTTATATATTACTATCTTCATTATAATTATGTGACCAAACGAAAAAAAAAAAAATCAAGCAAATCTATAACAAAGTTCATTAT
>ERZ794936.859-NODE-859-length-11260-cov-35.342972_pt1 | contig 11260 bp, 3 predicted proteins | sample MGYA00511083_ERZ794936 | MGnify/ENA primary metagenome ERZ794936 (study PRJEB30137, sample SAMN04331409) | food metagenome | isolation source: Y2 must sample point D1 replicate A | place: Australia: South Australia | collected 2014 ... | reverse complement strand
CCACCCCAAAAAAAATGTCCCTAGCCAAATCTGCTGCCTCCAAACTAGAATGGTCCAAAGTCATTTCCAACTTGAAATTGACTGGTAAAACTGCCACCCAATTGACTGGTTTCAAGAAAAGAAACGACGAAGCCAGAAGACAGTTGTTTGCTTTGCAACAACAAGATACCGAAGTTGATTTCGAAAATTACAGAAACGTTTTGAACAACAAAGATGTTATTGCCAAAATTGAAAACTATGTCAAATCTTATAAAACCGTTACAGTTGATGTCAGTTCTCAATTGTCCACTTTAAAAGCTTTTGAAACAAAAGCTGTTGAAAATGCCCAACAAACTGAAAAATTGGTTGCTCAAGAATTGACTGCTTTGCAAGAAACTTTGAAAAACATTGAAAGTGCAAGAGCCTTTGATGAATTGACCATTGAAGATGTTATGAAAGCTAAACCAGATGTTCAAGAAAAAGTTAGCGAATTGGTTTCCAAGGGTAAATGGGAAGTTCCTGGATACAAAGAAAAATTCGGTGACTTGAATGCTATGTGAGTGAGTGTAAAAATGTGAGCAAGGTAATTGAAAACAATTAGTATGATCATTATTCTTTTCCAATTTCTTTCTTTTTTAACTCAATTACAGATTAAAGTGTTTTACTATAATTATATTAGGTCTTCTGAACACATTTCTATCCAAAAAACAATATCAGATTACACAAGTAATCATGCAATTTCATGAGTACAGTGAATGCAGATCAACATTCAAAATGATTTGTTTGTTCCCATTCACTTATAATATCCGTTCAATATGTACATATACAGTATACAGTATAACATCCATATATTCCAAAAAATAAAAAAAAAGTTTTTAGAAATTTGAAAAGAAACAGATTTGATGAAGGTGTAAGATGTGGGTTTCTATAAGGTTGACTCTTGAATGGATGATGTTACTTTTTTTGTTCTTGACTTGACCTTGCCTGTAAAGACTCAGAAAAGGTTTATAAGAATATTTCTTGAATATCTTTTGGGCTAAAGGTTTCTTGATGGCATTTTTTTTCGCTTCTGTTTTTTTTTTTTTTTTTTTTTTTTTTTTTTTTCATAAAAACTTTTTCACTTTACTTGTTGTTGGTGCATTTGCATAATCTCCGGAGTTCTCCACCAAAATATGCTGCGACGTGTCTGCCTTATATGATTTCATGATTTTTTGTTCTAATTGATTCTCCTGGTGTAAATAGTCTTTGTTGGTGACAATTTCGTCAGCATTAATGTCTTCTCCTTTCAAGGCTATTGAGTTTGCCAGATGCTCGTTTTGCAGCTCTTCAAGCGTCTTATCTGCGTCTTTCATTATTTCGCTAAAAAGCTTGCTCAGGTCCTCCTCAGTTTCCTCGACTAAAGGAGAAGCTTGCTTCGCGTTTGGAATATTTGGAGAAAACGAAAACTTGTCAGATCTTTCAAACATTTTGTCAATTAGTTTGAATTCTTTTTCCAAATCAAAAACAGTTTGACCAGTTGTTTGTGCTCTTTTCATCAATTCGTCATACTTTTCCATTTTCAAATTATATCTTTTCTCAAGAGCTGCGTTTTTTTTCCGTTGTTCTGTAATGTTATTAAGCATAGAAGAAAACACTAAAATCAAAAGCAGTGGTTTGACCAGGCTCTTATCAAACCGTGACTTTTTCTTAGACTCTTTTCCTGTTCCTTCTTGAGCCTGCTTCGGGAAAGCTTTTGAAAGTGAGCGCACATTTTGGACACTACCCCATATATTTTTATTCAGCCCTGAAAACTTTGAGTTGATAAAAGGCCCACGTGGGACCTTTGGGAAAACCTGTGCTTTGTTCAATTTACTAAAAATAAGCATGTTTAATTGAATTCTGACTGGTTCCTCTTTGTGGTTTGATGGGTACTTTGAAATAGGTATTGTTGCAGATACGAATGTGACCGTGCTAGGACCTGGGAAAATGAGTTTATATCGTATGCTTATCTCAGCCTCGTGATGTTATTTATATGTCGGGCAACAGTTTGAGCTTTGCACTGGTCAACATTTCTTTTTTTCCTATTTTTTTTTTTTTTTTTTGCAAGCAGAGCTTACGCGCTAACAAAGTGACCGACGTTCCGCATCTCAGATTACTTGCCGATCTGAGAACTTTGCAAAACTGAAGGGCTGTGTGTTTTCAAGACGTGACAACACTGAAAAGAACCCAGGCTAAGAAACAAACAGCAATTGGTTTGATCAAAAGATGAGTGAGCACTTGGACGTACCATTTGAGAACACACACAAAAAAGTTTGGAAACAAAAGGTTTTCGAAGGAAACGGTGTAATTAAAAATGACGATGCCAACGACGCGATGTATGAGACTTTACAAAAAGTTCTCACCGACTTTGAGAGTAACCGTGATTTTAGACCCCTAATGCAGTTTCTTTCAAAACATCAACAACAATTAGTGCAGTCGTGGTCTCTTTATGCGCAGATTAACAATCATAAAAAAGTCACTCTATCCTTGAACAGGATGACAGCAATTTTGTCCAAAATCAACCAAAATGCACAAGACTGTCCAGAGCAGTTGTATGAAATCTGTTCCGAAATGGTTAGATCAATTGTCGCCAATTACACGAAAACTTTGTACAGGGCCATAAACAACATGAGAGGGTCTTTGACAAATCCGACTTTAAGGTTGATGACCGAGATTGTTACTTTGCAGAATGGGAAGCATATTGACGAGTTCATATCTCATTTTGACTTTTCTTTGCCCAGCTTGCCTAAGTTGCTAATACCTTCGAAAGCGGAGCTTGCGGATGTCGAATTGACAAAAACCAAAAACCAGCATCTAACTTTAAGGTACAATTTCATCAAATTCTATTCAGCTTTAATTAGTCACTCCCCAGCTATTTTGAGAAAAGACATTTTGGTAGACAACAGCAAGCTGATGAGCAATTGGTTCAAATACATTAGCAAGATTGATAGCGATGAGGTAATAAATGGAGCAATTGACTTACTTACAGACCACATCGTCAAAGAGCCTAGTTTCAAAAAGTCCACAAAGTGCAAGATTGTTAATGAATACATTTTGATGAATCTACATAAACTTTACTATAGTGGCAACGCAAAGATTGCATCCAAAGTTAATGCGTTTTTCATTCTTTACTCCACTGATCCGGTTTATGGAGTGGCTTTTGAAAATCACAAGTCCTGGACTGCAGATATTGATGAAAGTTCAAGACAAAATAATGGTGCCCAAATCACCGTTCACAATAAATCTTTTAAGTTGTTGAACAAAATTCTGTACACGATGCTAACTCAGTTTAAACCTTGGGAAGACGACACCCAATGCTCAACGGTCATAAAAGTTTTGAAACATATTCCAGAGTTTGTGTCTCCGTACTCTCATTATTTGATGGCAGTTCATGGCTCACATGAACCCAAAATGACCTCTTACTGGTTTGGCCAAACGTTGCTTTTAAGCAGAATGATCAAACTACCTATTCCACAATCTGTTTACGAGTTGGATTTTGAGTATTTGCCTAGCATGACTGTTGTTTTGGACAATATTATGCCATTGCCGATCACGAAAGCTGTGCTAAAAAAGTGCTTGTCCAACCAAGTCAAATTGGTTCAGCAGATGGGATGCCAGCTTACCGTTTTCATTCTTCAAAAGCTGGCAGATATTCTAAAATTGTACACTGTACAAGGATGGAATAAGGAAAAACCCGCCCTGTTGAATTCCGTTTTTGCGAAACTTCCAGAGTTGAGTGATTTCACATCTCTTTTGAACGACACTTACGCAAAAAGTAGCGATAATAAATTGCTCATTTTGACCATTACCAAAATTTTGAATTTATACTCCCAACATTTTCCAGCAGCCACTTCGATCACGCTTCCTCAAAATAACATTTATTCAGATTTGATGGCAAAAAGTCAGCAGAGCGAGCAGCCACTAAGTGGTATCGATTTGGCCATTTTGGATGAGTACTTGGAATTCCAGCAGTTGAACGAAAACTACAAATGGTGGAATAAAGACAAGTCTGGCCACTCTTTGTTCACTGCATTACTGAAAATTTGCTCGTCCGGCAAAACGTCGTTATCAATGTCTCTCAAAATCTCAAAATTGTTGAACAACTTGGTTTCTCACACCTTGCTTTTCAACCAGAGCACACTACTGGTTTCTTCGGTTTATGCTCTTGTGGAAAGTTTGCGTGCTGTCGTTTCCGCTGAGAAACCGGTCCCCTCTATTTGGAGCCTTTTGGATGAAACTGTTGCTAGATGTGTTCGCACTCCATACAAATACATTGATATTTCCACCGAGTATGGTTTTTGCTCGCCGTTCATGGTTGCTCTTTTAGAGCAGTTTAAATTTGTGAACAGGGATGTTGAAAATTACGATTTACTTCTCAGATGGATATGCATCTTTGCTAGAGATTTACTGATTCTTGGAGATTCCTCAAAGTTGCGGGAATTGGTGGCGCAGAATATCAGCACAGAAAAAGCTTTAGTTGCCACTTATTTAAATGATTTGGATGAACAAAATTTCCAAACTCTGAATTCAGAAGAGTCATATTTGCTAGCTCAAAATAAAACGTCCAGCTTTTATAGGTTCATAACTGTTTCACCAATGAAAAGTTTAAGTAATATTCAAAGATTACCTGTAGGAATGGAAGATATCCAAGGTGCCCTTTTTAGGTTGCATGCTGTCGCTTACAACACAGAGATTGCTTTAACAAAGTCGAACTGTAAACTAGTCATTCAAAATTTGCTTGAAAAGATTGGTCATTTCATGTTTACCTCAGCTGGTTTGGCAAGCAACTTTGAAAAAATTGAGCACTACAGTCCATTTTTCATTCAAGAACAAGACTCAAAAATTGTTAGAGAAAAGAAGCTTTATGTTTTGGTTTGCATTTTGGATATTTTGCTACAAGTTAGAATAGAGGTCAAGGGGTTAGAAACTTACTTGGCAAGTTTGTTCCAAAATTATGAGCAAATCAACAGTGACTTTCCAGATATCGCCATTTTTGATGCCATCATTGAATATCTACCTGTCGAATTGGTTGACAAAATGTCGACACTTGAATTAAAGGAAGTTGACCAAGCAGCTACTTTGAGAAAAATGGTTGCCTCTGAAGAGTATGAGGCTAATTTTGATTATTTGACAAAAACAGCCCTGTCTTATTCCTCTCCAGAAATTACTTCCCTTGTTGCATTACTATTGCAGAAGTGTCCTGTCAAAAATGTGAAAGAAGGTTTGCGTCTTTTTGCTCCTTTAAACGCGAAACCAATTTTGCAATCATTGGCACTCAGTGACCGTGAGGCTGCTCTTGAGTTTTTGTCTGCAGAGATTTTGTTGGACAATCATCTTATGACTGAAGCCTTGATTTTCGTTGGCTCTTTTGTTCCTGATATGCCTCAAGAGATTGGCCAAGTTTTGACGACAACATCTTTTTCGTTTTTCCAAAAACACCCGCAAGATGTGAAAAAAGTGTTGCCATTGTTGACGCAAAATGTTGCTTATCTGACTGATGAACAGAAAAATACTATTTTATCTTATTTGTTTACCAACTATCCAAACAAATATTGTTCGGAAGTGGCTAAATTTGCAAGATTCGCTAAAGACTTTGAAAAACAAGACTTTTTGGTTTGGTTGAAAAAATGTATGCTGTTTATTAATAAGCAGGTTGCGGAGTTGGATAGTTTGGAGACTATGTCGACCAACTTTCGAGCTTTCTTAGCAGATATTGGCAGTCTTTTTGAAGATATCAATGTATGGGACGTTGCCAATGCCAGTGTTTTGAACTCGCAGTTGGAAATTTTTTTCCAGAAAAAATGGGTCTTTTCAAGTTTCATTGTAAACTATTTGAGCAAACTGCTTATTAAGGAAAGCGACAAAATTGCTGCTAGCAAGCTGTTTCAAATTTTAATCAATAACGAGCACAATCCGTTGAGAACAAAACGCAGAGTTGAACCAATTGGTGAAAAGGTTGCAATGTTAATTTTCATTTTGTTCAACAAAGACCCAACAGGCAACTCCAATTTTGGTACCCAAGAATCTATTGTTGCATGTTATGGAGGGTCATTAGCTCCTCACGATTGCATCATTTATGAAGTTTTGCAAGCTATGGAATCTGCTACATCCACTTCTTGGGCTAGCAATATTTACGCTTGGGACTTTTTGGACAATTTGAACGCTGAAGAATCACAGATGTTGGGCGACACCAAACTAATAGCAAAGGAAAAAGAAGGATTTGTTGTTACGTTGAACAAAAACGTTATTGATTTCACTATCGAAAATTTTGTGGTATCCGTTCCAAACGTTCCCGCTGCCAATGCTGGAATTGCAGAGTGGAATGAGTTCACAAGGGCTTTTGATCTGTTTGATGCGCATATTTTGAACAGCATATATGATACGAGATTTATCATGCTTTTATTGTTGAATAACACTGAGTTGGTGCAAAGAATTACAAATGATGAAGACGGTAATGTTTTCACAAGATTTGATATGAAAAAAATATTAAAGACACAGTTATTTTCTTTAATTCTAATTTCAATGTGCTCGAAAAACGAAGCCTCGACCATATCTCTGAATATCATCAAGCAAATGGCACAGTGCTCCAACACAGAGGAAAGTTTGGACACAGTTTTCAAAATTTTATTAAAGAAAATTTCCTTCACATTTATTGAGAACAAGGACAGGAAACCAAGCGATTTTTGCTGCCCGCTATACTGGTTTGCTTTGACACGTTTGTGCAATGCCTTGTTAGATCCAAGATCCTTTATGTTTGAAAAAGCTTTTAGATGGGTTTTTGCTTCTCCAAACTTGAGATACAACGATATCCCGCTATTCAAACAATTGGTTGATTTTTGTGTGCATACCAATGATGCCGAAGATTACTACAAATATGTCATTTGGTTTTTAAATATTTTGGAGTGTGGGATATCATCTGTTGAAGATATTGATTTTATGCGGAAAAACAAAATTGTTGAGTGGGTTATGAATCTTCAAACTAGCGCGTACGTGAATGATCGTGTTTATGCTAAAGTTGATCAAGTAATTTCAAAAGTTCAATCTGTTTACACCAAAGCAGGCGTACTTGTTAGTGGGTTTGCAGGATTGTCTCAATTGGAAATGCTAACTTATATCAACGACTACAACTTACAAAACATCACTCAAAGACACAAAACCAATGCAAACAATCTAAGAGTCTACAAAGAGCTTTTGAACTTGAAACAGAAACAGGTGAACGAAAAAGAGACCGCTCTAAGGTACGGAGCGCTTACAAGCTCTTCAAAAAGATTGAGGGAGTGGTGCAATGAACAAGACCAAGCTTGCATCAAAAGAGTATGTTTGTAAAGACCAAGTATATAAAAAAGAACAGGCCAAGCACCGTACAGTTTTTTGAACAGTTTTTATCTTTCATTTGGTTTGTAATTTGACAGTCTAATTGATACCCAACCACATCGCTTGGTCGCTAATATCCTTCCATAACTGATTATCTTGAACACTCCAGTTATCGATTTCTTGGAAAAACTTTTCTACTTCATTCGTATTTTCAATTCTGTTGCTCATCAACCTATCTACGTTATTCTCCATGATATTCTCGCGCAAGTCAGTTTTTGCAGAAAAACTGTCAGGCGAGTCGTTGGGTATGGAGCTGTTGTTGCTTTTTGTGCTGTCTGCTGTAGACCTCAAGGAGCTCATGTTTGCGGAAAGTCCTAGTAAATGATTGGTAGGCAAAAATTCCTGGGCGATGGGTAACCTATTGTTGTCTAGCATGCTAGTTTTTTGGAACTCACTCCTTTCGCTTGTTCTTGGCACCGACACAATTTTCAGTTCGGGACCATAGCTTTTGTCAAAGTTCTTGTCTGCTTGCAGGTTGTCGTAATGTCTATTGATAAGGTCTTGCATGACACCGTGTATATCGAGATCATTCATCAACTTCAAAAGCTGCGCACGCCTTAACCCTGCAGGCTTATTGCCCAGGTTTCTCATTTTGGTAAAGACTCTTAGAGACTGATTGATATAGGGGTTGATTTGCTCATGCAGACCAAAGGTGGCGCTAAATAAGATCAAGGTGCAAGAGGAGTTGAACAAATACTCCCTGTCCATGTATCCAAAAAGGGCCAAATTGTTATGCTCGAACATAACCCACAGGGACTTGATTGTGTTGATGGAGGCTTGTAATGAGCAATTTAGTAAAATTGAGATAGTTTTTGAGTATTTTTGTAAGTTGATGTATGAAGGAAACGAAGCTGTCTTATCAGAGGCTGTGCTTCTTTTTCTCAACAACAAAGCAGTAAAATGGTACAATAGCGGCCTTATTGCCAAATTCAAACCTTGAAAGTATTCGGTAAACACGTTTGTGCAAAGTCTCGAAATCGCAAAGGGTGTTTTGTTGAAGTCAACTTGAAGAAACGATGGCAGCTGAGTTCTCCATTCCAGTAATTGCAAAACAAATTTTTGAAGAAGGGGCAGAATGTTGGAGTCTGGTTGTCTGTCGTACAGCTTGTTTAAAATTTGTGCATTCACTTGTGTGATTTTTATGCAGCTTGTGATGTACTCGGATTCTGGGAAAATGTAGTGTTCGCAGCCTGGCGGAGGATTAGACATATCAAAGTCACTTGGAAGTTCAGAGGAAATGGTGTTGTCCATAAAACTCAGTGGAAGCCCTGCCTTCGAACTTAACATTCTTTCAAACATGTATACAGTCCACCAAAGTCTTCTTTTGTGCTCCAATTCAAATCTTGTCAGTACATCTCTCTCCGCGTCAACATGCCACCCCAAAATCAAACATGCCCTCAATGTTTGACCAAAATAGAAATAAGACGCAACAGTGCAATCCGCAACTTGCAGATAGAAAGCGTACAACAAAAGCACTTCAATCGCTCCGTCTTTGGTTAAATTATCAATTCTGCTGCTTGAAAACAAGCACCCGAAAATTTCAGAAGCTTGTTCAAAAAACCCAGATCCCGGCAAAATTGATGTTGTTTTCAAGCTATTTGAGGCAAGTTTCAAACCATCATTATCGTGCACCGTGCCGAGATACATTTCGCCAATGGAGAAAACTAGCAGGCATTTGCAAAACCAAATTGTTTGCAAAGTTTGATCGTTTTCGTAAACGTTGAAACCGTTGTAAGTTTTCCGCAAGTTTTCTTTCATGATGCCTTCGTTGAAAAAATAAAAGCATCCGTCATTGTAGGTGATAAAGGTGTCAACAAGAAGCATTGCATAAGAAAAAGATGGCAAGGTGAAATTGACACTTAGCACTCCTGAATTGGATTTTGACTCTGCAAGAACGATTCTGTATGCGTTCCCTTCTTTTTCCAAAACTTTATCAATTCCAGGTTCCAAATCTTGCAGCAAAGTGTTTTTCCACATTTCAGTGTTGTCAGGATACTCCAAAGACTCCACGTAATTTGTGGCATCTGTGTTTGATTTGTTCTTTTTTTGTAATTTTTTTTTACATTTTTCCACTAGAGATTGAATTTCCATCCCAAATAGTGTCATGGAAGATGAACCAACAAAATATTTTTGTCCAGTTCTTGACCCAACTAGTCTTCCACGTCTATCAGCAAAATTCGGCACTTTTTCTTCAGAGTCATCCAACTGATCGTTGGTGTCGTCGCTGTCACTGCTAGACTCTGAACACGATGTACTGATTTTTTGTTTTTTGGAATTTTGCTCTTGTATAGAAAGTTTGGCATTTGAATGGTCAGTAGCAGAAAATTTGCTTTGATTTGTAGTTTTTTTGGTCTCATTATTATCAGCATTGATAATTGTTGTGTTGTTACTATGAATTATCGGAGCAACATTATTTCTTTCATTACTAATGACTTTTTGAACAGGGGTCTCCGAATTTGAAGAATTGTCATGCACAACATCATTGATCCCAGATTTCAATTGCATGTTTTCCTTTTTCAAGTTTGCAATATCATCATGTAATTTTTGCAAATAACTCATTGATATATTTAGTTTCTTATCGGGCAAAACGTATTCACACGCCACACCAGCTTTAGCACAGTTATGACACGTTGGAGGTTGCAATGGATCGAGCAAAGCAGAAGTTAGATTTTTGTTGTTTGTGATATTGCTCGTATCTTTGATACAAGATAAATGTCTTCTTCTGCATCTCACACACGCCATAGTAGAGCCCTTTGCATCTTTTTTTTTGGAGTTTCCCTTATTCACTTTCGCTGTAGTGGATTTCCTATTGGCTTTGGTCCCATTATGCGTATCATTATTTTTGTTACTGGCATTGCTATTACCATTGGTTTCATTGGTTTTTTTGTTGCTTTTTAAAGCTGTTTTTTTGCTCTTCTTATTTTCATTATTTTGAGCAGTACTCTGTTCATCTATGTTAGTCCAAGTTGGATAATTTTCAGGACTGTATTCCACCAGTGGTATTTTGTGACCGGTCATCGTTGCGAAAAATGCTCTATGGTTGTTGCTATTCAGATTTGTTTGTTCCAAATTTTTCGTTTTCCTTGATTGTTTTGCTGGTGTTGGTGCTTTCGATGATTTTTTTGAGGAAGGTGATTTACTTTCAAGATTCGTGGGAGGTAAAGAGTCTTTAATGCTGACTTTATTGTTTTTTGTCTCGTCATCCAAGACGGTAGCGCCATCTCCATGTTCAAAAATGTTACCACTGTGATTTGCTTCTCTTTTTGCAGTACCAACATTTTTGTCTGCCTCTTGGCCAGACTCACTCAGCATTTGATTCAAATCCATGGGTTCCAGCTCTTTAACAAATGTTCAAGTGATGGGCTGTGCAATCAGATACGCAAATTGTTTCTTCTGTGTCTTTGACTGTTGTAAGAACTTTTCTGGTGTATTAGCTGATTTCTTTCAATGTTGAAAATAATCTATCTTCTCATAAGCAAAGACTAATGAAAACTGTGATTCTTATCTACAATAGAGTTCGAATACCGTTATTCATGCATCGAACCATAATTTTTGCGGAATATGAGCTCCAAATTATTCAATTTTTGTTTTTTTTTTCCATTTTCCTATTCTTCTTCTTATCTACAAGATCCTAAGATCTGCGTTTCGGTTCGTAAATGCAAATAATTATCCAAAACGGGCAACTATGAAACAGCTAGTAAAACAAGTCATGTGATATAGTGCAAGCTCAACACTTGTCCGAAACAAAATAAAAATTTAACTCAGTCATCTCGGACGTCAAAAGTTTTGATGTCCGAGAGAATAGGTTTTCATGTTTTGACCGAATTTCACTGAAATTGGGTTTTCATTGGATCGTGTCAAGTGATTGTTTAAGCTTGGTGTTTTTTTT
>ERZ794936.857-NODE-857-length-11278-cov-5.565535_pt1 | contig 11278 bp, 6 predicted proteins | sample MGYA00511083_ERZ794936 | MGnify/ENA primary metagenome ERZ794936 (study PRJEB30137, sample SAMN04331409) | food metagenome | isolation source: Y2 must sample point D1 replicate A | place: Australia: South Australia | collected 2014 ... | reverse complement strand
AACTTGCCTGCTTCTCTTTTCATATTTGCCAAGAAGTAAAGCATGATGCAGAACGTGGTGTTTGTGAGGACAGTGATGGGAACGAACGCAACGGAATCGGCCAAGGCGTAGGCTGCTGGGTGGTACAAATTAAGAGATCTCTGCTTCATGAGAATGGGCCTGGATTCAAAAGCACTCGAAATCTCCGCTATACCGGTCAAGGACATGTACAACGTGGAAAAGAATATCACACCGCCCCTGGACGGTGCACCCGTGACGGTTTCGGAGGTATCGAAGTATAAGAATCCAACAACGTTTGCTTGCGAGATGGCTGCAACGACCTGAATCAACGTGCACGCGCTACCGCCAAGAGTGACCTGAAAAGATCTCCGTAGATTGTTTTTGAATTGCTGGAAAAAGCTCGCGGTGTATTTCGAGCCAGATAATCGAGATCCATGGTTTTTTTGCTCGATTGAAGCAAGCAAGCTTTCCTTGGTTTGCTCTGCATTGTACTGCTGCTGGTACTCTTTGATCTCATGCTGTAGTCTTCTGTATTCAGGAGATTTCTTCCAGTAATCGCTGAATTCTTGTGCTGTCTTGGGCACGTGATTCTCCATGCCTTTGAACGGAACTCGACCATTAGGGTCAGTGACCGCCGTGAGAAACTCGGCGGTTGTTTGCCTTGGCGAGCTTTCGTAGCCCATTTTCTCAAAGTACGCCCTGGCTTCGCATATAGGACCGAAAAAGACTTGTTTGCCGCTGTATAATACAGTCACTTTGTCAAAAGCCCTGTATATATCTTCACCAGGCTGGTAGATCGACACCAACGCCGTTTTTTTCAACACACTGGTGGACATTCGGATGGCTCGTGTATACTCCAACGCAGTGGATGCATCGAGCTTTCTGGTGGGGTTATCCCAGCAATAGATCTTCCCATCACATGCCATAGCCTCGGCTATCGAGACTCTCTTGCGCTCCCCACCAGATACACCACGCACAATCTCATTTCCAACCTTGGTATCATACGCATGACGCAAGCCAAACACGTCGGCTAGTAGATCACGGTTATAATCGATATGTTCCTGTACAGATTTCCCATTGAGTCTCTTATTTGGCGTCTTACACGCGAGCGCAAAGTCCAATGTTTGTTTCACGGTCAAGTGGGGGAAATGCACGTCCAATTCCGGGCTATAGATAAGCTCGGAGGGAAAATGCTTCCACATCTCGTGCCGCTGAATCCCGTCATACGAAATCTCGCCGTCGATTCCGGTATACATTTCCGTTTCTGTGCCACTGATCGTCCTCAAAAACGTCGAGCAGCCCGACCCGCGTCTTCCTAGAACCAAGAGCATTTCCCCGCTTTTGACTAGCCCATCAACTCCGTCTAAGATCTTACTATCTGGGTATTTTTTGGCCTTTCTTGCGGCACTTATGGCCCAAAACGGACCCTTTAGCACGTCGCTCATAGTGGGCAAGTACGTATGGGGCTGATCCTTCCCGTACACGGATAAGTTAGTGAAGGAGACGCCTAAATCACGAAGAATGAGCCCTTCCTGCTCGGCTTGGCAGAGAAAAGTCAGGTATGTCTTTTGCAACTCGAAATCGTTGCGGCCAGTCTCCTGCTTGTCATTGCTTATTGAAATTGTAGTGTTATGTGACGTTTTGCGGGACATGGTATTCACCTGGTCCAGATTCTTGGCCATATTTGCTGATTCCGCGTGAGAGAATTGCGTGGACAAGGAATTAAATATTTTGGGGGTTTCTAATCGTTTTCTTTTTTCTGGCTTGTTGGGTTGTCTATCAGAAATAATTATAGCCAGATTCTTCTTGGGTGTGTTGAAGCAATCGTTGGGTGCCAATCAATGTATTGGCTATACAATATAGTGCTAGAGTGATTTTCTGAAAGCGTCAAATGAACTCTGTGTTTTCAGTCTACAAACCGAGGTCGGCGAAAGTCGAAAGCGTGGAGCATTGCATTAAAGAATGTGCCTGGAATTGAGAAATAACCAAGTTTTACGAATGCAGGCCTGTATGAGCCACGCTAATGACGATGCTGCCTTAGGTTGGTTTTACTAATAAGATGTCATGAGCAAGCGTGAAAGCCGTGTTCGCATGCATGATATCCGGCATATAACTGGAGGTTGGGGTGTTTTCGCGGGCGTTTCCGACTAAGCTCTCATAATCCTCTCTCTCTCACGCATCACCTGACATTTCTTCATCCATAGCGCAGTAGTATGAGTGCACATTCATTGCAGCGAGCCATTGTTCGACTCAAACAAGCTCACAAGAGGAAGGGTAGGTCACTTTTAAAACTTTGGGTTTGCCTCTCCAACCTCTAAAATCTCAAAACTGGACGACTACACGTTGCCGAATAGTCCGTGGACGTGGAGTATCACGTGACCAAACTCTTTATAAGTGATCCTTAATGCTGTGCTGGTTGCCAAGACTCTTCTCCTTAGACATCTGGCTGGGATCTGCAAGGCTTAGTAAGTCCGTATGAGAACAGTTGAATGATATCGAAAAAAAAACTAGTCTCACCATGCATGGCATGTAATGTGCATGGGGTTGATATGAAACTCTGAGTCGGATTATCTGTAACTGTGACTCTCACAAAATGCTCAATTCGGAACTTGGAGATACTCCCGTGTCACTCAGTCTATCATAAAGGGCTGTGATCTTCCTCATGATGCTCTTAATTGAAAAGCTCAAAACCATTCACGAAGTCCTTTACACTTATAATACTAGAAGTCAGGTTTTAGGTTGGTCCATACCACTAAACCGACTGAATTATAAACATTCAAGGTGTGACTTTCTGCACCTCTCCGTTGAGCCAATTGATATGGAAATGGAAACGAAACTCATGTCGATTGCTAAGCAACTTGATGCTGTTCGTATGATAGCTCAATTAATATGACTAGCAAATCTCACTCCATCAAACTCTTCTGAAGCGCTAAAAAAAAATTGCAATATCGGACGGCATTCTCGGGTCACTTTAACTACAATCAAGCCGTGAATCATGACAAAAAAATGAATACTCAGCTCGAATAAGAAAGTCTCCCTCTTTAATTCTTCAAAACTCGATTATGCAAGCTCTTCATAGCCTGCACACAGGAGCCCCGTATCACCTTTCAAGCACATACACATTTTTTTTCTGTTTTTATTTTTATTCTTGGCTCTAGCAGATAAACAAGGTCACAAATGAGAAATCATCAATAAATTTCATCAGAGTCACTCGGATCCATATGGTTTTGGTGAAAGCAGCAGGCCGGCACGGCTAATGTGTTTGGACCCGTGCACCACGCCATTTGAGCATCTCAACCGTAAGATGCGTACTTTTAAACTGCACTACCACGCAAATCCCCACTTTAATGTCGTTCAGAAAGAGAAATGAGCCGCTAGCTGGCCCACGAGGGGTTCCCGGCGTCACACCAGTGCCTCCGATTGCCAGAGTCCCGCTAGATCGTGGAGCTGGAAGGGCTCCTGTACCCAGCACAGGACTTAGTGGCAGAATGCCAGCTACTATTGGTAGAAATAGTTTGCAGCAAAAGAGCAGTGATCTGGCAAGCCTGCCTTCGCCCTCAATTGGCGTGCGGCCGTCATCTGTTTCGTCACAGCCTACGGTCTCGACCGGATGTGCGGATCTAGACAAGATCTTGGTGCACCAAGGACTTCCGTTATCAAACTCATTATTGATTGAGGAATCTGGCACCACCGATTTTGCGTCTGTGTTGCTCCGGAACTTTGCCGCCCAGGGCGTGATGCACAACCGAGTAGAGAAGAATACATTCCGCAGTCACGTGATCGTGATTGGCCCGCCTGCAGCATGGGCCAAAGATTTGCCCGGTGAGTACAAAGGATCGTCAAAGGAACAGAAAAAGGCAAAAATAGCACGTGACTCGTCGCAGGTAAGCGTGGCAAACATGGCTGAAAAGGATTTGAAGATTGCATGGCGATACGGTCTCAATGGCGCGAAAAAAGGTCTTTCTGACGAATCCGAGCCCAACACAGACGCAGTTGACGAGCATTACGTCACTCAGTTCGACATCACGCAGAGACTTTTGCCTGGAGCAAGTGCACAGGACATCACATTTGTCCCCGTCAGCACCTCATATGCTGCTATTGTTAACCAGGTGGCCAAAATCGCAGAATTGCATGCTAAACAAGGTAAAACAGTCCGTATAGCCGTGCCTGGAATTCTTAACCCGTCCATGTACCCCCCAGCGTGCCTGGCGCCTAATTTCGTCATTCCTTTTGTGCATAGCCTCAGGGGCGTTCTCGCGCGCGTGCCTTCAGCGGTACTCATGATGTCATTGGCGTTAGACTTGTACCCAAGAAATACGCTAGTCACGCACATGATCGAGACGCTCGTGGACGGCGTGGTGCATTTGCAGCCATTCAACCCCGACATGGCGGCGTTGATCGAGCGTGCATACAAGAACGAGCCGGCCAAAATCCAGCAAGGCTTGGTTAATATCATAAAAGTGCCCTTGCTTTCTGAGCGGGGCATGATGATGGTGACCAATGGGGAGTATGCGTTCAAAAATGGACGCAAGAAGTTTGAAATCGAGGAGTGGGGCATACCTGTTGAGGATGCCGAAGAGCCGGCGCAGACCAAACAAAATATTGACTTTTAGGCTGTTCAATGGCTATATATGCGCAGGCACTTTAAGTCACGCCATTTTCGCTCTTTCGAAGTTTCGCAACTTCTTCCTTTAGCCGCCCAAGCTCGGCCAAAATCTCCCGCTGCGTTTCCTTGACGTCTCGTAGCGACACAGCCGTTGCGGTGAGTGTATTTGAGACCCGTTCTAGCGTATCTGCAAGACTTGATGGTGGTGTCGTAATTTCCATGTTATTCTCGGTTGTTTCTGGCGGATCTGCAAATCTGGCCCTTTTAGGGCTCTTGTCAAGTGGTTTATGCTTCAATTCAGATGGAATTGACCTTTCTTTAACGTCTTTGAACAGATTTCCCAATGCCTCCAATTTAGGGCTCAGCAGTGCGCTCCGAGCCAGCTTCAAGAGCCGCGATTCTAACTCCTGAATCTGCAACCTTCGCTCTGGCGAGCCGGACTGACGTACAGAAGGAACTGTGGTTAGTCTTGCCGGTGAAAGCGAGCGTTTTTGGCCATTTGCGGCGCTTATTGAGCTTCTCCGATTCCGTCCTGGAGATGCATGAATGAAAATGGGCGAAGGAACGAGTTTTAGAACCGGAATTGCGCCCAAATTGTCAGGATTTCCCATTCTTCGCGATGGTGATGTTTGAGTTCGCCCTCTTGTATCCTGCGAATGATCGTCGCTCATTTGGATGCAGTTATTTGATTGCTGGCGTCCTGAGCAATGTGCGTGTGGAGATAAACGACAAGGCCCATGTTGATTGCTTGTATGCAGGTGGACGCGTGAGAGTCCTAAAAGATCACGTCTCATTATGAGACACAAAGTTTTGGATTTGACGGCGCGTCTTTCTTTAACGGGTCATTACGTGTTGATTCAAATTTTTTTTGCGTTCACGGAAATGCCATTACTTGTGTGTTAGTCGGTGTGTGAGTAGATTCATTCGACAGGGCGTTGAAGCACTACTGATCCGTCACTCAAAGTCCATAAATTTGACATATATTGTGAGACTATGGGAGAAGCAAATACTGGATAAATATCAAAACGTATGCCTCGTGAGAACGTATCAGAAATATCTGCATAAGAACCCCAAGCTTATAAATATTTTCCGGGGAATATTATAAATCTGAGCCGTGTGTTTCCTGCACACAACCTCAACGTCCTGCACTTCAAGAAAAACAATTTCGCCGAATCGGGAATTGTGATTACGCGCGTCCGCGACGAAAAAAACGCCCAGGGCATATCCATCACCCGTTCCTTCTTTCTTACTACCCCATAAAATTGGCCCAAATTCATTGGATTTCAACCTGAAAAAGATATTTTCCACGAAAACAGAGTTCAAGGAAACTATCCCCCAAATTTTCCTGCCAAATTTGCCTGTTTTTAACAGAATTGCTTCTAATCAGAGCGTTACCCGCATTTTAGCCGCCGAAAACCTTCTGCCATCGTCAGAATCACCCCTGAAATGTCGCTGTCACCAATAAGAAGCCTGGCACAGGCCACTGAACCGGCCGCGCTGCTGAACTCGCAATCTCAGCTGCAACTGCAGACGGCCGTGCCGCTGTCGCCGCTTCTTTTCATGCTGAGTTCGTCAAATCCGGGCTCCGACAACCGCCCGGCTCTGCAGCGTCGCGAGGTCTCGTCGCCTTTGAACTATACCTCGCTGAGCCGTCACGCCACGCTGGACTTGCGTTCCGGCGGTGATTTGCGCTCCGACGGTACCCATTCGGACGTGGACCGGATCCAGAGACGACACGTGCGGTCCGACTTGAATGCGGACGTGCTGTCATCGCCTAGAAGACGGCGCATGTTTGACTCCAGGAACCCGTCGTCCTCATTGGGCGCGCCAGGGGGCCCGCTGCTGGACAGTTCGCAGCCGCTGCTGGATATCTACGACCTGGGCGAGCCTGTGCGGGTAATCTGGGGTACCAACGTGCTGATTCAGGACTGCAGCAATGCGTTCCGCGACTTTTTGATGCTGTTCAAGATGAAGTACCGGAAGGTGCTCGACAACCGGCCCGTGGAGCCCGAGGACCTGCAGTTGTACTACGTGGGGCAGTTGACGGCGATGCGTGACCTTGGCACCACCAACTTGAACTTGGACGCGGGCAACTTGCTTGCATTTGCCGCCACGAAGAAGTTGTACTACCAGCTCATCAACTACCCACAAGAGGTGATTCCCATCATGGACCAAACGGTCAAAGACTGCCTCGTGCTGCTCTTTTCAGACCCTGCGGCAATGCAGATCGACGATATCGAAACCAACATCTACACTATCCGGCCCTACAATATCAACGCGGTGCGCCGCGGTATGCGCGAATTGAACCCAAATGACATCGACAAGTTGGTCAGCGTGAAGGGGCTCGTGTTGCGCGCGAGCGCGATCGTACCGGACATGAAGGTTGCGTTCTTCAAGTGCAGCGCGTGCGACCACACGGTAGCCGTTGAGATCGATAGGGGCATTATTTCCGAGCCAACAAAGTGCCCTCGTTCCGTGTGTGCGCAGACCAATACCATGGCGATCGTGCACAACCGGCTGTCGTTTGCCGACAAGCAGGTGATCAAGTTGCAGGAGACCCCCGACTTGGTGCCGGACGGACAGACGCCCCATTCGATCAACTTGTGTGTCTATGATGAGTTGGTCGACACGTGTCGTGCTGGTGATCGTGTGGAGGTTTGTGGTATCTTTCGCTCGTTGCCCGTGCGCGTGAACGCCCGCCAAAGGGCCCTCAAAAACTTGTACAAGACGTACTTGGACGTGGTGCACGTTAAGAAAATCGATGCGAAACGTCTTGCCGCAGATGCGCTGACGATTGAGCAGCAAGCCGCCGAGACGCAGGAGGTTGAGCAGATGCGCAAGCTCAGCGCAGAAGATGTTGCACGCGTTAAGGAGATTGCCCTGCGTGACGATTTGTATGAGTTGTTGGCACGCTCGTTGGCGCCATCGATCTACGAGATGGATGATGTGAAGAAGGGAATCTTACTACAGCTCTTTGGTGGCACCAATAAGCAGTTCCGTAAAGGTGGGCGTTATCGTGGTGATGTCAACATTTTACTTTGTGGTGATCCGTCGACCTCCAAGTCTCAGATCTTGCAGTATGTGCACAAGATTGCGCCACGTGGTATCTACACCTCGGGTAAAGGTTCCTCGGCGGTTGGTCTCACTGCGTACATCACGCGTGACGTGGACACGAAACAGCTCGTGTTGGAGTCCGGTGCTTTGGTGCTTTCGGACGGTGGTGTGTGCTGCATCGATGAGTTCGACAAGATGAGCGACACCACTCGTTCGGTCTTACACGAAGTGATGGAACAGCAGACGATTTCCATTGCAAAAGCAGGCATCATCACCACGCTTAATGCACGTACGTCTATTTTGGCGTCAGCAAACCCAATCAACTCGCGCTATGACCCCAATTTGCCCGTGACCTCGAACATCGACTTGCCCCCACCCTTGTTGTCTCGTTTCGACCTTGTGTACTTGATCCTTGACCGCGTTGACGAATCTATGGACCGCCAATTGGCCGCCCACATCACCGACATGTACTTGGAGGATGTGCCTCAGTCTGTCTCTTCGCATGCGCTTTTGCCCGTCCAAGACTTAAGCACGTACATCCAGTACGCCAAAGAAAATGTGAATCCCGTGATCACGCCCGAAAGTAAGAACGAGTTGGTGCGCGCGTATGTTGAGATGCGTAACCTTGGTGACGACACTCGCTCCTCAGAGAAGCGTATCACCGCTACTACAAGACAGCTCGAGTCGATGATCCGTTTGTCCGAAGCACATGCAAAAATGCGTTTGAGTGAACGTGTCGAGCTTATTGACGTAAAAGAAGCTGTGCGCTTGATCAAGTCCGCGATCAAAGATTATGCCACAGACCCAAGAACAGGCCGGATTGATATGGACATCGTCCAGACGGGTACAACGTCAATGCAGCGCAGAATGCGTGAGTCTTTGGATACCGAGGTGCTTGCAATGCTCGCAAACGGCTCTGGCATGCGCTTCACGGAGTTGGCAAAGATGGTGAACGAGAATCTGAACATGCGCGTTGAGAACCTGGAACTTTTGGAAAGTTTACGCCGTTTGGCCGAAGAGGGAAAAATTGTGGAGTCGGGTGACTCCCACCGCAAATCGTACAAAAAGGTTGCATTTGTCTGAGTGGTATGTACCGTTATGAATCTATTTACAAATTAAGGATACTCAGGCGTTTGTCATGCGCCCTGTAATGGCTCTTCCACAGAATTCTCTCGCAAATTCCCACAACTTACCTGTACTAACTTGAATCTCGAGCAGGGTTGGGGTAACTAAGTTCATCAATTCAGCCCCGTGTCTTCCTCGTAATGTGTTAAACAAATCCCGGACAAATCTCTCATGCACGGAGCCACAATCCCAAACGGGAGAACGCCTCTAAGACTCACGAAATTCTGTTTTCAGGGTAGAGCAAATATGCAACAGAAATGAAGAAAAATGCGTCCCTACTTATGTCATGAATCATGGCACGGGAGAAAATAAACAATGATAGCCAGATTGGATTCGAATGCGGGATAACTTCCAGAGTAATCGACTTCAGAAGTAAACTTGACACGCCCAAAAAAAGAAAAAAACAGCAGTTTCTTTAAATAAACAGGCGCTGGAAGAGTTCACCCAAAAAATCATAGAAAATCGGCGCTTTTCACCGACGGCTGCTGGCCAGGTACCGTCTCCCCAGCATCCCGTGCATGGTCTTGCAGCGGCTCCACGGGAATCATTTCGTCATTCTCGGCCAGTTTCAAAAACGCCTCGAACTGGTCATCCAAATGCACGTCTGTCACATTATTGTACTTATTTCTCGTCAATGAATTGGCAAGTCTAAGTTCGGCCACCATATCCACGGGCTCGCGGCGGCGGATCCGCTCAATGGCATTCTCAAGCACACCGAATTTGGCCTCATATGCAGCACGTAATGCATCGATCTCTTTTCTGTTTTTCGTGGCTTCGACTACGGCCGAGCCCAAGACTAATGTTAGAAATAACGACTTGAAAACGGGGGTGTAGAATAGGTCACGCACAGATGTGCCTTTCTGTACTTTAACCGTGGAATAGACCGTCGAGTAGAGTCTACGAGCGGCAAAATTGCGAATCATGGCGTTTAATAGAAGAATGTCTTGGTCTCAGGTTTGTCTTTTCCATTTATCGGAATACTCATTAAAAGCCAACGCGTGGAGAGGAACAATGTGTCACGTGATAGAATTTCTATGGTTCGGGGAGAGAGCGGTGAAATGACTTTTTACTATATCATCGGTTCTGACTCTTGGAGGATTTAGTCATGGTTCTTAGCTAAGCTCAAAGAACTTACATAATCGAATCAACACTATAAAAATATTGATTTGTGTACATTTCTTTGTCGGTGCTCGTTATGAGCCTGAGGAACCGGATATACACTGTGCAGGTCGAAGGCATGGGCACAGGCTTCTACGAGTTTAGCATTGTCTTTTTTTCTAAATTTGGTTTTTTATGCTTTTATACTTTCTATTATACTTGATCCTCTGGGAGATCATTTTGCAAGGCAAAGCCTCAAGTATTGCAATAAAATTGATATACACTTTAGTGTTCCGATATGAAAGTGGCTCCGCTGTGACTTACGGGTAATGTTAAACAAGACCAAAACAACACACTCAATTACGGGTCAAAATGAAATTAATAGATCGAGATGACTTGATGGCACTTGATCAAACCCGATGTAAACACCCTCAAGAATTGATACTCGAGAAGACATTTGAGCATATGAAAATGTGGTGCTTCAGTTTCTTCTTGTGCAAATCTCGATGCGATAAAGAAAAATCATTTTTGAGAGAAGCAACCTAAACCTTTTTCAGAACGCTATGTAACTTGCGCTAGTTTCAGTATTTAGACTTTACCTTTCTATTAAAGCACTCTTTGGACTTTTGGGCACTCTATAGGTTACGAGCGCATTTCCGGTGTGAATGTATCAATTTTGAGAAATAAGGCTGGCTGCGGCTATGCGTAATGGGCACAGTGTGAAATACTAATATTTTCCTCACAAAGCTATTTTTCTATGTGATTCATGGGCTTTGCATCGCGAACGTGACGCAAAACTAGCTGGAATCCAATCAGTCACGTGCAAGAGATGCCATGTGTTCTGCTTGATACTGGGTAGCGTCAGACAAAATGCAAATTTCTTCTATGATGTAATGTTATCCGTGACCTTCTTTTCTAGAATACCCACAACGGTCATTGTGGTTTTTCTCAAAACATCTTTACTGGAAAACGGCATGCGCAACTGAAACGAGCGCAAAGCCGCTGCCACACCGACAGGCTGCTCCATTCATATAAATGCAAGAGTCCATGGTGAAGCTTTACAACTTCGTATTCTTGATTCGTTATGAAAACGCATAGTTGTGGTGATCTCCATGACCCAATGAAACCCTTCTTACTGGTGGTCTTTCAGATAGGCAGTAAATTTCAGGGAGCAAATTGCTACCCTGAACCACCTTAGTGGACTTTGAGCTGGTGACGGCTCTAAAGAAAGAGGGCATCCAAGGCTTTATCAAAGAACATCCTTTCTTAAGAGGCCTCTAATGAAACGACTTGTATGCACTTTCCGGAATATGATATGCTGGCACAATATCTTTCCGAGTTTGGCGTGCTGTACATCGTAAGGTAAGTTTCTCGGGCATATTTGCTTGATGACTT
>ERZ794936.856-NODE-856-length-11289-cov-31.033203_pt1 | contig 11289 bp, 3 predicted proteins | sample MGYA00511083_ERZ794936 | MGnify/ENA primary metagenome ERZ794936 (study PRJEB30137, sample SAMN04331409) | food metagenome | isolation source: Y2 must sample point D1 replicate A | place: Australia: South Australia | collected 2014 ... | reverse complement strand
ACTTTGCTTATACGGACGCGTTCAGTTTTGTATTCCTAGGAATGAATCCCAACAACGAAAAAGATGTCACTTTGCAATAGAGACACACAACTTAGGCCATGCATGGACACTGAGAAAATCGTCCCATTGCCTGCACACCTATTTTCTATGTATCAGTTGAACAAGTAACAAATTTAGCCGCCAATCCTACCTGATAGCTTTGGGCGCTATCCATATTGTCTTTGTGTAAAGAAAGTTCTATTTATATATAAAAGCTATCTCTCTTTTTCTTATTCTTTCGCCTAAACATTTGAGTCTTTAGGCTCGATTTCAGCCTAAAGTATTTGTTTTTTCCCCCAAAAAAAAAAAATCCTAAGAAACGCAAACAAAGAGATTTTCTTGCATACTGCTTTTTCTGCAACCATTTCTGTTTACATCGTATAACGTGATGAATACTTTTTAATACACAGATTACTCTTGCTTAGTTTGTTCGGGTAATGACAATTGGCTTTGCACCAAAAAGCTGTCTCTAGCAATATACACGGCATACTCTATTAAGCTGCGTCCAGCAGTGCTCCCACCGCCCGGTGCTTATTGTCCTTAGATCTAAATCGTTCTGACAAACAACTCTAACAAGATAAATATCAAGAAAAACGACAATGAGTACACCTTCCTCCTATTTCTTCCCAGACCCAATAACATTATCCTCATACCTTCTTGAAAAACTCCCCTTGTAACGTGACTACTTCACTGACCTCCCGCACCAATTACCCGAGCATGTTTGCCCAGAAAAAACGTACAAATATATATATATATATATATATATATATCACTTTTGACGAGGGATTGGCTTTTTTTTTTAAAAAAAACATACATTTTTCTTTTCTTTTTTTTCATGTTTTGGCTTTGTTTCGGTTTTTCGTTAGAATTTCATGTTCTTTCGTTTTGTTTCCAGATGTCAAAAAAATATTGTTCGAACTTTGAGAATATTGGAAAAAAAAGATATTCAATGGTTTTTTGATGTTTCTCGGATTACAACAAGTAGAGTAATTCTGCTTGTCAAGTGGAACTTTCTGAGGTATACCCGCATTACATCACTATTATTCTCTTGAAGATACTATACATTATATGGTCATATGTGAGCTTTGCATTTTTCTTCCTTGTTAGAGGCTTTGACTTCATGTGTGCCACTTTAATACTTGATGTTAGCAGTTGCTTATTGTTTCCCCTCCCTTATACTTATCTTGTAACTAGAGCAACGAGCAGAAAGTAACAAACAAAATGGTATGTAATAGGACCCTCCATTTGGTAACCTAGATCACAAACAACAAAGAGAACAACTGGAGAGTTATTATTATGAGCATAGATGGCAGGTGGGAAAAACACCAAAGTACTGATATGGTTTGTATAAGAGCAATAATGAACTCAACATATTAAATTTGGACCCAGGTTTGACCAAGGCACAACCACGAACGCACAAAGATCATCCACAAGAATTTTGTGTTTTTATTTTTTTGAACAATCTTGTCACTACCATGGGACCAAGTATTAAGGCTCGGGTATTATAAAGAAACAAATAGGACCTGAAGAGAAATTAGGAATAAAGAGTAGCGATGTCTGAAAAAGAAAGGTGTGACCTTCTCGACGTTTGCTTTGGTTTTTTGATAAAAAGCGGTCGTCATAGTTGGTGACCAGCAAGCTTATATTGCTAATTATGTTGTGCAGGTTGAAGCACTTGTAACCAAGCACTTATATTGATAGAAAGGAGTCATATAAACACACACCAGCTTACATTGACAATGCCATATCCCTGATTGTAGAAGCATTTTTCCGATTCATCACCAAGAAACATACCACCTTAATGATGAAACACTCTTTCCACAACACTCCTTCCACTGCGATACTTTTACACTGAACTGTCTGAATAAACATCATCATCATTAAAAAAAAACACTCCAGTTTGACTCATTGTTGTTTTTACTCAACAAACGAACCCAAGTTTTACTAACAATATTTTTGTATTTTATTTTTATTTTTTTTTTTCCCCGTCATCATCAACATGACTGAAAAATTCTATACATCATTTCAATATAGGCCGGTGTTAAAGCTTACGAATTGAAAACTCAATCCAAAGAACAATTGGAAAACAGATTGGTTGAATTGAAAAAAGAATTGGCTGATTTGAAAGTTCAAAAATTGTCCAAACCATCTCTACCAAAAATCAACGATGTCAGAAAATCCATTGCTAGAGTTTTGACTGTTATCAACTTGAACCAAAGACAAGCTGTTGCTCAATTGTACAACGGTAAAAAATACCAACCAAAAAGTTTGAGAGCCAAGAAAACCAGAGCTTTGAGAAGAGCTTTGACCAAATTCGAAGCTTCCCAAATCACTGAAAAAGAAAGAAAGAGACAAATTGCTTTCCCTCAAAGAAAATTTGCCATCAAAGCTTAAATTTCTCATGTGAAGAAGTTATAAAATAAAACAGACTAGTCCAAACTCATCACTGACCATGAGTTTTGTCTTCATTCATATAGTTTTTATAATTATTTTTTCCCATTGATTTTATAAGTTTTATAAAGAGTTTTTCGATACAAAGATTAAAAAAAAAAAAAAAAAAAGTATATGTAAATTATCAAGCTTTTGTTTTGTAGCTGCTTTTATCTTAGCTTTATTTGCAAGTTTGCAACTTTAGAAAAAATATACATAAATTTTCTACATCTATCCTTATCGGTTAATTATTTACCTTTTATTTCTTTGCTTTTTTGTTTTTTTTATATTGTTCGATCTGTAATTTCAAATCCGTTTCAGGAATGACCTCTTCCAATTTCAATGGAGATCTATTGAAAGGGTCTGTTGAGTCACTCAACAAATGTTGTTTAATAGTGCTTCTATCAATGATTACATTCGATTGCGGCAATCTGACCGGATCATTCATGACGGTGTACATCAATGGATCCAAAAACTCGTCTGGACAATCGTTCATGTCCAACTCTTCTTGCTCATTGCTCATTTTTTGCTCAACAACATTTTGCACAAAGTTTTGCAAGCTTTCTGCAAACTCGGCATCAACAATATGTAATCTATTGTACAAATTGTTGATTGCTTGATCAAACAATTTTTTGTCAAAAGATCTTTCGTCTTTGGACACCGCCAAGATGAAATTTTCCTCGTTTGACAAGTTGATATAAATCGAACACAAATTCTTCAACAATTTTTTTGGTTCAAACGAGTATTTTTCAGGATTCTTCACAATCAAATTGTTACATTTAGGTCCCACCAAGATTTTCAAATTGAAATTCAACATGCTTGCCAATCTATCAACAATTTCCGGAATCGTGAATGCTGGGGCCACGTCTCTTGTAAAGATTTTAAACAAGTTCATCGATTTGTTAGCCAACCCACAGGACGATTTGGCTTTTGAACCTGCGTTTAAAAATCTCGCCTTTAATTTTTCAAAACTTTCTTCTTCGTTACTTGATGAAACTTCACCACGCTTTCTTTTTTGGATTTCCACATAGCAATCGTGAACTTCAATTAAACTTGTAAATGCTTCATCCAACAAGAAAGTCAAATCATTCAACATTCTGGCCACAAATCTTGTGAAAAAATCCAAGTTCGTATCAACCAAGTTGAATAGACTTTTCTTGTAATATGGGATTTTGTAAATTTGTTCCAAAATCACTGAAATGTAATATCTGGAATTAAATTTATCGTAAAATTGCGATGAAGAACCTGTTTTTTCAACAATGACATAAAAATCCAAAAGACTGAAAATCAAGTTTTCCAAACAGATTTCATCAGTTTCAATAACCTCCATCATAAACCCAGGAACAACGGACCCATTATTCAAAAAATCACCAGACCCTTCGTCATCAAGGTCCATGTCCATATCATCATCTTCATCACTGCCAAATGCCTTTCTTCTTTGAGGAGTACATCCAATAGATAATGTAACGATGATTTTGGATTTCAAATGGGGGTTGGAAATCAATTCTGGACATCTCAACAATACAGTGCACAGATCTAGGAAAGATCCCAATCTTGGGTTCTTGATCATTGGCGACATGTAGTACCGATTAATGTACTGGCAGTAGTCAATTAAGCCGTCAACCATGAATTCTGGGAAATACTTGAACGGTTTTGGAGCATTAGATCTCAGGTATTCAAAGTTATCCACGTTTTCCAAACCCAGTTGGTCTGGTAAAAGAGGCAACGATATTTGTGTTTTTGGGTATTCTTTCCGAGGATCAACCACTCTTATTAAAAATGTGGATACCCCGCAAATAAAACTGAACACGTCCATTTGCAAAAATTTATGAATGAAAAACCCTTGAAACGACAATCTGTATGATTTCATTTCAAGCATTTGATTTTGGATTTTATTTTTAGTTTCTTGAAACATTTTGACAACAAATTCGCCAGCGTTGCCACCCAAAGTTCTTGTTTTCTGTTTGATGGCGTAATCTATTTTTTTCAATTCTTCTTTCAATTGTTTTGATCTTCTTTCGTAAATGGAATCGTTAAGAATTGCTCCTCCAATACCATAATGTAAAAAAGTACAACTCAAATAAAAACAGTCACTAATAAAATTGGTTTCATATGGATCATTTATGTCATTTACACTGTATTGTTCTTTGTATTCTTTCAAATCACTATTCATTCTAGTTTCATCTTCAATGTCAATGGAAATTTTAAATGGATGTTTAAAATAATCCATATCGATTTTATCCAATTTTGTATAATCAATGTCTAAAAATGGTAAAGAAAATTTGATCATTAAGATGGATAAATTGCACATAAATGCGTCAGATGACAATTTTCTTGGATCATGATGATCCCCTTTTCTCAAATGGTTCTTATTCACTATTGCACCTAACCAATTCAATAATTGTGATCTTGTGTTATTTCCTGATCTGAACAATTTGTTCAAAATGAAAAAAAGCTTGTTTATGATAACGTTATGTTCAAGTTGCAATGTTTCATGGATTTGTGTGATTTCTCTATCAATAGAGCTGTTATTACGAAGATCTTCTTCTTCATATACTGCCAATGATTTATATGATCCAAGAGTGACATTTTTTTGCAAAGGTGATAATCTCAATATAGTTCCTAACAAACTTTTTTGTTCAACCATATTTATTTTTAAATTTGGATCATTTCTAGTTTTGGAATCGGTCAATGGACTGATTTTTAATGGATCAAAAGAATCTAATTGAGTTATAATAGCTCCAATTGGCTTGATGGAACACAAAAATTCAAAATAGTTCAAAACTTGGTTGTACAATAAAGGATCGTTCATTGATAGTCTTATGTCATTGATGCTATTACTACTTGAAGAAAAGGAAGAAGAAGACGAAGAAGAAGAAGAAACTGCATCATCTTGGATAAAAACCATGTATTGATTGAACAAAGTGTTGCATACAGTGAGCAATTCTTCTTGTTCTATAGCTTTGTGTATGATTGCAACCAAGAATTCATTACAATCATTCAAATTTTCAATAATATATTTCACCATTTCAAATTGAGACCCATAACTAGAAAATTCGTCCAATTGCAACAATATCAATCCATAATTAGAAATGGCATCTTGACAAGCAGCAACGTTGTCTTCAAACACATTTTTATTGTTATTATGATGATGATCATCATCATCGTCATCATCAATATTTTTATTGGATTTTAGTGTTTTTTTGTATACATTGCAATCATTGTAACAGCTGGTCAAGTATCTAAATGGATTATTCTCATAAAAGGGCAAACCCGATACTTCTGTCAATTGGTGTAAAATAATTGAATCCAGATGATCCATTGATAAAGACTCCACACCATGGAAATCTTCAGACTCTATCAACGTCCAATTTGAATCTGTTTTGCGGGACGGATCTATGTACACTTTAAAAATGTCTTCAATCATTGACGCAGTGCTCGTGTTGTTGTTATTGCTCATCAAAAAGTTGTGTGAGTTTAGGATAGTGGTTGAGATCAAAAAGAATCAAAAAAATAAAAAAAAAAACTTGCAGACAGTCGTTAAGCGTATCTTGTTGATAAGTTGTGCAAGTGTGAATGCGATTTCAGTGGTGAAAAAAAAAAAAAAGAAAACGTGTGTTTTGCCAACGCTGTACTGTACAGGAAATATATGGCTAGGGTTTTTGGTAGTTTTGTGGAAAGGGGGGATGGGAAGGAGAGTAGGGTAAAACTCGCAACTGCTTTGATCTGCTTGATTTATTTTATTTATTTTTATATTTAGTTTTGATATTTGCAACGTATAGATTAAAGATTGAGACAATTAACTACAATGGAATGCAAAGTGGGCAACAAGGTCAGGTCAATTACATGTCACAATGTATACATTGCCTCCAGCTTATTACAAAACCTTATCAAATTAAACACAAGATAATCAATTGTGTTATCATCTACACCATCTTATCGAGCAAAAAAACCAATATACTCATTTGCCACTTCAACAGCTCAAATCCTTTTCACAAACGCGATAAAGCGCGAACCTAGTTAGGTGTGTGTGTGTGTGTTGGGAGACTGGAACCCATGGAAACAGAAGCATTTTTCTTGTACTAATGAATACACCCATACACACAACTAGAAGTTATTGTTTTTTCGTTCTTGCGTAAATTCTTTCGGTAAAATACACTTCAAATCCACGTGATGTAGTTTGAGGTAAATAATTGAATTTGACACGTTAAATTAAAATTCAAGATCGACGGCTAGTAAGGTGTCTGAATAATATTTTCCTTCACTCTAGTGTTCTCTTATTAGTGGGACGTGACTCGATTACGATTACTTGTTGACTGGGAGTGTAAAGATTTCCGCAGTTCGATTTCTTGGTGATCTGGATAAAAACAACCTCTTCACTAACATAATCTTATCTACCCCACTCATCTCATCTCATCTCATCTCATTTTTACGTTTATTAACAATTGTTTTTGTGCTATTTATATAGGAGATAAGAGGAGAAGAGAAAGCAAAGTTTGGTAAGAGAAGTTTCCATTACTGGTTATATACAGTAAAACTTGTATAAATATAACTATTATTCTACATCTCAACAGATAATACCATGGTATACAAGAAAAAGGACAACATAACGGTCAAACTATCGGAACAGGTATCAGACGTCGCCTCAGGCACGGAGTGTAATAGTACAGAAGAAATAGAAAACTTTTAAACTGCTAAACACTGAATCTTAGATAAGTTTAATGAAGTTTTGCCTTCCACCAAGAAAACAAGATTGAACAGGGCCAAAACCACAGTGGTATTACCGTTATTCTAACTTGTTTGTAACAAACAAAGGATACACAGGAATATTTCCAGTATTGGGGAAAACAAAGGTGAGTTAAGATATCTAAAAGATGAAATTTTGAGTAACTTCGAAGAAAGCGAACTGAGTGTTGTTGGTGATATATTGAGAAAAAGGAAAAAGGATACGGGAAAAGGAAAAAACTTTAACAATGTGCATATTTGGTTGAAGTTTTATGCAGAATACTTGAACAAACGTAGAAAAACCTAAAGTGCGTTTTAAAGAACACATGGAATCTTCCATAAAACATAAAAGACAGATGCTTGAACATAAAAACAATCCAAGTTGACTCAATCTATTTTATTGTTGGGAAACAAATATATCTTTAAGAATGGTAACGACAGCAAAGCTGAATGGAAAAAGTGAAAACCCCTACAGGAAAAAAAGAGGAATGCCATGCAAGAATTTATGGGTTCAAGCTAACTCTAAAGGTCATGAAAATAAGAATAGAAGAGATGCATGGGGACATTCTTGTAAATCATGTGGATTTTGTCACTCAACTCCGCAACCACATGAAAGTCGAACTCTCACAATGCATGAGTCGGAATTGGACCATACTGACCGAAACAATGGAAAAGACATGCCTCTTGAAGTTAGTTACCCTGCCATATGTTTCCTAGCAAATCGAGTCAACTAACTGATACACTTGATACTACTATTGCACCTAACACTAATACACATTGCTTTAAATGCTCATTTGGTACCTACTCACTTCGTTAGCATACATTGTATAACTAGTTGCTCCTCGGTTAACACTTCACTTTTCTTACACTTTACTTTTTTGTGTATGAAAGACTCTTGGTGATTTAACACGAATAGGAGTTTGTGTTGCTAAAAAAAGAAGCAATTTTTTTCTTTTTTTTTTTTTTTTTATTTTATGTTTTTTTTTGTTTCAAGTAAGCACTTGTGGTTTGTGCGCAGGTTTCTGTATAAAAAGTAATCTGGCAGACGTTGCTGCTATTGTGCTCCCTTATTAATTAAAACAAAAGCTTGTCAAGTCTCTACGTGTTTTGGTGAGGGCTTTGTAAAGTCCATTGTCTTAATAAGAGTAAATACTTTATTTTCTCCACTCTTTTTTGTCGTACTCTTTAATCTCTCACTATTACAAGTTTGAACTTACAATGGGCGTAATTTTTATTCTTTGTAACAAAGGTGATGTGATGCATGACAAGATAAGGATCATTTAAGGTGTGTGCTTGGTGTTTGTTTTTTTCTGTATGTTCCTGTTGAACACTGAAACTACATGAGACAACTTAAATTACTTGAATTATATGGTATAATTTTTTTTAAGGTCCATTTTACAATATTAGAATGGGTTTCACACAAACGCTTAACACACGCGTTCTTACTTTAAAACATCGAGGATATAAGAAGGATTTGATGTCAATTGTTAGGTGAAGTGTTTCAAGGATACCAGATTGAGAAAGTGTGGAGGAGAGTGTGAGGAAAAGAAAGGAGACTATAAGTAGTAAGAATGTAAGTAGTAAGTTTCTGTGTCCTTTTACTCATACTCACTCCGCTAATACACACTTCGCTCGTATTAATTGCTCTCTCTCTTTGTCTCTTTGTCTCTCTCTCTCTCTCTCTCTCTCTCTCTCTTTCTCTCTCTCGCCGTATGTTTCATTCGAACCTTATTCTTGACTCTTGGAAAATACAAATGCACGGAATTATTACTAGTAACAGAGTGCAAAGGATAGAGAAATGAAAAGACAAAAAAAAAAAAAAATAAAATATTTGAAGAATGTTAGAAATTGTCAAAATGTTCTATTTTTACCATAGGTAATATATTATTTATTTATTTTTTTGTTCAACTATTTAGTGATATATTTCTTTGTATATATGTAAATATATGCATATTTTATTTTTTTCAAAAGTTAAATTGAATTTGTCTCTCGGATATGAATTTTGAAAACTGGGATTAAATATTTTTATACTTCGAGTAGTTTGCTTTGACATCCTTTTCCAAGAATTTACTTGCCTTCATAGAAGTAACCTGGATTTGAAGGTGGTACGAAGACAGGAAAGCAAAAACTCACAAAGCTGCATTGTGCCAGAGGATAAAGGACAAGACATTTTGGCTGTCATACATACATATAAAAACACAAACAAACACAAACACACGTACAGCGTTATGACATTGATCTTGGGTAATCTGTCTCAAGCTTTGAGAATTGCACTAATCAAGCCCGAGGATCGAGAGTATATTACTCAATTGGAAGAAAATATATTGAATTTCTTGAATCATAAAGAGTTGCAAAGGCTATATTTGGAACAAGATTTGAACTCGTACTATCGGTTGCTGTCTCATCAAGTGGCAGAAATTTATGAATTGGATCATGTTCTTATTAAACAAGAAAATAGAATTTTGCTTTATAAACAACCAAAAGAATATGCAGAAAACCACATTATTTCTTTAAAAGATATTCCTATAAAAGAGTTGAAAGAATCTTTGCCGGGATCTATTATGGAATCAATTGCTACAACTATTACCAATGATGGGAGTGACGAAATGGAGTTGATTGATGGGAGTGAGCAGAGTGAGACGAGTGAGACAAGTAAGACAAATAAACCGAATACTGAAAAGAATGGTCAAGCGAAACCTCGGAGTGGTAAATTCACAAGAACCAGGTCTATATCCCCGAATCCAAGGGATTTTGAAAGCTCGAGTTATAGAATAGAAAGAGCAGAAAGGGCAAATCATCGTTATACAAAACCACAAAATCCAACTTATCAATACTTTGGAAACAATAACAGTTATGATAATTTTGGTGAACAGTCTCAAAATTTTGGAGATCAATCCCATAATTATAATGGGTACTCTCATAATAATCAACGCAGACAATATGTTCCTTATGCAACATCAAGTGGGGCCAACTCACCAAGGACGTTTAGTAGCACTAATAATGGTAATAATAGCTTCAACAACTACAAAAAACAGTATAACTGGAACAAAAATGGCAGTGCTAATATGGCTAATAATAACAATGATAATAACAACAATAATAATAATAATAATAATAATAATAATAATAATAATAATAATAATAATAATAATGATAACAATCGCAACTGGAAGCAATGGAATAGGAAAAACTCGAAAACTCTAACGAATTTCCAAATTCAAAACTATCCTGCCCAATATTGGGATCCAAGTGGTGCTCCAAATGGCGCTCCAAATGGCGCAATGATGGGTGGCCTTCCTCCAACGCATCCTATGTACATATACCAGCCGCAATTGATGCCGGTTGGTGCAGGAAATGATGGACCCATGTACCAGGATATGGGTATGATTATGGCAAACCCTTTGCAAAATGCCGTGCCCGGTGGTATGGCGGACTTTACTCACCCACTACCACCGCCACCACCACCTTTTGTAAACGAGCCTTACTATAGTGGGAACAAGACTCCGCCAAGAACATCTAGAGTTTCCTCATCAGGAATGCCATCGTCCACTGGAACCAACAATTCTACGGGACAAGACCCATTGGCAGTTTCTTCATCAGAAACGTCTTCTCCGCAGCCTATGAGCCGCCCTTTTTTTTCTGGAGGTTCACCAAACGGGCTTCCGCAACACCACCAACACCCATACGGCGTTCCAGTGCAAATACAGTTTCATCCCTCGGGGATGCAGTATCCTGTCGGGTTTCCGCCAGGATCCTCTGGGTTTCAAGGCCAGGCGCCTTCAATCGGAATGTACGTTCATGCAGGGTACATGCCTGGTGCGCCAATGAGTAATGGCAATATGGGTGCGAATAACGGTGTGAACAACAGGAATAACAGCTACAACCGTCATTCACGCGGAAGTAGGCAAGGTTCTTACCAAGGCCGAACGTCTAGAAAGCAGTCTTTCCAAAACTCAAAAGGTCTGGGAATCAAAATGGGTCAGCGAGATGAAGGTGCAGTTTCTCCACAAACTCAAGAAAACCCCACGAAAGACAGTGTGAAGAACAAAGAAGAAGAAGAGGCAGAAGAAGGAGCAGAAGAAGGAGCAGAAGAAG
>ERZ794936.855-NODE-855-length-11316-cov-33.577746_pt1 | contig 11316 bp, 6 predicted proteins | sample MGYA00511083_ERZ794936 | MGnify/ENA primary metagenome ERZ794936 (study PRJEB30137, sample SAMN04331409) | food metagenome | isolation source: Y2 must sample point D1 replicate A | place: Australia: South Australia | collected 2014 ... | reverse complement strand
AAAAAAAAAAAAAAAAGAAAATGGGATTCAAGTCCCCAAATAATTCCCGTTCAACTCGTTTACGGCTTTGCACAATATTTGCCAATTTATCGATCTAATGGGTTTCCCTTTTAATTTGTATCCGTTTAAATTGTCACTCACACTGTTCAAAGAGTTCTCGGCATTAAGCAATTCTTCGTATTTCAATAGTTCATACATGAACATCAAGTTGGGCTGAATTATGATATTCAATCTTCTCACTCTGACATAGATGTATGCTCTCAAAAGATCCAATTTCAAATATCTCATGCATTCTGCAATAACAACAGTGGCACTTCTGCTGACACCCACCATGCAGTGGATCAAAATTTTGTTTCCTTTGAGTCTTTGCTCTTCAATAAAGTTCAAAATGGAGCTCAACGAATGCAACAAGGGGTCTTTCCCGTTGTCTGCTAACCCATCGATGTGGAAAACAGTGAAACCTTTTTCTTTGATGATCTGTGTTTTCGGTGTTTGATATGATTGAATCCAGTTCAATTTTTCTCCAACAGATATTATACAGTTTATGCCCATGTTTTTCAATAATTCGTAATTTTCTGCATGTTTCAAAGATCCCAAATAGAGGTAGTCCAATATTCTTGAAGGTAGTGGTCCTTTCAAAGTCATCAAACTGTTTTTCGTCACATCTGTTGAAAAAAACATTGTTGTAAACGCTTCATTTGTTATTTCCTTTGATGTTGATCTGTTTGGGTTTTGTGGAGATTTATCCAATAATAAATTTTGTAAATAAAACAAAATTTGCAAATCACTGGGGAATAAAAAAAATGGCCTTTTGTGAACAATGTGCAAATATGTCAAAGCATCGTTCAGTGTCAAATTTTGAGCATAGATTGTGTAAGCAACAACGAGCAAAGAAGTTTCTGTGTAACCATCTGTGCTGTATATCAATATCTGTGAATCTCCACAAGCATTGTTGTGATTTTCCTTATTTTGGTCCGCAGGTAAAGACAACTGGTATATCAAGTCAACAAATTGGAAAATCATTTTAATGGACGCCAAAGTCAAGTTACCCAAACCCAACGATCCAGATGCTGGGAAATTGAGTTTTTTTTTAAGCGTTGTGTTGTTATTTTTATATTTATTGAAACCTGATGATAAGTTGTTTTTGTGTGCAGTTTGGCAATGGTGGTGATCTTGTAATATGGAATCGTACATTGTATCGTTCATGATGTTTTCTGTGATGGACCCGCCATCTGTTTGGAAACAGTTTGTGCAATGTATGAAATATGACCATTTCACTTGAGGCAAATTAAACAAAAGTGTGTCGTTTTCCTTATAATTTTTCAATTTTAGTTTATCAATCCCGCATATCGAGTCTTGAAGGGTGAAATAATCGTTTTTTCTCCCATGCAAACTACAATTTCCCAATTTTTCAGGCATTTTAGAAATCTCATAATCTATTGAGTTGCCACACCATACATTACCCAATTCATTGATCACTGAGGCACTGGATATTTTAGAAACTTCTAATTTTTCTCTATAAAACAGATCTTTTTCCCAGTTGTTCAAGATTGTAGCATCAAATTCCGACACCAATTGGGTTTCCCTTTTCTGTAAAGATTCACATAGCATCAATGGTGTGCCTATCATCGGATGCTCGTAATTTACACTTTGTTTAGGAACGTCAACAATATAAAACTCTCGTTTCAAAGGAAAAATGTACCCTGATCTTTCAAAATTTCTTTCCAAAGACATTTGCATTATTTTCAACAACGTTGTACAAAAGCAGGTGCTTGATCCTAAATCATTTTTGTGTGATTTGCAGTTGAAACAGTAAACAATTATTTTCGAACTCATTTGTAGCATTTTCCCACATTGCACGTCAAACCTTCTAAACAGTTGTGGCTCGTGGGCTGGATCTCGTGTTGTATGATGAGACATGGCATGTGTTCCCTTGCTTAACCTTCTTTTCCTAATTCCATACAAACACTGCCCTACATCATCCACATTTAAAATAGGCAAGATCCTATTTTTAGAGCAATATTCACAAAGTTCTTCAATTTCCTTTGCATTAATGGAGAAGGACTCGTCTTTTTTTAAAAATCCATCTTCTTTTCTCTTTTTTTGAATGAATTCAGTGTATTCATTTTCTAGTATAGCGTACAAGTCGTGACAATACAGATCAAAGGGAACAAATAAATCACGAAGGTCAACCGAGTTATGCAATATCCCACTATTTTCTATGTACAATGTTTCCTTTTTATCACCATTATTGGATTCAAACAATCCCGGTGGTGCAGACCTGATCACTGATATGTTATTTTTGATAAATTTTTTACAATTGGTGTTGTTGATGGGATTATTTTGTGTTTGAGTATCCGTTTTGCAATTGGACGATATGACCTCGTTGTTTTCCAGCGGTGTTGTGTTTGTTGAGTGCAACCAGGGAAACATCACGTTTCCCTCGGGTAACGGTGTGTTCATATTATTTTGCAAAAACTCGTAAGCCATATCGAGAGAAATCCTTTGATACTTGGACACTGGGGAGGTTTCTTGAGTTGATTGTTGTTGTTGTTGTGCTTTTGTCTCAGATAATTCGAGGTCTTCATTTGTAGATATTTTACTTTTTTTGGAAATCCTCAACGGTAACTCATCAGCACTACTGTTATTGCTGTATTCCCCTGTATCATGTTCCTCCACCACATTGCAACATCCAATCTGCGTTTCCTTATTCCGCACCACAGATGTATTATTTAACATGTAAACTGGAAGTATGGAGTGGGTTGTAATGAGAAAATTCGCAACACTAGAATTGTGTAGTGGCTTGTAATAAGAATATTTGCAACAGTAGCAAACTTCTTTATCTATCTATTTATTTTATTGTTTTCTGCAATACACGTGTAATGGAAGCAGAATCGTTGATGTGCTTTGTGGTTCTATAAAAGATCGATACTACTACTAGTACAACAACAACAACAACAACAACAAGGATAAGATAGAGAGAGTACAAAACCATGAAATTGTTGTAAATAATTTCATTTTAAACATCAAATTAATAACAGAGCATCCCCATTACATTATCTTATCGTCGTAACCGTTATAATGAATCATAAGTTTTTCTTGAATCAGCTGGAAACCTTTTATCATCGATAATCTTTAATGATCGAGAAACAGTTGAGTGAAATGATAAGAGATAGAGAAAGATCATGTTTCAATAAAAGTAAACTGTGTAACTTGTAGATTATCCAGATGTAAACTCGTAAAAGATCTATTAATTCATCAAACTTTAGAGTCCTTGTTAAATAGAATAACCCCTTAAACTCAAACATCTAAACCTTACACCTGACTTTAGCTTTACAAACCGACCAGTTAACTAAAAATAGCGGTTGATTTGATTTTTGACTTAAATTTGAAGTTAATTTCTATTAAGAAAATCATTTTTGGAATCTCTAACTTACAAGAGAAAAGAGTTAGTCACAAGATGATATCACAAGAAGATATCCCAAAATGGAAATAAAATTGGGAGAGTGATAATTACAAGTTGTGGCAGGGTCATGATTAGGTTTTACCAAGGCAAAAAATAAGATCAGTTTTCAGTTGTAAAGCAAGAGAATGAGAGAGAGAGAGAGAGAGAGAGAGAGAGAGAGAGGGCATGGGCAATGGTCTATTGGGAAATGGTCTATTAGGATACCAATTTGATGAGTAACAACGTTATTATGCCAACAACAGTTGTACTCAAACGTTCTTGATGGCAAGACGCATTACAGAATATATGTATTCTGGAAAAACTATTTTGTTTTGCACGTGACTTGATATTTGGTGTATCTATGTGTATAGCAAAAATATAATAATATCAGCAATAACGCGTTTCAATTGAATCACAAGTAAATGATGAGTTTCTAATGTTTTTGACGAAATTAAATTACTTTATAGAACACTTTAATGTTCTGATTGATTTGATAGATCTGAATGATCTGATTGATAAGTAGAAGAACAATCCAAAGAAGAATTTGGAAATAGGGAAAATCCAAAAAGAGTTGGGATAGAGTTGATACGAACAAACCATGTCTTTTGCTATTGATAATGAACATTCAAGTGTCTCTGCTGGACAAGAATCTCTGCACACAAATGTCTCTGCTGAACAAGAGTCTCTGCACACAAATGTCTCTGCTGAACAAGAGTCTCTACAGCAGTCTTTGTCCAATATAGACAACGTGTTGCTTTTACCGCTGGGCAAAATTAAAAAAGTTTGCAAAAGCGATCCCGATTATTTTTTGCAGAGCAATCTGGCCAGTGTTGTTGGTGGGTTGGCAACACAATTGTTTATTGAAAAATTCACTGAAGATGCATTACTTCAAGCACACATGCGGGATAAAAGACCTGTACCGTCAGTGGTCTCTCCAGAAGAAAACGGTTCTGCACAAAACAAACCCAATAATGTCAACGTAATCAAAACAAGATTGACGTACGAGGATCTTCACCAAACTGTTAGTAAAGATGATAAATACATGTTTTTGAAAGATATCATACCAAAACAAAAATTGTTGCATTCTTTGGTCAGAGAAAATAAAATTAGATACAGTGTTTTGGAAAGTGGTCAACAAATGTTGAATTTCCAAAAGATGAATGCAAATGAAGAGTTGATGGATCCATCAAGAGCTGTTTTGGGTGGAGCTGGAGATGTCATGGAAGGGATTGAAGAGGCAAACGGTGAAACTGTTCAAGAGCAAGCACAGCCACTTGCCCAACCACTCGCGCAGCCACTCGCTCAAGATCAAACAAAAGACCATGCAGGAGAAGACGTGCACACTGATGAAGAAGACGTGGATGGGCTGGAAGATAGAAGCGGTGATGGCCAGAATGGAAGCCACCTTGTACAAGAAATAGATATGGATGGAACCACAAAAGAAGACCGCATGATCGACAACGAAAACGAAACAGGTGGAGAACAGGTTGCTGATGGGCAAAATAGCAAGAAAGGGGTAGAGCTGATAGACTTTGGTATTGACAGCACGACTGACGAGGAAGACTGATCTTGGTGATATATATGTGCTTTCTGTTTTGTTTTGTTTTTGTTTTTTTTTTTTTTGATAATGTGATTTTTAAAATATGTACTGTATCTAAGAAGTCGGTAAACTCGCTGATATTGGACTTTTTGAACTTGCCATTAACGCTTAACCAGTAATAACAGAGATCATTCATAATTATAGATCACGTGACTCTGTACTATAATAATAATTTCCCCACAGAAACTGGGAAAATTCTTTTTAACATCAGGGGCGAGATGTATTTGGGATTGTTTCCAAGAGTTGAACATTTTGATTGGTTGCATTATCAAAGGGATGTCTCTGTGTTATTGAACTAGAAGTGTATTTATACAAAACTTTAATCAACACAATAACCAAAATCCCACCAGCAAAGACAAAATGGGACTATTTTCAGGAGATAATAATGACAAAAACGACCAAAAATTATTAGAGCAAGTGGCCAAGCAAGAAAAATCGACAAGCCTTGTTCCAAACAAACCAGAGGACACTGGACTGGCCGTTGACGGATATATAGAAGGTATATTGAATGCAAGTGAGGGCAAACAACCAAACGAAAAGACCAAGAAACTTGTGTCCGACTGGTGGAATCACACCACGGATTTGTACGGCACCTTGATGGAACAGCAAAACGTCAAAATAAACGATTTGGTAAACAAAACGTATGACGAAGCAATGGAGGTGACCAACGATATCATCGGAAGCGTCTTAGATAGTCTAGGTGTTCCAGGAAACTTTTCGAACCCATACAAAATACAAACAATGCTAGACAACGAATTCCCACCTTCCCTGGACTCTGCCGAGACTCCAGCAACGGGAAAAAATCTTGCATCGCTTACGTTCCAACCAAAAAGCAGTGCCGAGGGGAAAACAAACTCTTTATACGCATTTAGAAACCCAAGCGACACCCAGTTCGCACAGTGTTTGTCCGCCAAAGGGTTGGGTGTGTGGGACCCAAACGGTTTTTGGAGATGTTTGTTTCCCAAAACTTATATAAAAGAAGCAAACTTGGGTCAGAACGAGTTGTCAAAAGAAGACGTAGAACAGGATAAAGAACACAGACTGGGGATTTTCTTCAAAGACTACACGGGGTATTTGTCTTGGAGAAACCACATGATGAATATACAGAGCCAGAGCTCCTCAGCCTTGAGTACCGACATGGCTGAACCAAACGACAATATTCTTGGCAGAGCAAGTTCGATGAGCTACACCACAGATGAAAATGGGAAAAAAGAACTGACAGAAACAAAGATTTTTTACAAAGATGGAACGAAAATTGTCAAAGAATCAAAATTTTTCCCTGCAGATGGATCTGATGTTGTACAGTCAAAAGAGGAAAATTTCGTTTCTAAAAATTAGAAACCAAAGTGAACGTCGGTACTTTCAATAGGTCAAAAAAAAAAAAAAAAGTAAAAAGAATACCTGATCAACGCTTTATACACATAAAACATATACAATACAGTTTTGCTTCTTATGTCAAATACATTTAACATGATCACATCATCAACATAGTGCCAATTAATTGATTAAATAAATAAATAAGTAAATAAGTAAATAAGTAAATATTAGTCAATTAAAAAATATATAAAAATAAAAAATATATGCGAATTTTGTGGATCGAACACAAGACCTTCAGATCTTCAGTCTGACGCTCTCCCAACTGAGCTAAATCCGCTATATATTATAAAATCTATCTTTTTGTGCACCCTCCAACAGGAGTAGTATGAGTACCCGACGCAAACTTTTAAGTAAAATGAAAAATTTTGGGCCCATAACAAAATAACTGGTAAACCTGCTTAACAGGCATGTTTTCCACGCAAACCCAAATGTCATTACAATCACCAAAGAAAATCCCACCACACCAAAAGGAACACAAACCCAACAAGTTGCTTAATACCTACACGATAACATGGACAGAAAATATATTGCTAGAGTGAAATACGCAAATGATTTGCCACCTCCAAAGTTACCTCCAAAGTTGCTCAAATACAATGCCGATGAACAAGAGTTTTTGAAAAACGAAGTGAACAACCCTTCATTGATAACGACTTTGTCAACGAAAAACGATATTTCGCAGCTAGTCAAAATCAACGAGGATTTGGGTATGGAGCTAAACTTGATGAAATTCCCAGGGGTTTTGGACAACAATGACGACAAGATGTTGTACGGGTTTGAAAACATCAAATTGGCACCAGAAGACCGTGTTTTGCTAAGAAATCCAGGTGTGGACAGACTAACCAAAACAGATATTTCCAAAGTTGGGTTTTTAAGAAGAACAGAGTATACCAGTAGCACGCTTACTTCTAGACCACAAAGTGCAAGCGCCAATCCCTTCTTGAACAATCCTAAGCACGGAAGAAAGAGAAAGCTTTTGGACAGTAACGGAAACTATACAGATCAATACGGCGCGGAAAATGTCGATGCAGAGGAACTTGAAGATTTGGTTAGACTAGACAGTAAAAAATTGGTAACAAAAATCGAAAGCACATTTCAAACTTTAGACGCAAACATGGACAAATACAAACACCCTGTAAAGAAAAATTTGAAAGCCAAGAAAGTCTGGAGTTTTTTACCAGACACTGTGTCTATGGACGAGAAGTTTTTCATGGTCAAATTGGTAGGATCTGCTGTTTTGGACAAAGCAGAAAGAGAAAAATTGAGTTTGGATTCTGCACTTTTCAGACCAGTGGAACTAAATGAAGATGACTGGATGTCTTTCTATAGCTTAACAGACAAAAGCAAATCGAAAAAACTGATCAACGAAATGGAACACGTCTTGCAGGATAAGGACACCTTGAACGCCAGCGACACCTTCAAGTTTCAAAGAGTCAGGGACTATAACATGCACCATATACAGTTCCACGACCAGCACGATTTGGCGATTGCTTTTAATAGTGAAAAGAACACCGCGTTCTACAAACCTATCCAATCGAGAATCGAATTGAAAAAGAGAAGGGTGAATGACTTTTTGAAGCCATTGGTTAAAGAACATACCGTGGACCAAATAAATGTTGTTTTCAACAACCCAACTACAGAGGAGCAGATGTTCAAGGACAAAGTGAGATCAGAGTTTGACCCTATCGATTTCCCCGATGTTGAATAAAACTATCTAATGTGTAGAAGTATGTACGTTATTCTTTTTTGATTTACTTTAATTTTTATTTTGTGATTTTTTGGCTAGTTTCACTGTTTTTGTTGTTAAGTTTTGAAGCCTTTGTTAAAGTCTTGCTTTAAACAAATTTGCGTGCTTTTGTATTACCACACGAAAAGGCTGTTCATAGAACAAGTCTTTCCATAAACGGATCATTAGATAAGCGCCTTTTTTTTTTTTTGTGTGTGTGTGTGTGTGTGTGTGTGTTTTTTTGCGCCCTTGATTTATAAAACTAAAGCAAAGCAAAGCTGCTTTTATTTGCCATATATACAAAAGTTGGTCAACTCATGGATAGATAAACAAGATACCTGGCTCACAGATTAAAGAAGACTCAATATCCAACTTATAGCCGCAGAAAAAATTAACAAATCCCTAAGAGAAATGAGTTTGAACATCAATTCCAAGATTGCTTCTTGCGGTGGTAAACTTTTGAAATGCACACATGATTCTGTTGCCACAAAAACAGCCATGAACGTCAATGTTTATGTTCCAAAACAATTTTACACTGCAGCAAAAACCAGCCAAAAAATCCCAACTTTGTATTTTTTGTCAGGGTTGACATGCACACCAGATAATGCTTCTGAAAAGGCTTTTTGGCAGTTGCAAGCGGACATATACGGTTTTGCCGTCGTGTTCCCAGACACTTCTCCAAGGGGTGACAATGTTCCCGGAGACCCAGAAAACTCATGGGATTTTGGCAAAGGTGCAGGCTTCTACGTCAATGCAACAACGGGAAAATACAAGGAAAACTACAACATGTATGATTACGTGCACTCGGAATTGCCTCAATTATTACAAAAAAATAAAGACATCTTTGAAGACAAAATTGATTTTTTGGAAAACGTCTCTATTGCTGGCCATTCTATGGGTGGATTTGGCGCTTTGAGTGGGTTTTTAAAAAATTTAAACAAGTACAAATCCTGTTCCGCGTTTGCACCAATTGTCAATCCAAGTGTGGTTCCTTGGGGTACAAAAGCTTTTGGTGGTTATTTAGGCGAAACTTCAAAAAGTAAATGGGATGAGTATGATCCGTGCACGCTATTAAAAAACACCGAAAACCCAGATAATAAGTACAAAATCATGATTCATGTGGGTACAGCTGATCCATTTTTGGAAAAGCAATTGAAACCACAAAACATCGTTGCTGCTGCAAAGGGAACAACTTGGGAAAATGCTATTGATTTGAATATTGTCGATGGGTTTGATCACTCGTATTACTTTATCAGCTCCTTTGTTCCTGCGCATGCTGAATTTCATGCCAAGCATTTGGGTCTAATTTAAAGTCAAGAAAAGCAACAAAAGCAAAAAATATACTAAATAAATTACCTCACGTATATTTATATTATAATTGCGCACGAATGCCAGCCCCCTGCAGAGAGTTTGACGCAGCAGTAATTCTCTGACAAGTTTATTTTCACCAACTGCGGTTCACCCACTTTGAAATCTTGAAAATTCAACATCTCGCCAATGTGCAAATCGTCACACACATGTTTGCTCGACCCCAATCCAAGGCAGCCGGATTTTTGGGAGTCCGTCCCAAAGGAGTAGATTTTTCCCTTGGATGATAGAAGAAGAACATGATAATCGCCAAATTGAACAGATTCAATATGACTGTGAGAAAGGGTTAAATACCGTAGTTTTGTCATTTCCAAATGATCAATTTTGCACATGAATACTTTGTCGTCATTTAAAAAAACCGCCAGATTATCTCTGAACCCTTGAATCTTGGATACATTGCTTGAAATTAAAACACGGTCTGTTCCGCGATGATACACATGCAAAGCACCATTTTTCTTATCAATGTATGCAATTCGCTCATCTTGCAAGGCCACATAATCCTCAATATATTCTGTGTGGGGCACAAGTGTGCAATCCCCACATTTGGCAAAAAACTTGTCCAATTTGTCAACGGCTTTCCTATTTTTCCATATAATAACTCCCAAACCATATTTGTGGCAACTGTTGAAATCCCATCCGCATTTGATACTCTTAACAGGAAACTCCGGAAAGTTCATAGAACGGTCTTCAAATTCTAGCTTTATACCTTGAACAACATCCGGACCGTCCCACGTATATATATACCCGTCAGCCCCAAGGGCCAAAAAATGCGATCTTCCAGAGCTGATTTTGACAAAATGCGTTACGTCGCGAATTTCTTCCAGGCTATGAGGATAGTCTTCATAGTAGATTTCCGGCAACGAAGATCTACTAACCATTCTTTTGACGTAAGGGTTCTCTCCAAGGCAGTCTTTGAGCAATTTGTCCGCCATTTCCTCTCTTTGCGGTTGTCCCATTGCTGTTGCCCCAAACCGGGATGCAACGCCTGCACTAGTATTGTATCGGCCTAACAATCTGGTGATGTAGACATTTGAGGCTTGAAGCAATGAAATTAGTGCGCCGTAATCCATGTCGCCGTTTTCCGGTCCACAAACCCTATGTCCCCCGTGATAACTCTGGCCAGTAGAGTACAACTTACCATCAGACGTAAGAACTTGAATAGAAAAGCCTCCGCAGGACAAATCAACAATAGCATCCCCTTCATGAGTTGCTAGGTTCTTCCCAAAAGGTACCCTAAAAGGAGCGTTTAATCCTGCTGCAAGACTTCTGTGATCCAGGCCGTTGATTAAGTGGCGTTGCGACACATCACCCAAATCTAAACTTTGAACAGTAAACCCAAGCCTTGCATTCCTGCAACTGCCCCAGGTGTAAAATTTAGAGCGGAGTAAACGCTCTTTGTACAATTCCAACCAGTTGAACGAAGAGGGGAATCGTGTTTGCAAAATTGATTGCTCGACAGAGTCGTGGCCAAAGGTTATTTGGTATAAATCGTTCTGAAAGTATTTTGTTAATAAAGCCTGAAACTTTTTGTTCAAACGAGATATTTTGTAGAAGTCGGCTGTCGAAAGCAGGTAGGGAATTAGCAATTCCACAATGTCTTCAAACGAGGCCTCTTCTTTGCTCATTAGTCGTTTGATCTAGTACTTATTTAGTTGTTTGTTTTTTTTGATTTTTTGGCAGCTCTTTCTTTGAGGGTTCTAATATATAAAAAGATAGGTGATAGAAGACAATAAGCTGTATCAAAGAAGCATCGAATCTTAGGGGTGAGTATTGTTAACTCTCTCACTCTCTCTCTCTCTCTCT
>ERZ794936.852-NODE-852-length-11348-cov-6.020101_pt1 | contig 11348 bp, 4 predicted proteins | sample MGYA00511083_ERZ794936 | MGnify/ENA primary metagenome ERZ794936 (study PRJEB30137, sample SAMN04331409) | food metagenome | isolation source: Y2 must sample point D1 replicate A | place: Australia: South Australia | collected 2014 ... | reverse complement strand
GACGGTCATTTTCAAGAAAATCATCAAGTATAATACAAGGAGGAACAATCTTACCAGCATTCATAAGATGCGGTGGTATTTGTAAGTGAAATACATTTACAAATTTCGTGGAAAGTAAAAATAATATTGATGTATATAACGCAAGTTGTGTCAGGTCGTTTTGCAAAATCGACTCGCAATTTTGATATTTTCAAAAACAATAAAATCATAACCAATGAGTGTCTTCAATTGAGGATATTAACAACACGTAAAAAGAGAATAATTAACTGATCAATCTGTTATTTCGAGATGTTTTAAATCTAGTTACATTTTTTAGCAAGCGAATATTTGCTAAAATAACGTGTTGGGGCTCCAAATGAAATATAGCTCACAGCCTCACACTCATTGCATCCCCGAAATAACGACAAACAACACTGGTCCTTAATATTCATCTTAGACGATTAAAAAAAATTAACAGCAAGACCAGATTATACGAAATTAAGAAGAAAAGAAAAAACAAGAAATCCGGGAAATTCACACATCATGTAAATTAACCAATAGTTCATGCCTGGCCTTATTGCTTAAAGCCTTATTGCTTGTCCTGTGCACACGATAAGCCTTAGCCATCTCGCGGTGCTCACCGATCTGGAAAACAAACATACCTGATTTTCACACACACCTCTATTTTTTTAGGCGAAACCAGAATTTTTTTGCAATAAACTTTTTTTCTCTTATCTCCTATTTGATTATTTGATTATCGAGAACACAGGCTACCTCAAGTCTTTTTCACCACTAGCAAATAAGCACGCTTGAACACTTCAAATGCCCAAGAAAAGAGTCGTTTCCGACGATAGTGACGTCGAGAGCGTGGATCTGGCGGCTAGCGACACCGAAAGTGTTGCAAATCCGGCGAATGTGGACGCGGCCCGCCTCGACCGGTTTCTCTTGCGGTGTGAGCCGAAAGTGGCCCGAGAACAGGACGTGGACGACTCGACTGTGCGGTTCAAGTACCTCTTGGGACTCACGGATATCTTCCGGCATTTCATCGACATCAACATGTCCAAGGATGCGAAATTCAAGCGGTTGATCAAACAGATCGACGGCAAAATGAACTTCACGCAGCCGAAGAAAAAACAATCGCGTGGTCGGCGCAAAACAGAGAAGGAAGAGGACGCCGAGCTTTTGGAAGGAGAAGAGCATATGGGCGACGCCGCCGAGCAGCGCACGGTGCTTACTGAGCTGCCTAGCTTCATCGAGGGCGGCGAGTTGCGTGAATACCAGGTGCAGGGCTTGAATTGGCTAATCCAGCTCCATGAAAACCGTCTTTCCGGAATCTTGGCCGACGAAATGGGGTTGGGCAAAACACTCCAGACAATCTCCTTTTTGGGCTACTTGCGGTACATCAAGAAAATCGACGGGCCGCACATTGTGATCGTGCCGAAACTGACGCTCAACAATTGGCTCCGCGAGTTCCAGAAATGGACACCCGAGGTGAATGTGGTGGTGTTACAGGGCGACAAGGAGTCACGTGGCGAGATCATCCGCAACCGGTTGCTAGCCGCCGACTTTGACGTTTTGGTCACGTCTTTTGAGATGGTGATCCGCGAAAAACTGCAGCTCAAGAAGTTCCGCTGGCAATATATCATTGTGGACGAGGCGCACCGGATAAAAAACGAGGCCCTGTCGCTCTCTCAGATCATCCGGCTTTTCTACCTGAAAAACAGATTGTTGATCACGGGCACGCCGCTCCAGAACAACTTACACGAGCTTTGGGCGTTGCTCAATTTCCTTTTGCCTGATGTATTTGGCGATCTGGAAGTGTTCGACGAGTGGTTTAATTCGCAGACGGAAAAGGACAAGGACCAGGATAAAGTGGTGCGGCAGTTGCACAAGGTGCTCAGCCCCTTCTTGCTTCGGCGCGTGAAGAATGATGTCGAGACGTCGTTGCTCCCGAAAATCGAAACGAACGTCTACATCGGCATGACAGAAATGCAAATTGACTGGTACAAAAAGCTTTTGCAAAAAGATATCGACGCCGTGAACGGTGCCGTGGGGAAAAGGGAAGGCAAGACGCGGCTTCTCAACATCGTCATGCAATTGCGTAAATGCTGCAACCATCCATATTTGTTTGACGGCGCCGAGCCTGGCCCTCCCTACACTACCGATGAGCACTTGGTGTTCAACGCGGGGAAAATGATCATTCTTGACAAAATGCTCCGCAAGTTCCGCAGCCAGGGCTCGCGTGTGTTGATCTTCTCGCAGATGCTGAGATTGTTGGATATCTTGGAAGACTATTGCTTTTTCCGTGAATACGAATATTGTCGTATCGACGGGTCCACCTCCCACGAGGACCGGATCCAAGCGATTGACGACTACAACGCGCCGGATCTGGAGAAATTCATCTTCTTGCTCACCACCCGAGCGGGTGGGCTCGGCATCAATTTGACTCTGGCGGATATTGTCATTTTGTACGACCTGGACTGGAACCCACAAGCCGATTTGCAGGCCATGGACCGGGCGCACCGTATCGGGCAGAAAAAGCAGGTGCAAGTGTTCCGTTTTGTGACGGAAAATGCCATTGAAGAGAAGGTGCTTGACCGGGCGGCGCAGAAATTGCGCTTGGACCAATTGGTGATCCAACAGGGCCGCCAGCTGACGGCAAATATCGGAAACTCGAATGACGACTTGTTAGGCATGATCCAGCATGGTGCGCAGGCAGTTTTCGATGCGAAATCACAGCTGCAGATGCTCGACGACGACATTGACGCGATCCTCGCCAAAGGCCGCGAAAAAACAGCGACTTTGAACGCCAAATTCAACAAGTTGGGGCTTGATGATTTGCAGAACTTTGCCCCTGACAGCTCGGCTTACGAGTGGAACGGGCAGAACTTTGCCAAGAGGCAGACCGACAAGTTGGGCGTGACGTGGCTCCATCCTAGCAAAAGAGAGCGCAAGGAGCAAACGTATTCTGTGGATAACTATTATAAAGATATGCTAAAGACCCCGTTGACCCAGGCCAAGGCGGCGGCTGCTAGCAAGATCAAACAGCCGAAAATCTACCACCCTCAAGACCATCAATTCTTCCCAAAACAGTTGGTGGATCTCTTGAAGCGTGAGCAGTTGGCATACAAAAAGGCTGTTGGATACGCATATTCGTTGGACGACTTTGGCGACAGTGACGAGGATTTTCTCAATTCTTCAGATGAGCGAGAAGACGTGCCGCGCGACGTGAAATTGCGGGAAGAACAGAAGAAAATCGAAACAGCCATGCCGTTGACAGAAGAAGAGCTAGCATTGAAAGATAAGCTCTTGGAGGAATGCTTTCTGACGTGGTCCCGACGTGATTTCACAAACTATATTCATGCATGTGCGAAATACGGCCGAGACTCGTTGAAAGAAGTGGCGGAAGCACTTGGCAGAGACCTTGACGAAGTTGAGCGGTACACGAAGAAATTCTGGGAGCTGAAGACCGAAATCGACGGCTACGAGAAGTACGTCGCCCAAATCGAGGCCAGCGAGCGCAAGACGGCGAAACTTCTCAATCAACAAAAGTTGTTGGCGATGAAGATCGAGGAACTGGACGATCCGCTCGAGGACCTTAACATCCAGTATCCACCTAACAATGCCAAACGCGTGTTTTCAAAGCTAGAGGACCGGTTCATATTGTGCTGCGTATACAGGTACGGGATATTTGCCGATCGCTTGGGCGAAAAGATCAAACGCGAAATCGTGCAAAGTGAGCTTTTTAAATTCGACTGGTACATTGCGTCGAGAACCCCACAGGAGCTCAGTCGCCGTGTTAGCACGTTATTGCTCTCGCTTGCCAGAGAGAGCGAGGGGCCTGGGAGTCGTAAAAGAGTCAAGACTGGTCTTCGTGGAGGCTCGGCAGAGCCAAGCACAAAGGAAAGCACGCCACTTCTCAATGGCAGCTCTCAAATTGAGGTCGACGAGGAGAAACCCAGCCGCAAGAAGTTGAAGACCGAGTAAACGGCGGTAAATACTTTGAGTATAGTTTTCATTTTCTCCTCCAATGGCATATATACAATATAAATGTGGACTTCTGTGCGACATTATCACACTTTTTCACCCAGAAGCAACACACGGGCCAGAACTCATGGCTGGTATTCCTTCAAGATTTCAGATTGAACCGTGGAAATGTAGTACGGAACCTTGTTAGCGGTCCAACTCACAGAGCAGTAGTCACTCATCTCAAAACGCTCAACTTGGAGATAGTCAAATATGGTTTCTTCTCCACTGGACTTGTATCGTGGCTGGATGAAGTTTTTCAAGCTGATGATTTTCGATCCGGGCTTCATGCCGTACAAAAGCTTGCCGACCTCATGATTTAATGAAAACTCAAACAAATAGTTGTTCACAAGCACGACATCGGACTCAATGCACTCCTTTCTGACTTCCTCGTTCTGGACAAAACTTTGATCCAATGCGAACGAGAGGTTCATTGACTTTAGCCCAAAAAGTTTGATTTGCTTTTGCATGAATATTTCTTGTTGAGATGCAAGAAGCGATGCGTGGTCCATTATTTCGCAGCCGCCGCTTTTCTCAGCCCCAAACTCAAGAGCGGCTTGCAAAGTTGTGTTGCCCACCCCGCAGCCTAGGTCGTAGAATTTCTTATGCGGTTTATAGTCAATCTTAGTCAAAACTTCACTGACAAACGAAGGAAGAAGCTCCCCGTAAACCTCTGCAGAAAAAGCCTTGTAAGATCTAAGTTTCTTCGAACTTGGTGACACTATCCTTGTATATGCTCTCATGAGCAACTGATGAGAGCAATACCTTGAGATTGTAGTTTTGTGAGCAAGCAGATCGATGAAAGCCACTGAGTATGCCATGGGTCTCATATGACGGTAGCGCGAGACAAAGACTTCCGGCAAATGTGTCTGATAGCCCCCGATAACTGGCGACTTTAGGGTCAAGCTCATCTTCCGCTGCACGGATTTGGTGGGTGATTGCTTTGCGTGTTTGCGAGCCTCTTCGCCCGCATTAAGAACATCCATGTAGAATGTTTGAAGCTTGGAATCTTTTATGTCGTGACAAAAAGAGTATGTCTTGGGAAGATAAGCCCTCAAACTTTCATTGATATCGATGTTCGGATCGATTTCGATTGGGTATGGCGAAAGTTCCAACATCAAAGCATTCCACTTGTCGATGACGTACATGAAGCCTTGAAAATCATTTTCTTCCACCGCCGTGATTAAACTCTGGCAAAAGTCGTCGGTAATGATCTTTCTCAAACGCTCTGAGTAGGAGAAAAAAAGGCCATAATGGATCTGAAAGACCTTGATGATTTCCCTGACAGGGTCGAGCTCGTTGCTCTTTGGTTCTGCCAAAATGTATTGCTCTGTGTGTTGTGGGTAGAGAAGATACCGAATGTGGATAATGTTTCGGGGGTTGATTATGGTCTCCCCAGCCGCGTTTACTGTCTGGAAGGGCGGAAAAGAATCAGGCAAAGATTTGTAGCTTTTTTCATGTTCTCTTATCACATTTGCCGCCAATGTGTTATTGATGGGTAGCTGGTCACCAGATTGGAGAATGACCAGGACATCGGAGCTAAAGTCAATGCGCGAAGGAAATAAAATGCGGGACGATATAGCTTCATTGAAAAGATACCTATCTTCAAAGGTAACTGAAGTATCATGATTGATATCCGTTGGATCATATGGGCTAATCTCTTCAAGGTCTGACGGGTTTTCCTCTTCCATGACTTTGTGAAACTTCTCCATCAACTCTCTTTCTGCCTCACTGTCTTCGGTGACAGGAGTTTCAGACATGAGTCTAGCTGGTCCGCTCTTTCTAGCTTTCTTTTTCTGCTCAACAAGCTGCTTTTGTGCGGTTTTCAACTTTTGCCGGTTCTTGAATTCAGGCACCAAATGCAACGCGGGTGTTCTTTTCCTCTTCGCGCCGGTCAGAACAGGTGTTCCATCTCCGCTTATACTTTGGAACCATTCAGCCTCCTCAATGAGCTTCTCAATTTTGACCTTCTCCCCACATTTTGTACGTGTGGCCCTCAACCGTGTCCGTGGTGGCGGAGCTTTGCGGGCGTTTTTTCTCATTTCTTTCAACTCCTGATTTCTTTTCATTGTCTCTTTTCGCTTCTGGGTTATTTGATCTCGAATACGCGCTTTTTCTCGTGCTTCGGCGTCAGTAATATTAGGTTCCACCTTTTTCGGCTCTCTCGTTTTAAGCGCTTCTTCACGCAAATCGCTGAATTCAACATCAGTCTTGGTCCTGCGCCGGCGACTTCCGCGAGCGGAGTCTTCAGCCATGGAAGAGTACCATTGAGCTTCATAAATGAGTCTCTCAAGTCTGTTAGAAAATTTGCTTTGTCTGGAGTGCACCGATTCGAGGTCCTTTCTTTTCTGCTGAATTTCACGCCACGAACGGAACAAGAGCTCCGATTGACACTCCTTGTCAGTCTTTTCGTCCTGCAAGCTCAAACGCAAAATCTCGTTCTCTGGCTTTGTGAAGGGAATGGCCTCACTGCCACCACGGTCTTCGATCACAGTCTGAATGTCTTTAATAAGCTTTGACAAGGACTCATTATGTGCAGCTTCCTTAATTCCTGTATCTGTCAAATCTGTTCTAATGATGAGGTCAATTTTTTCCTCGTATTCAGTGTTTTTCACCACTTTGGGGCGGATTTTGAGTTTTTTCTTCAACGCCAAGGCCTTCTGCCGCACGACCCCAAGACGGCGGAAGGGTAGACTTAATTGGAGCTCTTCAGCTTCGAGCCCCCCTATGAGCCCTTTTGTCATGACATCCAACTCGGCAGGGGTCCAGCGCATTTTATACGGAAAATGAGCGGACACCAAGGATCGTGCTTCATCTTGCGAGTATCCAGGTAGGCATCGAGAAAAGTCTTTGAATGTGAAAAGTTGATTCTCATATGCATTCTCCAAAGCGCATATCTCTGCGCATTGTAGCTTGTCTCGTTTTGACCCATATTTCTCCTCCAACAGTAAAACTCGCGAGTGAATGAAAGCACGCCCACGTGCAAATAATTCTTCTTCAAGCATCAGAAAGTTAATTGGGCCCGTGCTGTACCATTCCAGCACAACCAATTTAAGCTCTGGCCACGTAAGCTGCTCGGGCACGGTCAATCGCTCGATAGCCGCAATAATATCGCTCCACTGATTCTTTGATAATTCTTTTTGCACAGTGCTTTTCCGGAAATCTACTGTAAATAATTCGATAAGTTTGGCATCCAAAGTGTCATAGTCAGGCTTCATCTCCGGGGATACGGTACCTGCGCTGCGGGGCGTAATAAGACCGTCCTCTTGGGGTGATTCTTCTGGCGAGAGCTCCGATTTTTTTGCACCGTTTTTGCGTGATGACTTTGATTGAACCCCAGGCATTGTAACGTCAGATTGAGCTTAGTTTTTCGAGTTTTTTCCGAAAATATTTGTGGAGTGGTCGGTTGGCTGTAGGGAGAAAATGTCAGCCGAGTCTGACGCAGGTAAACAATATTCAGGCGAGGGCCAAGGGAAGCGATCTCTGGATCGCGCTCCCAAGCTTGGGTTCCGCGACAGGCGCCGCGTATTCTCAGAGCGAAATTAAAAAAAAAAAAAATGAGCACGCGGAGAACAATGTGAAATTGCGACTCACCGAGAAATAGGTGTCGAGAAATAGGAGACAAAGGCAGTGTGGCTATGCTCATATTATCAGTTGTACTTATTGCACTTGGTAGAAAACTGCAGACTCAGTGCGAGCTATAGGTACTGGCAGTATCCTTCATTAAAATCAGATCTCGCTATTTAGGCATTTCTCAGGTACCCCTCCTAGAATTCTCAAGGGAGCAAACGCATTATTGGCGGACACGCATGCGCACGAGGAAAAATAAGGCATGATTTTGAAATAGCGAGATAGTACCAGGCGTGCATCTTTTATCGAACCGACGAATGTCATTTCGGCGCGAGCGCTCGCCTTGATCGTTCGATGAGAATTTCTCCTCATTCCCTCATTGATTGTCAAAGCTTGCTAATTCGAATTCCGCTGAGTCGAAACTTCAAGTCTTTTAACGCCTTGGTCTCAGGCCTCCACTGATCAAACAATCCGTAAAGTGCTTTAATCTCTTCCTCTGCCGACTTTTGAAGCTCACCGTTTTGTACCGTAATCTCAGGCGTGACGGGTCGCCAGTTTTTTTGAATATTGAAAATAAGTCCTCGCAAACACCAGGGCAATATAAATGGATTGGTTCCAATCTTCCCCACGTTGTATTCTTTGACATGTACTTTATTAGTGATTGGCAAATCGGCTTCAGCGATTTCTTCCAGGTAATCTGTAATGACTGCGCTCTTTGGAATCACTATGTCATCAGTGTCGAGCATGAATTTGATGCCCAAATCGTAAACTTTTCCGTCATTATAGATTCGTGAGTGCCCTCCTCCTGTGAGGGGACCCGCCAAAACGGGACTGATCTCTTTGATGACGTTGTTGTCAAAATAGCCATTGTTTTGCAAGTGACAACATAAGGATATCAAAGCTTTGATGAAGTCGGGCGTCTTCGAAGCGCTGTCAATGTAGCAGGCTCTGTATATATTTGGATGGAAAACATGGGATGCCAATGCCGAGTAAAGTGGTACCAACTGATCATTTATGGAACCAACGAGGCACAATTTGACATTGACGCCTACTATGGTTTGTATCGCATCCTTGTAAGCAAGTGACTGCGGACTGTCAAACTTTGTAAGTTCAAAAAGTTCAATCATAGAGTCATGCTCGATGGCGGAGTAAGCCTTCATAAAGAGTGACTTGTCAATACCATAGAACGGGCCATTATTAACGCCGGCCATAGCAAGAATACCAATTCGCTTTTGACTCGCATTTTTGAGAATACCTCTTCTGATGAGACGCGCAAGCAATATGATAGATACAACGCATCCCTGTGAGTGTGCCGCAATCATGATAAAGTCGGCCTCATTAATCTCTTCTGCCCATTTAGTTAAAATTTGCAAAAAGAAATCGACTCGGTCAAAAATCTTTCCCTCCTTCTCTAGTGCAATCTTTTGAATACTGATATCATGCGCCTCGTTCTCATTCATCATGTTATTTTCCACGAGGTATCGTATCACGGACTTCTCCGCCTCATTCGCAAACTTCGAAGACGTGCCTTTGGGAGCACCGATGATGGGGCGGATCATCCTTGTGGGAAAAAAGCCGTGAACACCAATAATTAGTATTCGATTGACTTTTTGTAGTGGACCGACTTTTTTGGTGTGGACATCAGCGGATTGTCCAGCGTTGATCCGGAGAGCCTCGCCATCACCACTATCAACTAAAACAGAAGCCGTATGCTCGTCTTGTAATTTTTGCCTCTTCAGAGTCAGGTTTGCGACCGTATAAATTTTATTCACATTGGGCAAACAAGCTCTTTTATGTGACGGTAGACGCGACAATGACTTCCCGTAAAGTTTGTAGGTTCGCTCGTTCAGAAAATGAAGTGCCTCCATATGTGGGCCTGTGGTGGCATTTGCCGTACCCGCACTATCTTCGCTTGACGTATCATCGAGCTGAGATACGAATCCCAATTTTGCCGAGATATGAGATAAACAATCTCTCCAATTTCTGAGACTGAGCGCACTTCTGAATCCAGTCAGATGCAAGGTCAGTGCCGTTGTTGAGTTACTAGCATGACCTTGAGCATTAAGGCATGTGTTCCAGTCGGGAACAAGCAGATTTTTTGTTAGATTCTCACTTTTGTGTATATTGATCTCTTTGAACTCCTTGGCACCATGATGCGGCTTATACAACACAGCGTCATCTGATTTCAGACCCCCGAGTGGATTCGGCCCACCATCAGCAGTGAATTCAGTTGACAGGTCAGGCCTGTCCTGTAGTTCCTTTCTAGACGGAAGCGATGGTGTTGACTTGAGAATCGTGTTGGTGACTCGGGTATGCATCGGTACATCTTTTTTCGCAGGGTCTTCTGCCAAAGTCCAGAAGTTCCACATTGGCTTTCGGTCCTTCACTCCAGCATCCGACTCCTGGCTTAGTTTCGAATCTGCGTCTTCCGCGGTTGAATTGGCTGGCAGGGATTGTCTTTGCGAAGACACCAGAGGCGATGAAAGTGGTTTTCGAGAATCCGCGTTCAGTGTGTCGACATGATCGGACTCTCTCACGGATTCCTCGATAGTGTTTGGCCCATCAAGACCCGCGGACTGTTTCTGCTCTAAAGCCTCTGCTGCTCCATGGTCTTCTTCTGGGAGGCTGTTTGACCGTGCGGTTTTTGCGCTCCAGCCAAGCCAGGTACTGGCCGCATATGAGCCCAAAGACGTGGTAGACAGCTTATGCTTCAATTTATTTGTATGCTTTTGTGGAGACTTACAAACCACACGACGCGGCGAGGTTTCACGAGAATGTCCCGTTGATGCTTGTGTGGTAATCGTGTCTTGGGAAGGCGGTTTCAGAATAAGCTCGCGCTTTTGCAGCTCTGCAGAATCTGTCACACATTTATCTGCGGGGAACTCTCCATTTTCAAAATCCGTTTTTGCAGCACTTTCCAGGGCTTTGTGGCCTTCCCTTGGCGTCTCAGCGCTCTTAGCAACATTATCTGACGCTGGCGTGGGGTTGCCGCCCCACGAGTATAGCCACGCTTTCGCTGAGTCCAGACGTGACATTAATTCTTGAGCTGGATTTGAATGATTTCCTATTTAGAGCCAGCTTTCTTTTGGAGAAATATTTGAGAAAAGGCGAGGTGTTTATGAATCTAGCAATGGAATACTGGGGTAAAGTTTGGTGCCGTCACATATTGGTGTGTATGGAGGGCGCGAGATAAGATATTCGTGACGGAAAAAAAATGCAGCCATTGATGTGCGCCATGCCACTCACATGAAGAAGATACAGTCTGGCCATGTTTAGCTTAACAACGATTCTGAAATATTTGGCATGATGAAACGGCTGCGGTAATTTGTGAATTGGATAGCGCAATATCTGCAAGAATAGAATTTTGAGATCCGCTGCGTGACCATAAATAGCACATGCCATGGCTGCAATCTGGGCGTCGGCGCATACACACACACACACACACACATACGTACACACATACTTTGTTTGCCTTCATCCTTTGTTTCTTGAACTCAAAACCTTGACTCATATGCACAGCATGATCATGTTTGTATCCTCATTGGAGTAATTAGCACTTTACTGGAGAGAGCGCCTTGTCTCTCTGTCGAACGCCGGGAAATTTTGCCAGATATCCTAGTCAACTCTATGTAGACGGCGAAATTTAGTGAATTCTTTCTGAGCTCGGGTTACTATTCAAGCACAGGCGAGAAAGGAGATATGCTCTTGAATTACAACATATCATTATGCAAATTTGGGTTTTAATCCAAATGCTTGAAGACGTGACCCAGCAG
>ERZ794936.851-NODE-851-length-11402-cov-2.257072_pt1 | contig 11402 bp, 2 predicted proteins | sample MGYA00511083_ERZ794936 | MGnify/ENA primary metagenome ERZ794936 (study PRJEB30137, sample SAMN04331409) | food metagenome | isolation source: Y2 must sample point D1 replicate A | place: Australia: South Australia | collected 2014 ... | reverse complement strand
TTTTCTGGAATAGGTTTTGGCTATACCAATCTCGAGAATACATTGCTTTACGATGTTGAAACTCCAGATGACATGACATCAGTAACTGTGAGAGTACGCGACATGAACGTTGTGGTTGAGAATGACAGCAGTCGCGCAGTTGTCGATGTACCGAATCTCACGTTCACATCTATTGATTTCGAGAATGAAAGATATTCCCAGCGCATCGACCTAAAAGTACCAAGTCTAAGCATTTTACTGCTTACGTCAGAAGACGACTCTGAACCCATTCGTTTAATGGATTTGACCACGAAAGTATATTTGACCGACTTCATTCAGAAAAGGGACTTCGCAAAGCACAGAAGCAAGCAACGGGACTACATAACATTGAATGATTCACCGTTCTATAGATGTTCCTTCCTCTTGCCATGTTATCTACAGGAATCTCCTCTTTACAAGAGTTTGTTAGGAAGTATATCTCCATCGTCATCACTACCGCCCTTACCAATGCCATTGTTGGCTGAAACAATCGATTTTATTATTGAAGATCTTTTAGGTGAATTTGCAGCAGGGCTGAAATGTGATTATGATACTCAGAGGACTGTGGATGATCCGGATAGTCCATCAGAATCTTTTGATACTTCGCAAGAACACGAAGGTCCAGATGATGTACGGTACGACCGCTTTGCTCAATTACCGAAGATTTTATCGCCCAATCCTCTGGAACAATACGACAATGTGATAATTGATGTTAAGTTTCTGGCTGTGGACCTTGACCCGTTGATCTGCTCCTATGTTGATGGCCTTTTGGGTGAATTTTGGAAGGTCAACACCGTGGACATCATTGATGAGATCGAGATGTCCATTGTAAAAAGGCTTGGGCAGTTGTGGAACAATACCTGCGTTTTGAATTTGAAACTATACGTGGTGGACATAAACTTTTTTTGGGGTGATAAGAATGCCAAAGGTGTCGGTTTGTATTTCGATAAACTCGATTTTGACTTGGGTCAAAGAACGAGAGATCTTGACGGGGAAACCATTGTGAGTGAGAAGATAACTTTGAGCAAACTTAGGTCAGTAAGAGCCACCGTCTTTGACAGAAGTATTACAGAAGGTGTGGAAGAGAGGCCGCCTGCGCTCTCTTTGGCAGTTGAGGGGTGGGAAGCTTACTCATGGATGAGAGAGAAAATTGTGGGCTCTGTTAGTTTACTTTCAACAGACATTACAGTCGATGAATCCCAACTCGAATGGTTGTCCGTTTACATTGCTGAACAAAGAGATCTTATCAAAAACATGCTAACGTCTTTTACAAAATTGCATGAGTACTGGCAGGGTACACGAAGAGATTTACTCCGTGACATCACCACTGCCAGTGAACACTATCAAATCAGCCATGAGCCCTATGTCATCACGAAACCGGCTTTCATTATGAGGCTGTCCAATGGACATGTCCGGGAAAATCCTAGTTGGAGGATTATAACACGTTTGAGGCATATCTTAACATATCTTCCCAATGAATGGCGCAATAACTCCGCGATTCAAGTCTCTCCAACGGTCGATAGTACGGATGCGTCAGTCGCTTCACATTGGCGAAGGTGGGAAATATCAGATATCACTCGTTCTTTTATATACCGGACCATCTTTTTGTCAGATCAGAGCAAAACCCAGTGTCAATCTCTGAAGAAGATGCTCAAGGTAGATTTTCATTCATTTTTCTTCACCATATACAGCGAAGGTTACAGGGTGGCGCATAACTTTGTTATAACTAGAGCTAATATTGTTGGGGAAGAAATTCCAGCTGCTGAGCTCTCGAAAGTTCAACAAGCCTTGGATTACGACAATGTCATGAATTTAACAGTGAGCTTGGGTGCAATTAAGGGTGAGCTGAATGATCAGCTTCTCAAATTACGCAATATATTTTCGAAAGCACAGACGCCTGCACTCAAACGAAGTAAGACATCCATCAACATATCCAAGTCATACAAAGTTAATGTCTTACTTGCCTTTGATAGAAGTGAACTGCAGTTTGTCTTGGGCCAGACTAGGCTCACGAATAGAATCCTCAATGGTAAAGCCACTTTATTACTCGAGAAGCTGAAAGATTCGGCAGCACCGGCTTTATCATTTGTGTTCTTCGCCAAGAGGTCGGAATCATGGTTGAAACATGCAGATCTTGTTTTAGCCGAAGCATTATCACGCGAATTGTCTTTGACAATGACGGCGGAACTATGGAGTTATATGCCCTCGCTATCAATTAATATCCAGTGTTCAAATTCACATATTAGGGCAATGACTAGCACTGAGTTGCTTGTCAACTCAATAAAACAAATCATGGAGAGCATTTCCGAACTTAAACGTCACTTTGCAATGGAGAAGACTACCCCAAACGTACAGGGTACCTCCACAAACTTATCAATCCCTTTACAAAATACAGCATTGACGGTCAGCTTCTCAGATGTCACAGCTGAATTGATGCCTTTGACTCCGTTCGTTGTGCGCCATGAGATGAAGCAGCTTGGACTATATCTGAATAGAGTGCAAAGCAACGAAATTTTGATCAGTATTTGGGACGCCAATATAATTCTCAAGTCACACCAAACAACGGAACAATATTTCAACTTTGCCCTAGGAGATCTGCAGGTGAAGTGTAATTTACCAACAGAGTCCAGTGCTATTTTGAATGTTGGCTTGTCGACTTCCCTCATGAAGTTGACTCTCTCTGAACCTCGAAGAATTTTATCAAGCTTTTTGCAGGATGAAAAGCTAATTGGAGAGAGCTTGGGATACATTAAAGGGTTGCTCCAACTTTTTTCCCCGCTGGCTCGCAATAAAACGCAGTCCAGTGCGCTCAGATGGAGCCTTGACGCGAATTTAAATTACTTCGGTATTCTTGTTCCAATGGCATCAACCTTCTTCGTCTTTGAAATACACATGCTATTAGCGGCGATGAATAATGCCAGTGACGGACAAGACGAGGGCGACCATCATGTCACAGGGCAGGTATCGATTGAAAACTGCCTTCTTTTGATCAAAGAACCTTCGCTTCCCGCTGATCTTTCTAAGTTGCTCGATTTTTCAATTAGAGTTATGAGCTCCCAGAAAGTGCCTAATTCTCCCCAATCATACCAAATCGAAAGCTCTCACTTCAGAGTGTGCTTGTCTCCGGGGTCATTGGTCCAAGTTCTGTGGGGAACGCATCAATTACAATCACTACTAGAGTATTTCAGGAAACACAGGAAGCAAGATAAAGCTATTTCACCATTTTCCCTCTTCGATGGCTCCGCATCTGCTGATCGGCAGATTGACTTTCGTTCCATTCATATCTTATCCTATAATTTGTGCATAGGTTGGATGTTCCAGCTTGGTGATGATGTCAAAACCGGTCTAATTATTGGGTTTGATCGATTATTTTCCGCATACGAGAAGCATTACGGAAAATTGACTTTGATAGATGGCTACTTTTCGGTAGCCAACGGACAATCAACTGATACTTTCTATTCGCAAGGAAGTGAGAAGCAGCGGTATAACCGAAGTTTCTTATCCAATGTTCAAATAACATACTGGCTGAAGGAGATTGATTCTATGAAGGACCTATTCATCAGAGTCAACGGAGAGGCACTGGAGGTCAGTCTTCTCTCTAATTCCTTCGACATCATTGAGAGTACTCTAGCTTCGATCCAAAAATTCCAAACTTTGAAGAAAGAGAGGATGCACAAGAGAGATAGTGGCCCCAGAAATAAGTTGAATTTGGAGAATACATCCAATAATATATCTCCATTTCTCTCACACATTAGGACGATTGATTGCCAATTCAAGTATGTTGGTGGTGTGCTAAAGATTTATTCGCTCGATGACCTAAATAGGGCTGAAGGCCCATCTCTTGAAATCAAATCACCAGGTGTCGTAATCGCTTTGAAGTATAATCATAATGAGGCGGAAAGAAGGCCTCATCGGATCAGATGTCTCGTTTCAATTGATCCCACGCACAACATACTGTATTCCCAATGTGTTCCTATTTTAAATGATATTGTTGAAGCAAGTCAACGCATGGTACAGAAGCACAGTCCTGATGAAACTCCTCTGGAGTCATCGCAAAGTATCGACTACAAAAGCTTGTTGGATTCTTTTGACATAGCATTCAAAGTCACTTCAGGAAGACAGCAATTGAGTTTAAGCTGCGAACCTAGGGCAAAAGTTCAGGCGGATGTTGGATTTGATTCATTTACATTTGGTGTGACGACCAACGATCTGGTGGATGGGAATCCAACCGGAGTGTCTTTATCTGTAGAAAAGATACAGTCTTCCGTCCGCCATATTTTCTCGAGAGAAACGAGTGCTTCCTTCAGCGTTGATTTTGTCGATTTTACTTCAATTTTTACTCATCCTGACGTCTTTGGTGTCGCTTTGGTATCTGATATTAATGTCTTCTTCAATATGAAGCAACTGCAGAACTTGAACTTATTCCTCGACATTTGGCAGTTGAATGGTAAGCTCAACAACAAGGGCCGGGCAAAGGACGACGATCGAAAGAAGCAAACGAAAAGCATGACTCTCTCCAAACGTACCAGCACTCCTACGTCCATATGTTGGTCTTTTACTCTAATTTTTATCAATGTAAAAGGTGATGTTGACCTGGGCCCTTCTCTTGGAGTTCTGTCGCTCCGCTTGTCTCGAACCTGGTTCGCAACTGATCACTACGGTGCCCAAAGGCGTGTATTACATGCCTTTGCTGATGAATTGTCAATAAAATCAGAAGGCAGATTAAGTGGAGTTTTCGATTTGAAGAATGCGACATGGATTTCAGAGGTCAACTACCCAGCAGCTGGATCGATCAATGTCTTTGTCGTTGAGTGTAGGCCGAGTGGCAATAAAGACAGCTTTCGATTATCATATGTTTTTGATTGGAACTATCGATGAGATGAAGTTCCATTTACGCAGTGAGTCAGATCTGTATGGTATTTTGCCTGACTTGTTGGTGGTCGCTCTCTCCTGCAAAGAAATGGATTTCTGTGCAACGGCGCTGACGGCCGCCAACATACTGGACATTTATAATACGATAACGCGTATGAGACAAGACAATCGTATTTCCTACATTGAAACCCTGAGAGAGTCAAATTCCACCGAGGCAAGAGTCACGTCGCTTTACGACGACATATTGCCATCACTGAATTTGCTACGCACTGATCTTTCATTTGATATCACTACGTTCAAGGCCCAAATTTCTCCGATCTCGTTATTTGATGTCGAAGTCCTAGTGCTCAATATTGACAATGTGTCGGCTCGTTCAGAAACTCAATCGGCTGAGAAACTTAAGACGGAATTGCATTTACAGGTTTCCAATGCAAAAGTATCTCTTTCGACTTCAAAGGAAGAGCTTGATGAAGAGCGTGTGGCCAAAATATCAATTGAAGATTATATGCTATACGCTTCGAAAATTAGTGGCGGTACGATTGTAAAAGTTCCAAGACTACTGGTAAGCATGACAACCTGGCAAAAACCAAAGAGCGACTTAATAGAGTATTTGTTTACATGCCGGTTCTTCGATAGGGTAGCTGTTAAGTGGAATCTCGGTCCCATCAACTTCATTAAAGAAATGTGGTCAACACATATTAAATCTTTAGCAGTGCGTCAGACCCAGAGCAACAAAACTATGTCTGAGAAAGACAAGCAGGCAGATTTGGATCCTGAAGAGGAGATCAAAGCTAAGCTTCAGTACGTTCCACTGGATGAACCCTACATAGAAATGCCTCAAATTAAAGATTTGGGTGATGCCACACCGCCAATGGAATGGTTTGGAGTCCATAGGAAGCGCCTTCCAGCAGCAACTCACCAACTAGCCATAGTTTTGATCCAGAAGCTAGTCCATGCCGCAGAGAAGGAATATGCGAAGGTTCAAGGAAGATCTCAATAGTCATAACATATATATAATTTATGTTCTATTTAATATGTCATTATTTTTCAGACTGGCGCTCTTCGTCATATTTTGAGTTTTGTAGATACCGACTAGCTGCTGAGCTAATTCAAACATGTTATTTCGTAGGGAAATAACAATGAATTGGGCGTTCTTGGTCCGCTCCTTGATGTAATTTGCAACAATCGAAACATTTCGAAAATCTAATGCTGCATCAATCTCATCCATGACGTAAAGAGGTGTGGGCTTGTACTTATGCAGGGCAAAAACGAGCGCCAAAGAACTGAGAGTCTTTTCACCACCAGACAGATTCGTAATATTTCTCCAACTCTTTTTCGGTGGCATCACGCTGAAAGTCACACCTTCCGAGAATGGATCTAAACTGTCGACTAATTCCAATTCGGCATTACCACCCATAGTAATCATTTGATACATCTCCTTCAAGGTCATCGAGATTATCCCGAAGCCTTGCATAAACTCGTCAAAGCGCCTTTTCTTCAATTCCCCAAGTTTTTCTCTCATAGCATCTCGCTCCCCAACTGCCTCATTGAGATCTACCTTTCTTCGTTTGTGTTCTGCCAACCTCTTTGCATATTCTTCTAAGATCTCGACATCAACGTTAACGGAATCGACATAGTTTTGTAAGTCTTCTATCTGAGCACCAAGATCTTCGACATCTAAGCTCTTGAGCTCCGCTTCAGATACACGCGGAAGCCCATTTTCGAGCTCATGTGGTTTCTCATCTACTTCCATTACTTCATCGTTGGATTTTTCTTCCTCCATTGAGACATCGCTCTCTTCTCCTTCTTGCCTCGTAGCATCTGCCCCTTCTGTTCTCTTTTCTTGCAATTCGTTAGGCATTTTCGAGTTATTTGTGCTTTCACCTTCGTCAAGGAGCTGCAAAGTTCTCGTAACATCCCTTATCTTAAGGTTATTTAAGTCGCTCTCCAGCTGTCGTACTTCTTTCGTTATGTGGCCCAACAATGCATTCAGTTTCTCCAATTTGTCGTTTATTTCTATCTTCAGTGACTTGAACTCAGTGAAACCGGCCTCCATCTGAGCAAGCCGCTGTTTCAGCTGATCTAACTTTTCATTCATTTCATGACTGAGATCTTGCTGTTCATCAACAGACTTTTCGACGGATTCTAAGGTCTGCTGCACGTTGTCGGCGTTTTCTTTCAATGAAGCAATTTCCTGCGAATACAGGTCCAAGTCTTTTTGGGTATTGCCTACTATTTTAGCAGACTTCTTGAGCTCATTCTCTGCCTTTTTGATACTAGCTTTACCTTTCTTTTGTTTAGATGTAAGTATCTCCATTCGCTGTATCGTCGAAGTTACTTTGGAGTTCTGGATTTGCAGTTCAGACCCACCGATTTCCATAATCTTGTCCTTCAAAACAGCTATCTTTTGCCGAGTAGTTGTTGTTTGATCAGAAAGTGCTCTTTGCTCATCTTTGAGCGTGTTCACTCGAGCTTCTGCCAACTGATACTCTTCATTCTTCCCCGTGGCCTTCTTTTGAGCTTCTAGTCTTTCGAGCAGCAGCTTCTCCTTCAATTTCAATTCACTCATCCATGATTCTGTTTCCATCACTAACTTTGATACCTTGAGCTGAATCTCGGGTACCCTGTCTTTCAGCTTCTTTAGCTGATCCTCCATTTCACGAAATGTGTCGCTAGCAATCTGAAAGCTCTTTTCCCTCTCAGTTAACTCATTTTCAAGCTGGGCAACTTCCTCTGGACTGAATATATCAGGGCTGTAAGAGTTGTTTTGACTTAGTCTCATAAGCCCACGCACAACATGCGAACCGCCACCACTCATAGTGCCTGATATGTCAATCAGCTTTCCATCAAGACTTACAACTCGGAACCTCTTTTTTCCGTAAGCAACTCTATTTGCCTGAGCCAAACTTTGAGCGGCCAAGGTATCTCTTAGCACACTGTAGAAGGCCGGTATGAATTTATCATCCTTCGGTTTGACTAAATCGAATAGTCGTGGAACGTTCTCTGGAGTTTGAATCTTGCCCGTGTGAAATTTGCGCAATTTGTCCAGTAAGATGAATCTTGCATAACCAAGCTTATTTTTCCTTAGGTATTCGATGCACTGCTGACCACATTCCACAGATTCGACGACAATGTCCTCCAAACGAGGGCAAGCAGTAGATATTGCCACATCGTATTTTTCGTCTATGACTCCCAGATCACCCAGCCTACCATGAAATCCACTGATTCGGCCTGACTTTTGTAGTTTTGTAAGAGCAGTCAAAACTGTGCTCTTGTTTTGGGCACTGGAAAAAGCTGCTCTGGCATCTAATGTGCGTTGCCTTTGGGCGATCAAAATTTCATGCATCTTTTTCAATCTTGCGCTGGCACTGGAGCATTCTGCGCCTGCTGTGTGTACCTCCGCTGTTACATCTGATTCTTCCTGCTTCAATTCTCTGATAACTTTCTCTTTCGCAAGCTTTTCTTCGCCTCCTCGAGCTATTTCATTCTTTAATTGTTCGATGTCTTTATTTATCCTCGCATTTGTATCCTTGAGTAAAGAAAGCTCAGATTCTGCAAGTTGTATCTCTGCCCTCTTTTGCTGAAGCTGCTCATCCCAGGGTTCTAAATCCTTTTCGTATTGGGCAATTCCGGCTGATATATTAACTGTCTTTTCTTTCAAAGATATCTTGACATCTTCAAGTTTTGCACGCTCCGTAATGAGTTCCTGATTGAGGTCCTGAAGCTCCTTTTCATAGTCAAGTTGCGATTGTCTTAGTTCCCTCAAATTTGCCTCTGTTGCATTCAAAGAGTGTTGATTCGATTTCAATAGCTTTTCAGCTTTATTTGTTTTTTGGTTGACAGACTTGATCTTCTCCTCTATAGCCACTCTTTGCTGGTCCAGACCTCTTTTTTGGGCCAGCAAAGCTTTCTCCTCTATAGCCAGCGTTTCAATTCGTTTCGCGACCTGTTTACTCTCATCTTTAAGCGAATCAACTTCTTTTAAAGTTTCTGAGTATTTCTCATTTTCTTGATCCAGCTGACCCTTTAGCTTGCTGCTTTTGTCCAAAGTGGATGTTAACTTGATATCGTTTTGCCAAATCTTGTACTGAATCATCTTTGACCTTAGTAATGTGAGTGTTTTCTCTTTCTCCAAAAACTCAAGAGCTTCATCTTTCCCTGTTTCAAGTGAGCTTTTCTCCTGATCTACTATATGAAATCTATTCTCCTTCTCGATACAGCTTTCATTTAAAACTTCGATCTCCTGCAAAATCGTCTCGATTTGTGGTTTGTATTTAGCCGTACCGGTAATATCCTCCAAGTACTCTAACAAACCATCTTCACCTTCCTTCTCTGCTTTCGGTCTCATTTGAGCAATGTTTTCCACTTCACCTTGTAGAATTAAAAACCTCTTGTGATCCAGGTCAATTCCCTCCTTTTTCAGTAGTTGAGTAACTTCTGTATAGTTGCTTTCTTTGTCGTTAACGTAGTACTTGGAAGAATTATTCTTGAAAGCTTTTCTGGTAACGACCAACGTAGGTTTCTCCTCATCAATTCTCGTAGTACCATCTGGTTCATCGACCACATATTGGAAATGAACCTCTACTGAACAGCTTTTCAAATTTGGGTGAACTTCAGAATTATGAATTAGGTCTGAGAGTCTATCCTGTCTCATCTTGTTGGCTCGAAAACCGAATACGAACAACATGGAATCGATCACATTGGATTTTCCGGAACCGTTAGGTCCCACAACTGCCGAGAAACTGCTATGAAATGGACCAACGACCTGCCGTCCAGCGTACGATTTGAAATCTTGAAGAACTAATTTATTGATACAAAGTCTTGCCGCGTTCCTCTGACTTTGTTCGGCATCATATAATCTTTGCAGTTCAAGTCTATTCTTTTTCACTGGTGATATCTTGATAAGTTCCAGCTTTCTAGTAGGTGATCGGCCAGGAGATCTTGGTGGTGACTGTGAATAAGTGCGCTGTTCGCGTCCTCTGGATGAACTATTGGGATGCTGTAAGCTTGGAGCCTGTAAAGATGAGGATGATACTATAGGCTGTGATTGACTGGTCGTATCATCATTAGTGCCAATCACCAGCTTCTTGGGCGTATGCGATATCGTAGAATTTGAATTTGAAGTCAAAGGTGACTTTGTAGATCCATTGACCGCCTCAAACTCCCGACTCTCATTATCGTTCACTCTCTGTCGCTTGGTGAGTGGCGTATCAGGCATCCTGGCAGCCTACAGAGTACTTGTTGTTCCAACTACCACCTCATTGGAGCGAAATATGAAGTAACTAAGTTTGTTTACTGTTCGATCAAGCCGAACATGCAATGCCTTGCAATACAAGTTTACAATTAAAAACAACTAGAACCATATATATACTAACAAAAGATCAATGTTGAATGACTGCTAGTCCCAGCAGCGCTAGTCTTCAACTAGCTTGCGAAAAGCCATCACGTGAAGCGCCTTGTAGCGTGTTTTACTTTGAAGGAACCAACGAATTGGTATTCTTGGGCTTATTAAATGGTCTGGAAGTCAAGTTATGGCTCTCTAAGTGGTCTTACAATTTGTATCTTATACTGTTTAGTAAAAGCGCGAGCTTATACAGTGAAATGCTCATCGCCTAAACAACTAATATCCATAGAAAGTGATAGATAGCCGCTTTACGATGGAATCAGAACCATTAGTGGTAGATAATGGGTCATACGAGGTCAAGTTTGGGTATTCAACGACTAGTCAGCCCTTCAGAGCTTTAAATGCTCTCGCTAGAGACAAGTTTGGTGCTACATATCTCTCAAACCAGATCAATCAGATAAAAGATATTTCATCTGTCAGTTTCAAACGACCTCACGAATATGGACAACTGACCTCGTGGGAGTTGCAAAGTTGTGTTTGGGACTACTGCTTTTTCAATCCAAATGAATTTGATGGGTTTGATCTCAAGGATAGCAAAGGACAGCATTTGATAGCCAGTGAGACCTGTATGACTCTACCAGAATTGAGCAAGAATATGGATCAAGTAGTTTTTGAAGAATACGAGTTTGATAGTCTCTTAAAGGCGCCTATCTCAGGGTTTATGCCCTTCAGCAAACACACTGAGAACACCAAGGTGATATCTGGTAAAGGTGATTCTGAATCTGGTACTTCTACAAGCGAAACGAAGGACTACGAACCGTTCCAAATGGTTATCGACTCAGGATTCAATTGCACTTGGGTAGTACCGATCATCAAAGGTGTCCCATTCTACAAAGCTGTTAAGAAACTAGATCTCGGTGGCAGATTTATCAATGGACTACTCAAAGAAACGCTTTCTTTTAGACACTATAACGTGATGGATGAGACTATCTTAGTCAACAATATCAAGGAGAAATGTCTATTTATGAGCCCTGTCTCTTACTTTGACAGTTTTGCTAAAAAGGACCAAACTGCAGTAGAATACGTACTGCCGGACTTCCAAACTACATTTCTGGGCTACGTGGCAGACCGTAAGAACCCCCCGTCAAAAGATGCACAGACAGTAACA
>ERZ794936.850-NODE-850-length-11451-cov-6.902334_pt1 | contig 11451 bp, 8 predicted proteins | sample MGYA00511083_ERZ794936 | MGnify/ENA primary metagenome ERZ794936 (study PRJEB30137, sample SAMN04331409) | food metagenome | isolation source: Y2 must sample point D1 replicate A | place: Australia: South Australia | collected 2014 ... | reverse complement strand
TGGCTAAGAAAGACGAAGCTGCCAAATCTTTAGAAGAAGTTGCTAAGAAAGATGAAGAAATCACTGCTCTAAAAGAGCAACTTGACGCTTTAAAAGGAGAGCTATCTACCAAAGAAACTCCAGAGACCAATGAAGATGAAGTAAATAGCTTGAAGAAAGAAATCGAAGACTTGAAGAAACAAATTGAAGTCAAAAATGAAACTGAAAAAGTCGACGAAGACGCTGTTAACGATAAACAAGTTGAAGAAGTGTTAAGAAAGGAAGTTGAAAGTTTGTCTACCAAGAAGATTGAATTGGAAGAAAAGGTCAAGAGTTTAGAAGCTGAAAATAGAGAACAAAGAGCTAGTGTGTTGAAAGTCAAGTTACTGGAACAAAAGCTGAAGATGTTGAGCAATAATGCACCAGCTGTTGAAAAGAGTGCAAGTAGTGCTGCTCCTCTAGCTAAAGAGCCTGCAGCCACACCTGCTTTCTCGTTCAATATTCCAAAAGAATCTGATGTTTCTTCCACAAACACTTTTGCAATGAACAGTATACCGCAAAAACAGGCTCCTGCATTCCTAGGCCACGACGAAAGTAAGGATTCTAGCAGCACTGCAAACAACTCCACTAAGCGTGCTTTGGAGAATGAAAACGACGAAGGTGAGAAAAGAGTTAAGAAAGAAGAAAGCAAGGAGAGTAGCATTGGAAAAGAGTTGAGTAGCGAAAAAGAAGAGATTAAGAATGTCAATGAGTTCAAATTTGGGTCTGGTAAACCTGAAGAAGAAGCTTCTAAGAAAAACGACTTCAAGTTTGATTTTGATCAAAAAGACGATGCTTCTAAGAAGAACGACTTCAAGTTTGGCTTTGGAAATCCAGAGACTGACAAGAAGAACGACTTTAAGTTTGGTTTTGGCCAAAAAGACGAAGCTTCCAAGAACAGCGTCTTTGGTTTCCCTGCTGGCAATGCATTCAATGGATCTGCTAACTCCAATCCTTTTGGAAACATGAACAACAACCAAAATGCATTCAGTTTCGGTAGCAAACCAAGCAGATTTGAAAGTTTCACTAAGAAAGACGAAAACAAGAAGGAAGAAAGTGAAGAAAAGAAGTAGAAAATCTATATATATATATTATCCAGTTTGGATGTTCTGTATAACTTGTACCTGATAATGATCATAATACCGACCATAGCGCAGTGGCATTGCTTTCGAGTTGTGGATTGCAACTCGTTGTAGTTTAATCGGAGTTAACATGTTTTACACGTGACATGCACGTGATTATTTAGCCGCCGTATTCCCAAGTGTCCGTTTTGGGACTTTCGCATCTAAAAGGGAAATTAGCACAAAAACACACACCCAAACCAACTAAAGAAAGCTTACAGCCACCAGTAGCAACCAAGAACCAGAGAATGTCTCACAGCGGTGCAGCTTTGTTCAGAAAGTCAGCAGGAATACTAACCATCGATGAATCGAAATACCCGGCCAGAATACACTGGAAGTCCACAGATGGGACACAAGTACATACAATCATATTAGATCAGGTATCAAAGCTTCAAGCCACACCGGCTAACTCAACAAAGATGATGATCAAGCTTATAGGTAAGCTGACCAAAGAAGAGATGGACGAGGGCATCATTGATCCGGTCTCAGTGTTTCAGTTCAACAACAGAATGGTGATGGAGAACATCAAGAATACCTTACAGATCATTATATCGAGATACAAAGACAACGTTGTTTATGAGCAAAAGATGCTGAAGGAAAAGGAACACGAAAACGAGAACAACATGAACCTGATCAACACAGAGTCGTTGGAAGACTCTTTGAGTGTGAGCAATTTGCTGTCCAACCTCCAATTACAACAGAACTACTTGAAGCAAGACTTAACATTGAGTAAGAAGTTTCAAAACAGTGTGATAAAGAATAAACTACCGGCAAAAGAGTTCTGGATCACCAGAATAACAGAGCTGAGATCGTTTGCTTTGTCAAACTCCCAAAAATTTGGGCCTTATAACGTCCTGTCTACCATAAAACCAGTAGCTTCATCAGACAACAAGGTGAATGTATCTGTTACCAAAGACAAGCTGAAGGCTATATTGGCGACATATCCAGTTGTCAAACTAGCATTCGATGAAAACGTACCTTTGAACTTTCATGAACAAGAGTTTTGGTCAAGGTTTTTCCAATCCAACTTGTTCAGAAAGCTAAGAGGTGAGTTGATCATGGCGAACACCAGAGGTGATATTATCATCGACAAGTATTTAGAAAACGAAATAACCTTGAACAGCAAAGAAGACGAGCATAATATGAATAAGATTAAAGTGTCCAAGGTACTTGATTTGAAGGGTAACATGGACGATGATCCTCTAAAGTTTCCAAACAAACAAGACTTTACAATGAGATACGGTGCTGATCCACAAGGCCAAACAGAAGGAGTCTTGGACATTTTGAAGGGTATGAACAGATTGAGTGAGAAGTTAATGAACAGTTTGCAGAACGAATACGGTAGAAAGGATGAAAACAAGAAGAGAAAGCAAGATGAATTAGATAATGACGAAGGGTTTGACGATTTGGTCGAGCCTCCTAAGATCAAGTATACCAAAATCAAGATCCAAGAAAGCAACTTGGAAGATAACTTGGAGAATGCTGATTTGAACTCGGTGAACCTCAATGAATTAGGAAACAGAATGACAGCTCAATTGGAAAACATCAAGAATGAGTTATTGAATGAGGATAGAAAGGTTTCGTTATTTGATTTCGAGAAGCATAAGGCGGCATGTTATGAAGCAAACAACAAGATCCTGAACATATTAGACAAGAACCAATCTTTCATCAACAAGGAAGACTCAGACAACTTGAGCAGTTTCATGAATGTAGTGTATGATGTGAACTACAAGAAGCTTGGAATCCCACAAGAGGTCTATGACTCGTGTAGCTTGTTGAATGAAACTTGTAATGAGTTCTTGAAGCATTTCTACAATCATTTGAACACTTTGGATCCGAGAAGATCAATGATTATACGAAGATTGAATAAACATCTGGTACAGTGTGATGTCCAGCTTAATGAGATTAACAAGAGCTTTAAGGATTATGACAGCGATGTAGAGTATATGCTGAAGCCCGTTCACCAAGCTGTTAAGATGAGCTTGAAGAAGTTTGATGACTGCTTAGAGAAGTGATACACGTGACTACTTTGTGAAGACATATGCGTTTGGATTGGGTTATGCCATTAGCTTGGGCTGTTTTTATAGATGCTATATAGAGTTGTTTAATAGTTGATTAGTTCTTATATAAGAGTAAGCGATGAGATTATCAACAGGAGCAGATTTTTTATTAGATACGCTACCAAGCAGGAGCAGAGTCTTTTTAATGGATAAGGCACCAAGCAGGAGCAGAGTCTTTTTATTAGATAGGACTCAATGCTAACAAAAAAAAGACTCTGTTTATCCGATACAAAAATAAGAGACATTACTCTGGAACCCAAAAACAGAAACGGAAAATACAAAATACATTTCCCAAAACAGCAATCTTCACATTAATCAAACCTTCATAGCAGAAAACGCGTAAATCCGATATTTGAAAAGGTCACGTTTTTCTTCCAAAAAATTTCAAATCCATTGAATATTTCACTTAAAAGCACAGTCAACAACACCAATGAACGACCCTAGGTTTGAGTTGTACGACAAAGAGAACGATCTTGATATTGAGAACAACGAAGAGATCAACAATGCTCTTAAAGAAATAGAGAAACACAAGAGTGAAATAGCGAAACTTGAAGGCTTGATAAGCAAATGGAAGAAGGAGATTATGAGAAAGCGAAAGTTGCAAGGCTTAGACAACGACTCTGGCAATACCATGTTCAAGAAGCTCTTAGAGTCTGAGAAACCAAAGCCTTCAAAGAAACCCATGCCTGCAAGCAGCATGAACTATATGCTGCGCAAGGTACATAGCTTCTACAACGATCGACTGTTCAATGGAAACTCCAATAACAGGCTGGAATACCAAACGGAAGAAGTGATGGATGAATGTGTATATACCAATACTTATATATCCTTGAGATACATACCATTGAGTGTGGTCGAAGAGATACTGCGCACTTATACGGTGCTGGGCTTTGACAAGCTCTTCAAGCTCATAAGACCACCGAGATATGAGTTGAGTAGTGAAGTCAAAGTCGACAACTTCTGCATTGTAGGTATAATCCACGAGATATTGCCTATCAAATTCAAGCAGAAAGAGTTTTTTGAAAGAAGTAAAATCGATATAGACAAGCACACAGTGAGAAACTCAAAAGCAGAGGCTTATTCAAGAAACTTCAGCATAGTGCTGACGGATTTAAAGCATACTTTGTTGCTCACTATACATGGTAATAAGCTAATAAAGGAGTACTACAACAGTCTAAAGGCAGGTGACATAATAATGGTAGAAACGCCGAACGTTTACAGATATAGTAACAAGTTTGGATTCAGCATAGATGAATCTGGAGGACAAAACCAAATAATGGAGCTAGGAAAGTGTGCTAATTACAGCAAATGTGGCATGGACTTGAAGGACGGAAGGAAATGTTCTAGCTTCTATGATAACAGAAACCACAAATGTTGCGAGTACCACGAAGAAATAGATATGGATGTTAAGTTGAGTAGAAGAATGGAGTTGAACAGTGGATACCTGGGTAGAAGAATTGGGCCTCAAGAAAAGATTCGTAATGCTGAAACCATAGGCCAAAAGGATTTGAAGTTCAAAAACCAACGTAGTTTCAACAGGTTCCATAACAGCATTGAATATGAAGATACTGGTGACACCTTTATTAATAAGAAAGAGCAGAAAAAAATCGAAAAGTCAAAGAAAGACAATTTGAGGCTACTAAGGAAGCTGCAAATGAAGAGTGAAAGCACCAACACCAATGGTATTAAGCAAAAGCTAATAAGCAATAAAGACAAAAACGACAAAAAGAAGAACGAGCTGCTTTTGTTGCTGCAAAAGGATTTAATGAACAAACATAAATAAAGTCTCTTATATAATACTCTTTAAGAAGGGATAGTCGGTGATATCCAGATCGAGTTTAGTCAGGTTCTCATTGACTTGGCGTTTCAAATCTTTCAATCTGTCATCCAATATAGTGATTTGATCGTCATCAATGTCGTTTTTGATAAAATCTATCACATTTGATATAGATATCGAATCGTATATCAAAAGATTCAGTATCTTGTGTATTCTCATGATGACATTATCCATTAGTTGGTTTATCAAAGTGCTTATCTTGGCATTCAAGCTGGTGTTTTCTCCTATGTAGTTTAGAAGATTTTGCGTGCTTATTATCAGGATGTTTAAATCTATGTTGTTATGGTCGTCATTCTGAATGTATGATAAATAAGTATCTATAAGATTTGCGTTGTTGTTTGTATACTTGTATTCGATTGACTCTTCATATAGTGAGTCTATGTTGTAGTTCAAGTACAGGGATTGTTCGCTAAGAAGATTGCTCACATCGTTGATATCGTTAAGATCATGGTTGTTCAGCTGAATGCTGTGAATGATGTCTTCATAGTTGTTGTAGTTCTCCATACTTCGGTTGTTTTCGGTGGTTTCCTTGTTGCTGTGCTGGGTGTTGATATGGACGTCCTTTTAGGTGTTTTGTGCCTATCGGCTTTAGTGTCGTGTTTTTGCCCAAAACGGAAAACAACAGCGCTGTTACCCTTTTGGGATATTTTTAGTAATGTTCGGGTAAGTTTTATGTTGCCTTGCGTTAGCAAAAAGCAGAAAATCAATGCTGTAGGACTCTAAAAACGATTGAAACTGAGCCAAAACTACCATAAAAAGCATGTTCACCCAAAAGAACATATAAATCATTCCTTTTGATCTCTTCTGAACACCAGTACAAGCCTGTCTACACTCCTGTTCTACTACTGGCAGAGATCTCATATAGCCCAGTACTAGGGTTATGTCCGGGCCGGACGCGTAAACAAGTCGATTTTTCACTTATTTAAAAAGTATTAAAATTTTAAAAACTTAGCACTCTGCCCAAACAACTTTCAATACAGAACAACGCCACAAGTATGAGTCAAAATATAGATGTTGAAGATTCCTTGTTTATATCCGATATAGACGAAGATTTTGTAGTCAATGACAACAATAAGAGAACAAGCATGGAGTTGAATGCTCCTATTTCGAGTCCTAAAAAACAGAAGTTTAAAAACATAGATGAAAAACTGTTTTCCAAAGGATATCTAAAGGTTAATGAAGAATCTGAGTACTTGACTATTAATGAATACGGAACAGTATTGCTACTGAACAATTCTACCTCAAAATCCATACATGTTAAGTTCTTAAATGATTCTATAGCTAACTCTTATGAGTTCGATCTTGAAAACGACGATACAATTGATATTTGTTTGCTGACAAGCACTAACTTGATCTTTTTGAATAAGGAGAAGAACCAGGTGACTTTTAGAAACCATTATGACAATGATAAAACAAAATCTTTTAAAATTACAGGTTTGAATCATGATGATTATATCACTTCTTTGGCCTTCGACAACAAGTACTTTGTTGGTACCAAATTTGGTGTGTTGATGATATTGAATGAGTTTGGTATAATGACACACAAAAGAGTATTCATAGATGAAATTAACATTTTAGACATTAAATTCAACAAATTGCTAATAGTTCATTCACAATTCAAAGCTTACAGTATTCTAATCAATGCATCCAACATCAAATACATACATTACAACTGTCCACTTCCTTTGTTGATTAGCCAAAACAGCATCAAAAATATTGGTATCAGTAATAACAATACTCCTTGGATTTCTACTCTTGATGGATTTTATAGTTTAGTCAATTCTTATAACCAGAACAAATCTTACTGGGTGAACTCCTTGAACTATGAAAACGAAATATACAGATTGAACGGTGGATTTATAATCCAACAGCAAGACGATGGAGAAGAAGACCCAGACTATTTGAAGGCCAGAATATATGAGCATCACTACATTTTACCGGTAAATTTGATTTCCGATTTTGATGAATTGATCTTGGGGTACACAATAAATCAAAATGCTGTAAAGCTGCCAAATATTAGCACTTTCAATACTTCATCTACGCCTATAACCTTGGTAGAATTGCAAAAGAACATTAACAATGATGACTCTTTGGATGACAAGAATTTTAACAATTTATTGAACTGTGAAGTAGACTCAAAAAGCACTTTGCAACTACCTAACTACTACAGACAAGTTGATAGTTTAGTACAAAATAGCATCCAATCTGACATTGTTAATTCAACTATCTTGGAAAACTCCTTGGTTAACGAAGATGATAGTGTTCAATTATTGAAAAACTTGAATAATACATGGGACAGTTCTGTTTTGAGATTATTTGACATCAAGTGTCAACAAAATGATATCAAATGCTGCTACAGCTTGGTACTATCTCTAAAGCAATTGAAGTGCTTAGATAAAGCTAAAGAAATCAGTAAAATGTATGGGATATATGAGTTGTCTGACAAAATCAATGATCTTATTGATTCTAAAACTGCTGTCTGAGGAGAACGGTGAATCTACTGGTTTTGTAGCGACTATGGGATACGTATAAATACCGATTCTTTGGTAGTGACCGCAAATCCATACAGCAGATAGCGACTATACAAATTATATATATATATCAAAACTCCGATCAAATCAGCAATTTTATTGATTTAACTCAACTTATACGGTATATATAGATATCAAAACTCCAGTAGTAACACCAAATCCATAGAGCCGATAGCGACAATACAATATATAAATATATGTATATATATATGATATTTCACTACAACAAGTAAATGTCCATATCGGGTAACTCTATCTCCGACACATCACGTGAAACGTTTCTTTTTTTTTGCAGCTTTTTTTTTGTCTTTTTTTTTTCCCTCTTCAGGCCAAGCAGCGTATTGGAGCAAAGCACATATATTGACTTTTTAAATATTTTCAATTTAAACGTATTGAAGAATAGTATCAAATTAGAGTATTTCATGGCCATATAACCCCCAAAAAGAACGTGAAATATTACACCGCAATGTCAGATTTAAGTAATAGTGAAGACGAAATTCTTTCAAACACATCCTCTATCGAAGATGAGTACCAAACACCAGATGAAATATCGTCAGAAGAAGAGTTCGAAAATGAAAACGAAACAGATAAAAGAAGAAGATTAGCTAAGCAGTATCTTGAAAACATCAGAGAAGAAGCTAACGAAATAGTCAATGAACAACTAATGAACAAAAGAAAGCTTATAGATACAGAATTGGATGACAGCAAGCAGAAAAAATTAAAAATATCAAACAACATAGATGAATATAACAATTTCGATGCTGCTGATTTAGAAAGGGAAATCTTGGAAAACAGATTGTACAAGGATAATTTATCTCAAGAAGGTAAAATGTATAGATACTTGGCATCTGATTTCAAGGACAACATCAAGATTATAAAGAAACAGTTCAACAGAACAGCAGATTATCTAACCTCAATGGATCTATTTCAAGAAAACGCCATCACAACCTTATTAGACTTGGAAAATAACAACATGTTAAATAGTGGAAACAAGCCGCCATTTTTGGTTACTGTATCTAAAGACTTTATTATGACAAAGTACGACATTTCAAACTTCAATACTAGAATCAAAAAAGTAAAACAAATTAAAATAGGTGATATCAAATTTAAGCCAAAGAATCTTTTGACCGAGCATGATAATAACACTTTAGAACACTACAAAAACATAAACTCTGTGGTTATTTCACCTGATGGTAAGAATATAGTCACTGGTGGTATGGATAGAAAGCTAATCATATGGTCCAGTGAAACTTTGAATCCAATCAAAGGTATCCCAACAAAAGATAGAAAAGGAGAAGTTGAATCCATGGGATTTAGAAACAATTCTGACCAGTTATTTGTAGCTTGTAAAGATTACAAGATCCGTGTATACAATGTGAAACAATTTCAACAAATGGATACTTTGTTTGGTCACCAAGGTCCTATAACTGATGTGTCTGTTTTGAATATGGAAAGATGTATAAGTGTAGGCTCTTATGATAAATCCTTGATGTTGTGGAAACTACAAGATGAATCCAGATTAGTATTCAAATTGCCTCAAAAGGTGAAGTCACAAGAGCAATTGAAACAAGATTTCATCAAATATAAAAAAGACAACAAGGTAAAAGAAGATATCAAAGAGAGCATTGTCATGAAGGATCATAAACTACCTAACTTTTTCCCTTCACCTACAACTTTGGATTCATGTATAATGATAGATGATACACATTTCATCAGTAGTTCAGATGATGGGAACATACAACTATGGTCAACACAAAAGAAAAAACCATTGTTCCAAGTTCCTCAAGCCCATGGGTTCATGAACACTAATGATAAAATAAGATACACAGCTGAACAAGATCATCTCCAAATTAAGCTGCAAGAAAACATACAACATAACAAGCACTTCAAAATATCTGCCATGGCCAATATTCCATATTCAGATCTACTGATCACTGGAAGTGATTCAGGAGTATTGAAGATTTGGAAGATAGATATAGTTAGCAATAAGATAACTTTGATCAAAAACGTCCATGATGTTTACGGTATGGTCATGAGCATTAAGGTATTGAATATAAATGATCAAAAGTTCAGATTAATTGTATGTTGCAGTAAAGAAGAGAAGAAAGGTAGATGGGAGAAAATAGGCAATAAAGCTAGAAATGGTATCTATGATATTGTTTTGGAAAGAGAAGGTAAATAAAGAGTTTATATAATTCAATAACAACTTATAGCAACATTTATTCATTGTAAAAAGAATAAAACTTTGAAAGAAAATACAATATTTTGACTAAATGTTATCGATGTCTTGTTTACACAAGATGGTGATCAGCTTTTCAAACATCACAAATCTTTGCTTGCTGAAGTCGTTTATACTGTGATGCCACATGAAGTTAATATTTGTACCGTTGATACCACCAATGGCACTTATGTTCATATAGTTCATTGGTTCTAAACCTTGATTGAAAATGACATCTTTAATCAAAGGATGTTTGAACAAACCCAAGTTGCTCAACTCAAAGTCAATATATGGAGACTGAGTTAATAACTTGTCAAGATCATTCTTGTAAAAGGAAGCTATTGAATAATTTTCCATAGTGATAGATTCATTAATGCTTTTTTTTATCAATGGATCAAGTTCATCGACAATAGCTTGAAGCCCAGTAATATTAATACGTTCGTTATCTAAAATATTGTCTATATTAATCAAAGGAGTTGTTATTTGAGTTGAACTTATGGCTAAAGCTATCAAACTAGAGCCAAGCTCACTGGCATCATCTTTAAATAGATATGGTCTCATATTTATAGGAATGTTGAATTTTGAGTTATTGGCATAGTGTTTATTCACCTTTGGTGAGCTTATTGACAACAAAGTTAACAGCAAAGTGTTCAAAGTTGTATTTAATAACTTACTGATTTTAATCAATTTCTTGGTGCTCATGAAAGAAATGTTAATACAGTGGTATGAATCTATGTACTTTCCCCTTGCTGGAGAGACATGGGGATCGTAAAGTCTATTAAAACTTTTAAAGTAATTGAACTCTAACAACCTTGGGAATGAATTTATCAGTTTAAACATGGAGGGCTCTACAATTCCTTCAAATAGCTTGTTTTTGAATATTTGGAATTTATCATATAAACCATAAGTTGGTCTTGGATACAAATCAACTATCCCATACTCCAATAGTGATTGATCCGACACGTGATCTTTGAATTCATCATAGTCTATGTTGACTATTGGTTTGTTGTTTAATCTATCCAAAATAAGCTTTAAAACATTGACACCAGAAATCCCATCATAGAAGCAATGACCGAAGTTGAATACTAAGTAGTTCATTTTCTCAAAATATATCAATCTCCACAAAGGTGTGTTAATCTTCCCGTTGTTTGGTGGGTCTTCCAAAAGATACTTGACCACAGAGTAATCATTAATGTCTGTATTAATGTCAGATACGAAAACAAAATCATCAAAGTTCAATTTATTAACATCTAATAAATACACCTGATGGTTTTCATTCACTTGTGCACAAAGTTGTTTGTGAATAAGCATGATTTCTTTGCAAATATCTTGTAATATATTAATATTCACCTTTAAGTCCGCGACTAATTCGCATCCTATGTATACCTTTCCACTGACTTGTTTGTGCTGTTCCTTGTAGTCGTAAAACTTTTGAACATCCGAAAGCGTAAGCATCTCCGAGGTAATGTTTTTGATGTATCCTGCTGGGGTTAATTGGCTCTTGTTTTCTGTCTTGCTACCTCATGCTACACTATAATGTCCGAATAGAAGGCTCTAAATTGCTGTTTATACTGATGACTGAATATACGTGGCTTTATATTGGTGACCCAAAGGGGGGGGAAAATGGTTGCCTTTTGAAAATGCTGATAACCTGTCGCTTATAGTT
>ERZ794936.849-NODE-849-length-11489-cov-6.805143_pt1 | contig 11489 bp, 6 predicted proteins | sample MGYA00511083_ERZ794936 | MGnify/ENA primary metagenome ERZ794936 (study PRJEB30137, sample SAMN04331409) | food metagenome | isolation source: Y2 must sample point D1 replicate A | place: Australia: South Australia | collected 2014 ... | reverse complement strand
TAAGCAGAGACTGTTAGGGACGATTGACGCAGAGGTCATCACACAAGGCAAGCGATGAGTGCCCTTCGGTCTTTTTCGATTTTCAAACTTGCTTACTCGATTCACTGACATTAAAGAAGCTGCCGTAAACAAGCCCTATGAGCTCACTCACCTCACGCTTGCTGCTTATAATATTGGGAATCCGAGCGAGTTACGGAATTTGTGACGAGACAAACGGTTACTGACATAAAGATATAAGTTAAGAGCCGTGATACTATCCACAAATAAATAGCACAACGTAAAGGCCGTTAGAACTTTTTGATCTAAGGTTTACCCGAGCACGAAGGACCACACAGTGGTATAGATTGCATGTGGAAGAAATCATGCAAACCGTGACTCTAATGGGCGCCTATGACATTATGTAGAAAAGAAGAAAACGTTTAGGGCGCTGAAAGTTGAGGGCTTATATACCAAGCCTCTTGGGCGGGTAACCCGCGAGTGCTTTCAACTTGCGGCTTTTATTCAGCTACGTCCCATGCAAATACGAAAGTTTGAAAGTATTTTATGGCCAATTTCGAATAACGACAAGGTTCCCTCTATGTAACTGTTTGAGCTCCAAAGATGTTACTCAGAATAACTAATTTTTTCTGTCATACTCTCTGTAGTCTGGCATGAGGCCTTTGTACTCAGTTTCATCCGTAAGCCAGATTACATTGCCTGTGAGATTCTGAGCCGAATTGCTGACTTTCACATGTTTATCAAATTCCTCCGAGACTTCGGCTATCTCCTTAGGATCGACGCCTAGGTCTTGTAGTTGTTTCCTCAATATTGCAATGTGCATAGCCATCTTGAAACATCTCTTAGACACATCCAGCCTCTCTTTGAGTATTCTTAGGTCACGCTGTTTTTGTGCGTTAAGAAAGTTTTGCTGCTGCATTTGTAAGGTCTTCACATTGATCGCTGTGGTTTCTTGATTGAGCTTCTCTGCCTTCACCCTTCCCTGATAGTTATCGAGAGCAAAATATGCCAATGTTGCCATAGCAAGGAAGCTAGACAAATCTCTGAGAGGACGGCGTTCCGTAGCCGAGGCACTCCCAAGTTGGTCATGGTGCTGGGTCGAGCCTTGGGCAGATTCCTGAACTTTATCCACACCGTATTGCAACGGAACATGGTGCGGATCGTCAAAGAACGTGGGTCCTCGCGTACGCTGGGGGCGTATGAGACTGTTTGCAATATGCCTGAACTGGCCTTTTTGAGCCCTTAGGCCCTCTTGGAGCATTCGTGGAAGGGAAGAAGTCATGTCAATTAGAGACGATTGCCTTGAAGCAGATTCGCGATTCGCAAGTCATCCACTGTACCAAGCTGCTGGTCTTCGGCCTTAACGACGTAAGCTTCAAATTTAGTACAAAGTCAAACATTCAACGAGTGACAAATTTCTCTTGATCAAGTGCAAAAAATCTACGATATTAATTTTGGAATTGTGTTTCTCATGTCATCGCCTATCGAAATCGCAGTACTCCAGATAACAACGCGCTCTACATACTTGACAATATCGCTTAGCGGGCTTTTCCATCAGCAGCCTTGATGTGCAAGATGTCGCCATCCTCGACAAAATAGTCCTTACCCTTCTGCATCAACTTACCAGCAGACTTGACGGCAACCTCGTCACCATACTCGATAAAGTCATCGTATTTCATCACGTTAGCCAAAATAAAAGTTCTCTCCAAGTCAGTGTGGATAGTACCTGCGGCCTGTGGAGCAGTGTAGTATCTTCTGATGGTCCACTCTCTCACCTCATCCGGACCACCGGTGAAGAAAGAGATCAAGTCCAACTTGTTTCTCATAGTGGTGATAATCTTTGGGAAAGCAGAGCCGGCACCAACCTCCTTGATGTATGCCTCTCTCTCCTCGTCGGTTTCCAAAGTGGCCAAATGAGACTCCATCGACACGGAAAGTGGGATGACCACATCACCTGGCGAGTTGGCGTCAACCCACTCCTTGATCTTCAACAACCACTTGTTCTTTTTTCTGGCGTAGTCTCTCTCGCTCAAATTAAGCAAGTAAATACATGGCTTTGCGGTCAAAAGAAACATCGAGTTGATCACCTCAACCTCCTTCTGGGTCCACTTCTGGTTGGCAACTCTACCACCAGCCTCCAACAACTCAATGATGCGCTCGACCAACTTGGCCTCTTCCTTCTTCTGCTTCACTTCCAAAGATTGTCCACCTCTTTTGGTGATCTTCTCAATACCCTCCAAGTGCTTTTGGGCAAACTCAATGTCCTTCAATCTCAATTCGTCCTTGATAATCTCCAAATCGTTGATGGGGTTAACCTCATCGTTGATGTGGATGATGTCGGCATCCTCAAAGCATCTAACCACCTGGTAGATGGCATCGACCGCTCTGATGTTGGCCAAGAAATTGTTACCCAAACCCTCACCAGCATGGGCGCCTTTAGTCAAACCGGCGATATCATAGATAGTCATGAAAGCGGGCACCTCAGACTTAGGCTTGTAAAGTTCGCATAATTTGTCGAAACGGGCCGATGGGACAATCACCCTCGCCTCCTCGGGCTCGATCGTTGCAAATGGGTAGTTAGCAGGGTTACCAAGTGGTGACTTAGTGATGGCCTGGAAAAACGTTGACTTTCCGACGTTAGCCAAGCCAACGATACCGGACTTCAAGTTGTTACCAGGTCTCCCAAGCAAAATTGGCTTCTCGACGACTCCCTTCTTTTTTGGTGGCATGTTAGTATTGTAGTAGTGAACAATAAAAATTTTTCGGTTGCGCCCGTTCTACGTAGGTGCATACATATACATATACACGACCCCTACAAATCGGTGTCTTGGTTTTTGGTTAACCGGCCCAAAAGTTAATGAACGGCTCGTGGTTGATTCGATTGATCATCAGCTAATCAAATGACGAGAACGAAGTTCAGCAACTGACTTCTTACAATGATTTAGTTGGTCTCTTTCTAGCCTCGACACAGATGAATCTCTGGCGATTTGACTTTCTTCTAAAGTGTTCCAGGGAAAAAATATTTTGGTGCGCTCAGCCAAACTTTGCAATGTCTGGTCGTACTGAATTTACTGGATATCGAGGTGTCTCATTCTCGTGAAAGACATGGAAAATAATATTGAGATAGCTGGTTTTCGGAGTATAACATTGTATGCGGGAAATTGGAGATCGAAAATCAATAATATGTGTCGTACGCCCCTTTGACGGTATTATTGCAGCTTTCCTGTGCTCGACTCTTTTGGTGTGCGCACATACTGAGCGATCTTTCGTAACTCAATATCCTCCTATAGATATGTTCAGATTGCCAGCAGGAATCACTCGCTTTGCATCGGTAAGAGGTTTCTCCTCTTCGCTTGCCACATTCAACGTGCCAAAGTCCTCGTGCGCTCCTGGAACAGTTTTGAACTTGAAGGTTCGTAAAAACGGAGATGAGCCTGTGGCATTGGAGGACCACGAGTACCCAGAATGGTTGTGGGATATCCTCGATAAATCAAAAATCGAAGCAGAACTCAAAGAAAAAGATCCCATGAAGTGGAGGAAGAAGCAAAACGCCAAGAGAAACACTTCCAAGATTAAGAACAACAACTTCCTTTCGCAAATGTGAAGCGTTAATCGCACCCGGCACCTGTCTATCATGTACATACCCAATACACAATCATCGTTTATTCTACCATGGCCAGTATTGATCACCAGGGATTGTTCTCTATATCATCCGTGCCCCATTCCTTGTGGGCTAGTGACAGCGGTGGCTGCATCTGCTTGAAAAGCTCGTCACCCTTAAAAGAAGTCTTCTGGTCTCTTGGCTCGTCCCTAACCACCGGCATGTCCGGGGACGTTAAGCCCTCCGTTTCCTTCTCATACTCTTCCCCCTCATAATCGAATGTGTCATTGACGTGATCGTTTCTGTTTTGCGTCAATAGCATGTCAATGTCATCCATTATGCTGATCGGCAAGGTCGGTTGATACTTCCTCGCGCGTAGTATTTTGACACCACCGATACCAGCGCCATAATTCACAATGAGTTCACTCGCATTCGGAAGTGCAACTCCAAAAATATGATTGGGATTGAGGTAGATGTACACCTCCTTCAGTAGAAAAGTAGACTGTGTCATGTAATGCAACTTGCTCCGTGATATCTGTGCCTCGCCTTGTTCTGCCATCAACCTTTTGAGAATTTGTATCAAAGCTTTCGGCATCTTCTTCTCGTCCACTTCATATCTGTATAGCTTAGAAGATACCTTGACAAGCTGATAATAATTTAGTGACTCAAATTCATTGACTGTATTGATCAACGCTTCCTCATCACCGAGACCTGTCAACACTTGAAGCCACTGCAAAAGCTCTATGGTGGGCAATAACTGGGTCTTGGAAATGTGATAGAGAGACTCATAATAAAATGACAAATAATGAGGATCATCCCTTTCGATCTTATTCTCCAAAAGCGATTGGTTTACCCCGCTCAAGCCGTTGGATTGCTCAAGAAGTGTTTCAAGCCCCCCAATCCGGTCTGGCTTATAGGCATGGAAATTATGAGAGCGTAACCAGTCCTCCAAAGCCGAAATGTTTAGGCGTATTTGTATCGCCTTCACCCTTGAACAGTATCGTGAGTTGGCGATAAGCCGATTGAAGATGGTCGCATTAATGTAGTAGAATACCTGTGAGAATGTCTGCGCCCGAAGTAAGAGGTCAACTCCGTGAATATCGAGTACATAGTACAATGCTCCAAGTACCTGCACATATTTGAGTGGAGACGGTTTCATCAACTCGTTGAGCGAAGGGGGATACAACATGTTTAAAATGTCATCATAGGAGTTGGGATGCTTCTTTTGTGTCTTGAAAAGATTCCAGTCTCTCGCATATAGCACACTGGAGACATCAACTAGGCTTGTGAAGTTGAGAATGCATTCTTCGGCTAACAAGTTAAGCCGTGAGTTTATAGAAAACGATAAAGTGGCTATCAAGGATTGTGTGAGGTTTATCATCTCGTGTAGGAAGTTGGGGTATCGAGCGTACAAGTCTGCTCTAGTGAAATAAAAATGCAAAAATTGGATAACAGAGAGCCAGTAGCTTAACAAAACGATGTCTCCCGTGCCATTTGCTGATTTTTTATCATTCAGTTCCCCAGTCGTAAGTGCCATATTGAAAACGCCCGACTTTGTATTGGTCACAGAACGCAACCTCGTGATGAAACACTCGAAAAGAAACTCAGTGAGGTCACTCGAGTCGACTTTGTTGTGAGAGTAGTGAATCAACTGAAAGAGAACTGCTGCTGGAGTCTTCGTGTTGTGCTGTTGAGCCGAAGAGCTTGTGCGCAACCCAAATATATAGTCGAGGAGTGAAGGAATGTCCAGATCAGAAAACTTGATAAACTGGTTTGGAAGCGGTTTATTGTAGTCAAATTCGGGTATTTGTGTGAGTTGAGTATCTTGCGCTAGTTGAGCTTCCTCATCAATCCCATCCTCATCATCCAGAGCGTCGAAGTCATGACTCGTACCAAGTGTCAGCATGCGAATCTTGAACGCAACATCGTCAATGGGATCGGCGTGTGAGTCGCCAAAAGTGGGGAGAGGATACAATTCTGCATCATCAAGCTCATTAGCGAACAAATTGTGGGACTTGAAATACTCAAAAATCTCAGAAGAGCTCGTGGATGCTAGTGAGGACGCATTGACTCCATTATTGCTCGGCGAGAGATTCGGGGTTGCGTGAAATTCGAGAAGCAAAGACACAATTGAAACATTTTTGGCCACAACAGCCCACATGAGAGGTGTGTACTTTGTCTGAGTCGTATCAGGTAGGTCTGGGTCGGCTTCGTGGATCCGGAGAAGAGACTCAACTATAGCTTCTTGAGCAAACGCCACGGCGAAGATCAAAGGAGTGTAGCCATTGTCGTTATCAGGAAAACACGAATCAAGTAGCTCTGGACTAGAGGCAATTGCTGCTTCAGTTGCAACAAGATCGCCATCACAAATAGCCCAGTATAGCGCCTCTTTTGTGCTAGGTTTGTAATCAGGAGACCGAACATTGCTAGTTGCATCGGGCAATAGCCGCTTAGCCTCTAGAATACCAGCGAAAATCGGATTCTGAGAATCTGGGCCTTGAACTCCGGGCGAGAGCACAAACTCTGCGGGCGTGAGATTGGTCCACGGGTCCATGAATAAGCTTTGATGGCGCAGGCTATGAAATTAGCGAATTTGGCTGAATTTGGCTCAATGTGTTGCCTACCTGAGATAAATGCGAGAGAAACTCACGGCGGCCCGGCTCGCGACTTAGCGCCTACCCGTACTTTGGCTCGCCATGAGGGGACTCACCTCAGCTGAGAGAGGTAGACAACAGGTCGAACAATATAAAATACAAATTATTATTTTAGATCTTGATGCTTGAAAGTGCCACTGTGTTTTTGTATTGTGTAAAGTGACAATAGGCTACAACATGACTTGGGACATTTTAAACCGGCAGGAGCAAAAGCGGCATGACACGCCGGGTTTGGACCCCCTTAGTGGAGTCGCCCCTCCAGATCTCAATGTGTTCTCACGCATGTAGAAAAGTTCATATGCGAAAATTACAAATGAGCTACAGTGGCAGCCCAACACAATTGGGTTGAAATTGGAGAGTATGCCTCAAAGAGAAATCAAATACCACATACGTGAATTTCGACCCTATAAGCACAAGGTGGACGCCCGCCCGATCTCTGCGCGCGTCCGACTGGCTGGTCCCGTGTGTCGCGTAAATGGACCGTTGAAACCACTACCATCGGCGCTGACGCTCATCGGCTTTTCCTTATTCATACACACACACTGAATTTGCCGGGCATTTTCTCTCAAAAGTCGCTATCGCGTGTCCAAACCTTAATTTACCCCACTGAGTCGAGATTGAGTCACCCTTATAAGCATCGAAACCGTACTGAATAATCTACAAGAACGTTCACTCCCAATATGGCCTCTCGCACACAAAAGAGGATTATATACCTAGCGTTGGTGCTATTTCTTCTTGCAGGTCTCGTTATAGTGGAAAACCGCCCTCACAGAGAACAAGAGCACTCAAAGTTATTCACATCGATACAGGATATGATGCTGCCGGACTTGCATGCTTATCTCCCCACTGACAAACCGCAAAATACAGCGAAACAACACGACCAGAAAGAGGGAACCACCAAGGACAGCGAGGACGATATCGAGCTTGACGCGTGTACGACGCTTAATCCAATGAAGGGGTTCATAGATCTCAGGGGACTCTCAAACTACGGTCTAGAAGGAAAGGTGCAGCCGTGGATGGCGAAAGATTACGACCAGGGTAGGAACTTCACACTTGGGATATGTCTGTCCCCCGTGAAAAAGTCTGTATTGAATACCGCGGTATTTAGGGATGCCGTAAATGCATCCGAGGTGGGTGCCTACTATATCGACCCCGACACTCAGCAATATGTTCTGATGGGGCAGTATACGGGTAAGCCTGTGTTCAAGGGCAAGAAATTGACCATGACCTACGAGAATGGTTCCTATTGCGATTCAATTGTGGCTACAGATGGACTGCGGATCCGTCGAAGCACCATTCTCACTTTCACTTGCGACCGTGAAATGCTAAACAAGGCTCACATCTCTTACATTGCTTCCAGTCAAGAATGTGCCTATATGTTTGAAGTCAGATCACATTACGCTTGTCCGACCGCTGCAAAAGCAGACAACTTGGCGGCCATTTGGATTTTCCTCCTCATACTCATGGCCGCGTTGTTAGTTTTCTTCTCTGGAAGCATCATTATCAAGTTTTTGAGAGTCCTGCCCCCCTCATATACACCTAGCTCTGGTAAATAGACAGCATGCGCCCTAGGGGCGTTTATAGAGTACAATAAAGGTTCAGTAAAAGATAAGTGGCGTGGTTTTTTTCAAATGTCTTTTTAATCACTAGTTTAATCGAATTTTCACGTGCTTTTTCTATGTGGCCTAAGCAGCGCCATTTGCAACAACCTCAGCAAAACCTTCTGTTTCAGCCTTCACCTGCAATTTGGCAACGACTTTCCCACCTGTGGAAGCCAATCTAATCTGTGCACCCACCTTGCCGCCCCAGACGTCCTTACCCAAAATCTTCAAGACATGAGAACTGGTGTCAGAGGGTACATAGTCCGAGCCGTCTAAAGGCATGGAATTGAAGGTTCTGACGAGTTTTGTCACAGCGTTTTCAATTGTATTGACGCCACTCACGGTGACAACGCTGCTGTCTTCGAAAGGTAATTGCTCGAAGACGCTGGTGAAATTGGAATTGTAAAGCGGGGCAATAAAGTCACCAGCGTTCACTTCCAAATCCTCAACTTGGTATTCATCTTCAATGCCTTCGTCGGTTGGATCTATACCACCCTCCTCGTCAATGATGTCCTTGCTGGTGTAACTAATTCTGTTGCCAAAAGCAGCCAAGATATCATCATCGCCAATCGCGGGCATTGAGAATGAGACATACACACTGCCTGTTTGGTCTGGTCTCAACTCAGGCAATGGGATCACAAAGTCTTCCTCGTACAAATCATTGTCTGGCTGGACAAGGACGGAAACATCTTGCAAGACTAAGGACGGCAATGTGTTTGTGATGTCATACTGAATGACAAGCTTCTGCGATTCAATGAAAAGATGTTTGATGGCAGTGACAACAAACTCATTTTCTTTGTCCGTCAAGTAAGTGATGCTGGATGAAGACTTGGTGAGCTTCCCGTATTCGGCAATATCGGGGATCAGGGACAACGCGATCGAGTATTCTTGCTGTTTCAAATAAGCGTCCGCGGAGTCGGATGTGGCAGAGCCAGAATTTTGAGAGTCGAGGGCACCTGCGCCGTTCGACTTTTCTTCGTGAGAGTTTCCCTCCGCGGAGCTCTCCAACTTGTTGATCTTTTTGTTGTATTCCAAAGACTTGACCTCATCGGACGTAAGAAGAGGTACCTCGCTGATATCAAAGTCAGATGAGAAATTCGTCTCATCACCAAGATAGTTCGTCAACTTGCTTTCAAGAGCAGCTAAGTTAAACCTAGTATCGTTGATGATAAGCTTTGTCTTGTGAGAGTCGATAAATCTCAACGACAAAGAAGCGCGATCTCTAACTTCGTCGTCAACGTCCTTCAAACATCTACTCAATAAAATCCTGACATTAGATGCGACTTCATCATCACAAACGGCGGCAAACTTGGCAAGTGCAATGACCGCAGAAGACCTGACAATAGAATTTTCCAAAACCAACCTATTGTATATGTGTCTGATGTAATAAGAGGGATTAGAGGTTTTGGGACCCTCGTCGCCAAGCAAATGTAAGATACGAACCGATAACTCGGTGAACTCGCAGTCCTCAATAAACTCACATAAGTTCATCAAGATGAGTTGCTTGGCATTTTCATCGGGCAAGAACTTGATCAAGTCGAATAAGGCCTCGACGATGGTTGACTTCAATTGCAACGTGCCGTCGTCTCTCAATAAGTCAGAGAGAAAGGCGACCAACTTCTTGTGTTTCGAGGGGAACTTCAAGGCCAAATTCTCGATCGCATCGATGATGACAATCTTGAAGTCCTCGGTGATCTCATCCATCAAAGAAGTCATCTTCGAAATCAATCTATCCACGCTCTCTGAGCTGGTAGACTCGATTGTGCCTGCGCCCAACGTCTTCAATAACGTTGTGATGGCCAATGTGGAGATGGATCTGTTTGGGTCATTTATCAATCCTTCCAACTCCAAATTCACAACCAAAATCTTTTCTGGGTGCTTCATTGAAATCTTGTTGATCAATCTCACCGCAGCGAATCTAGTGGCTGTGCGAGGTACACCTAACAATTTCTGCAACGTGAGGACGACGCTCATGAATCCATCATCGGGAATGATGTGCTGCAAGCTTATCAACGTTTTGCATGCCTCCAACTCGACCATGTCAGACTTGTGTTTCAAGAAGCTTGCCAATATTGGATACAAATGAGCGCTCAACGAACCATCATCAACCAAAACCTTGTTGATGTACCTGATGAGCTGAATAATCGACAACGAATTCTTCAATGATGAACCCTCATGCAAAGAAGTGATAAGTTTCATCAAAGACATCTTGTCGTGGTTTCTTAACTGGTACAACAAGCCCAATGCGTGGTACTGATACATGTACGAGTTCGAAGGTAAGTTCGTGGTCGAGGATCCATAGTAGTCGTGCAACTGAAATTGATTGGCAGGGAACTGCTTGTAGGACTGAATCGTCTCCAATGTCTCATTGGTGAAGCGCTTCACAACATCTTTGGCAATAGGCAATAAGTTGTATGAGGAGATCAACGCAGCGGACGACACAATGGGATTTTTGTCAACGAGGCAATTTCTGAATAATCTCTCAGACGCAGAAACAGTCGTGGGATCCAAGACCTTGGATAGAGTTCTGATTGCGTTAGGTTTGTATACCAAATCGCCCGACTGGATATCCTTCATGATTGAGGATGTCACCATTAAGATGTCTTGCGACGTGGAGGAAAGTTCCTTAATGGTCAAGTACACCAACTGGCGCAAGGACGAATCCTTGTGCTGGAATAATTTGGAAATCGAGAAAAACAACGTTGTGGCTTCTTGCAGAGGGAAACGTTCGCCTTGGTAAATCAAGCGCAACAACTTGGCCAAAAGTTGGCGGCACTTCTTGGTGTTAACGGGCAGAGCATTGAACTGCTGTAAGCACTCTTGAAACACGGCCATTTTGTCGGGCACAGAGCCCAGGCCGTGGCCATCCGCGGGCTTGAAGTTCAGCGTGGACATCAGGCGTTGTTGACGTAGGAGGTTCCGAGTGGGTGTTTTTTCGGGTGTACGTGTAAGAATTGTCGTGGGCACGAGGTCACGTGAGTATGATTCGCGGCAGATTTCGAGGAACCTGGCGTGGTTTTGGCGAGACGGCGCCAGAACGCGCGGAAGACAGTGGTGCCTCCCAGACGGCTTGGTCAGACCAGTAATTGATTATACTCTGTTTTTCTTTTTTTTTTGCCTACTTCTATTGAATAAAACATAATGGGCAATTGATTTAAGAGCTGCTTGACTGTGGAATTTACCATTGCCGCTTTTGGCAATTGAAAGAAGGAATAAGCTAATTACCTTTAGAATACATACATCTCACGGATCTCCTTATTGCGAGGTAATGGAGTGAACTCAGAACCGTCATTGAACAGCAAGCCATCTGAATCCCGTTTCCATTGCAGTGAGATTTTCTGATGAGATTACGAAGGGTAGCGATACGGCGTCTCATAGATAGGTGGCGAAGTAATTTTATCTAATTCAATGTGCCCGTTTTGCTCGGTTGTATCGCATGAGTCTCACTGATTATCGGACTGCGCCTGAATTATGTATAGACAGTAATGGCTCGTTTTGACTGCAAGGCTTAGGCGAAAACTTTTTCGACCTCGAATTCTGTATTCACAAAGAAAATATTCCAGCTTCGAGTCACGAAATTTTCCCAGCCAGTTTCTTCTCATTGACTGGGTTCATTCCTCATAATATCAACTCACT
>ERZ794936.848-NODE-848-length-11504-cov-33.326055_pt1:0-10000 | contig 11504 bp, 4 predicted proteins | sample MGYA00511083_ERZ794936 | MGnify/ENA primary metagenome ERZ794936 (study PRJEB30137, sample SAMN04331409) | food metagenome | isolation source: Y2 must sample point D1 replicate A | place: Australia: South Australia | collected 2014 ... | reverse complement strand
CACCAAACAAAAAGCTATTCTTTTGAAGAACAGAGAGGCTGCCATTGCCAAGTTACCCAAGATTTACAAGAAAACTTTTACCAGAAACTATGTTCCTTACCAGAGGGACTTGGACAAGCCAAATGGACTGAGTATGACAACTATTGCAAATATTGGTGACCAATTAGACAGTGTCAAACCCTCTTTTCTTTATTTGCCGGAAATTGGTACATTGAACTTGCACGCTGTGACCATGGGGTTGAGAAGTGGATCTTTGTCTCATACAAACACATTTTTAAACAGTTTGTTACTGGTCAGTGCAGATTCTTCTATCGACATAATTACAACTCAAGAACTTTTGGATGCTCTATGTATCTTGGGCTGTCAAATTATTGATAAACTAATTACAGGCGATACATCGAGGAAACTTTTCACAAAAGGCTATTTAAATATGGACACCAAAGCTACTGAAGATGACGTTAATCTTTTGTACTCCACAATGAATGGAAATAATGGCACAACAGAAAACAATGCCCAAATCAAAGTAGACACATTGACAGGTGAAGACATTGCCCAAGTTCCTGAAAATGAAACAGCTGATGCGGCTTTAAGCTCGACAGCAATTGCTTCTCCGGAAGTAAGCAGCACTCCTGCTTTACAAAATGAAGCTCTTTTTGAGAGCTGGAACTATTTGCCCTCATCAGCAAGAGACGATCAACTGCCTACTCCTTCCGCCGAGGGCCCTGGCTCAGGTAATTTTTCCAACGGCTTATTTTTTAGTTACTTGGAGCTTTTGAGAATATCGAAAGATGACATTGATCAGCCTTTTACCAAAATGTACGTCCGAGCCGCAGAAGATCCTGTGATGATGTACTGCAATCAATTGTCTACAATATCAATGATCTTGCGCAATTCCTCTTTTAGCGAGTCCAATATCCGGAAAATGAATGACAACACCCACTTCAAAAGATACGTTTTTGATTTGCTGTATTTGATGTTTGTTCACCAAGACAAGATACCGCTAACCACCAAAAATCTGGGTTTCCGGAAAGATTGTATTTTAGGATTTGCCAATATGTCCCATTTGTGGAGGCTTGGAAGTTTGCTTGATACTTTATTAATCATGTTTTTGTTTTTGAGCGTGTCAATCGTTGACGAAAATTCCAGTAGACTTTTACCAAATGACGTTACCAATCAAACCTTTCAGGTGTTTGCCATTGATTCGTTTGCGAAACTTTCTTCTCTGGGTAATCCGAACAGAAATTTTTTGCAAACCATAATATTTAATCGCTTAGGAGACGCAGATATTAACACAAATGACAATGAATTGGCCAAATGCAAAGCTTTGATGGACCAGTTTTGCGGCGATGATAAGTACAAGATGGTTAAACAGCTTGCACATAGCCTAGTTATGTCGTTACCATACGATTTTTCTGTGTATCGTAGCAACTATGTGACGTTTATGAAAAGCTTGCCAGTATTCTCACAAGCTGTTACCTCCTTATGGGTTCTCTGCAAGTTCATTGAAAATATTCCGGACATTGATTTGAATTTGGTTTTCAATTTGCTTGTCGATTGCAATGTAGGAAGCCGCGTTTCTCTTTTTTTGAGAGGTTTTATCAAATTCATTCATGCTTACCAAACCTCACCCTCTTTTGATAGCGAGGCGTATGAATACAGCACTCGTGTCATTCAAAACGCTTTACTCAAGTCTTTTGAAATTTTGACTTTATTGATCAAAAAAGTTACGTTAGACTTGCCGATCAAATCACAAGATGAATTTAAAACAATGGAAGATTACAAATTTTTCAAGAAGAACAGAACTGAACACAATGGCCTAGTGCAAAAGTTTAAAAAAGAATTGTTACTCACAACATTTGTCCTTCCAAGTGAGAGACAGTTGCTCAAATATATTTCTGATCCGGTATTGGAAGGTAGCGTTCACAAAGAAGCATATTTGTTGCATAATTTGAAGAAAAACTTTGGGTGAAACACTTTCAAAGATTTATATACTATTGTGTAGAAAAGTATGGCAAGGTGGACCTTGTGTGAAGACCAAAAAAGTATAACCCTTTTTCATTTTTCCAAATCGTTTCTTATGAAAGCAGACACTCGTTCAGCCACTTCGATATCTCCAATTATATCAGCGAGCTGCCTTAAAGACATTTTGCTAATTTCGTTATAATCTCTAACGTTTGAAACAATTTTATAGTAGTCCACATTTGCCAAGCCAGGAACGTCAAGTAATTTTTTCAAGTTGTTTTCGTCTTCAATAGCCGAAAAAAGGTCCTCTGCGTCTGATTCCTCGTCTTCTCTTAGTGTACTGTTCGTGTGACTCAAAGATTCATTCGATGTTTCAGTATTGCTTGTTTTCCCCACCTTTGTCTTTTGTTTTGAAGCCTTTTTCCCAACTTCAACGCAAGTTTGAGGATCTGGTTCCTCACGTCCTTGTTTTAAATCCAATATGATGTTGACGGTCTGTAACGGGGAAGACGACCACAAAATGGCTAAAGACGGAAACCTCATTACAAGTTTTGCTAAAGACCTTTGAATTTCGTCCTGCATTAATAGTGATCCAATTGGGTGTGAATTATTGATTTTGCGGATTCGTCTGGTTTCACTAAAAGGTTCTAGAGAAAACGATTGATTGTCTGAAAACTCCACCAATAAAGTGGGGTGTTTGTAGTGTTTAGTCATTTTTTTACATTGATCAACCAATCTTCCATTTTTTAAACTACCTATTAAATCTGATATCGATTTTCTTTCCACACAAATGTTTGGAGTTAAAATGTAATCACCCACTGTCAACATACACGGAATCACCTTTACCCCGTATCTGTATAATAGTCCCGGTAAGGAAGCATTAAATTCACGCGTGTCAACAACAACACACATTTCATTGATCGTAGAAGAGCCCTTGAAATTTTGCCCCCCAGCTATTCTTGTGGAGGCTTTACCAGAAGATAACTGTAAATTCATCTTGACCAAGTTTTTGTACCGTGACAAGTCCTCATCTGTTTCAAAATGCTTTGCTAGTGAAACCCTTTCTTTGATCAATTTAGAAAAAGCCTCTTTCTCCAGCTTTATTTCGGTTAAATGGTGTTGCTCTTCCGCTGAGTCCCGGTAGTACATAAAGTAAATTTTGGTGTTTGGATGCACAGCTCTGTATAGTTCAACCTTTCTTACAAAATGAAGATCCGGTTCGTATAATATAATGTAGGACGGCATCAATTCTTCTAAAACACTTTCGGAATTTTTGTTGAAAAACTTTTCAATCACAATTTGATCATTCTTATCAACATATTCAAAGGAGTCAATGCGGCTTTCCCAAACATTTTTTTCATTTTGAATGAACAAAGTTTCACTTTTTTCCAACTTTACTGGCTCCTCAAGGCCATCTTCGTCGTCTTCGCTGTCAATTTCGATGTAGTCCCCCAGTTGCTCAATTTCTTTTTTGATTTCACTTACATCCATCAAGTTTTCAATGTCTTCCCCATTGGTTTTATCTTTCAACTTGTTCACAGCAGCCACGTAAGCAGCCCCCCTCGTTCTTCTTCGTTTTGAATTACGAACCTTTTCGTGTTCTTTAATTGCTCCTCTAGTAAATGTCACTGACAAGTTTGTTTCGTTATCAATCATTTCATTAGGATCAATTCCTGAAAGATCTTCCTGCCTAACGGAGGGGGCAGGAGAATATTCGTTACCTTCTTCTTCATCTGCTGGCCCCATCGTATGAACTGTTGCTGACTTTTCTTTCAAATCCTTCACCGCTTTCCGTACTTTATTGTTATTAGTAGTTGTTCCTAAAAACAGTTCCAACTTTTGCATCATGTGTTTCCTAATCGACTCTTTATTCTGTAGATTAATGATCTGGCTCAACTGTGTTGCAGTATAATTGCTCGAACACATAATTAGTGTCGGCCCTACCAAACTTTCGTTTTTGATAACGGAATTACTTCTTTCATAGTTGATGTCATCCAATATGGCAAGAAGTTGTTCCCATTTTGGCTGAGGTTCCAAAACGTATTTCCCTTGCTCAGAAACACGTCTTTTGGCATTGGAAATGACTAGCTGTGATTCGTCACATAGCAACCAAAGAGACTCAATGTATTTTCTAGTGATTGAAGGTTTGTTTGCTTCTAAAATCATTTTTATTATTTCATAGAAATCTAGTGCATCGTAAGTTAGCAAGTACGACAACAACTTTCTTAGAGTGCTAACATCTTTTACCAATTGTTTGGTTTCAAAAGAAATTCTGTGCCACTGAGGCTCCAAAATTGCGGCCATAGATCTCATGAAATTCGAGTCTAAAACATTATCTAATGTCCAGTAGTCATTCATTTCCAAGTCGGTGGTTTTCCTGTTTAACTCGTCCAAGCACTTTTTCAAACATTCGTATATTCCAAATTGGATCTGTGTCATGTTTTCTGTCATCGCCACTCTGACTTCGATCACTTTGGACTCGCTGTTGTTTAGCGATTGAGATATTTGAACATGAAACCTTGGCCAAAGAATTGGATTTTTTAGCTTTAGTTGCTTGAGCTTTGAATGCAAAGGCTGGAAACCTTTGGTAACAAAAGATGTTGCGGAATCTGAAATACCTTTGATAAACCCCCACTTATTGACTTCTCTGTACATTTCTGTAATAAAAGAAATATTGCAGTAGTTTGTCAAACTTTCTACATGAAGAATCATGAGTCCGGTAACAGTTTTCAAATCTATTATACCAGAGAGAATATCCACGATCAAAATCCTAGAAGTCACAGATATGATTCCGCCTTGGAGATATAGTTTTCTCCGCCTTTCAATCGATGATGTTTCTGACGACACTATGTAGAAGTCCCTGGCTTGTTGATCTTCACTCAACCAAGAAATTTCCATCATCTCTTCTTGAAATTTCAAATTGTCTTCAGCGGTGCAGTTGAGCAGCAAAACCAAACTTTGCTTTTTCACATTATTTGCAAAATTGGTTGGTGTGCTCAAGATGTATAGTAAGCTTGCTACTATGACTTCCGTGCCTAAACCTTTCCCCATGATAAGTAAGGGATCTTCGGAAACAAGCATGTCTTGCACAATAAGCTGTTGAAAGGGCACTGTTATACTGAGTTGCACGTCTACCGGTTTTATATCTTTGATGTCAAATGTTGGCCTTCTAGCGTCTTCATTACCAGCGGTTTCAGCATTCTCCAGTTCTTCATCAGAAACAGCTCGTACTTTCATATCGTCTTTTGTATTTTCATTTCTTGAAGATTGAAGATCATCTAAATCTTGAGCGGCAAGAGTTGGAAAAAAAGGATCATCAAGAAGCCGTGCATCATTACTGTCTTTCTTTCCAACTTCATCTTTTTGTGTAAGATGTCTTTGAGCCACTTGGCTATTTGAAAAAGTTAGCTCATTGGCAGCAAGTAATTCTTCATTTTCATCTTCCTCCTCACTGCTGTTCTCTACAAACAGTTTTCCCCTCGACATCAGCTTGCCACTTCTACGTTTGGTTTGTTGTATTCTGATTTGTACAACCCTTGTGATTTACGGCTTTCTTGACAAGGTATCAGCCTTAAAAAAACATGAACAATCAAATCGTGATCATATAGTGTCAACTTTATCAGATTTGTATAACCAAAACTTGAAATTTTACCTGCAAAGCTGGTCATGTGATATTATCTCAAGGTTAGGTTGGAATTGATGATTTTTGACTCTGGCCCAACCATAAACGACAACGACGAAGATGACTGCTGAAAGATTGGCAAAAAAAAAAAAAACACAAAACCGACGCGGTGGAAAAAGTAATTGTGATGATTCTTGAGGGTCCTTACAGTGAGTATCGAGTTGAGTCTGTTAACAGCTGCATAATTTGGAGCCCGTTTTAAGTTGTGCTCCATTTTTATTAATGATTTCCTCGTACCAAGCACCATCCACAACCAAAACTTTTCTTTTATTCAAGGTTTTTAAAATTCCTTTAGCACATTGATTGCAAGAAAAAAAAGTCACGCACACATACAAGGTTGACCTAGACCTCTACAAAACTGAAAACTGAAAACTGAACGTCATGGCACCTGTCACTATCAAAGAAAGGTATGCTTACAGAGCGAAACACTACACCAGTCCATCCGTTTCGTTAGAGTTTTTTCCTCCAAAAACGGAAACCGGGAAAGGCAATTTAATAAACAGAATCAGAAGAATGACCACTGCGTTCAACCCAATGTTTTTGACTGTTACGTGGGGTGCAGGAGGAACGACCAGTGAAAAGACATTGGAATTGGCTGCTTTGGCGCAAAATGCTTTTAGAATTCCAGTGTGTATGCATTTGACTTGCACAAACACCGACCAAGAGATAATTGATGATGCGTTGCAGAGGGCGAAAAAAGCTGGCATCAGAAACATATTGGCTTTGAGAGGTGACCCTGTTGTTGAGGACAATGAGTTTATGAAACTAGACAATGCGTACACAGAAAACACCCCTGCTTTTAGTACCAATAGTAATTTGAACAACAATAACAGCAACACAAGGGAGAGAAGTGGGAGCCCAGCTCCCAATAGTAAGAGATTCAGATATGCGGTTGACTTGGTGCGCTACATCAAGGAGCAACATGGAGACTATTTTTGCATTGGTGTGGCCGCATACCCCGAGGGCCATTGCGATAACGAAGATTTGGAAAAACAAGATGTTATGAGAGATTTACCATTTTTAAAAGAAAAAGTTGATGCAGGAGCTGATTTCATAATTACACAAATGTTTTACGATGTGGAGAAATTTTTGGAGTTTGAACAACTTGTGCGTACAACTATATCGTCGGACATCCCCATCATTCCTGGGTTGATGCCCATCAACAATTTTTTGACTTTCAATAGAGCAACCAAATTGTCTCATGCTTCCATTCCTCAGCATATCATTGACAGATTTCCTGTTGAGCTGAGAAACGATGACGATATAGTGAAAAGTATTGGTGTGGACATCATTGTTGAGATTGCAGAAACTATTTACGCAAGAACGCAGGGCCGTGTGAACTGTTTCCACATATACACTTTGAACTTGGAAAAATCCACTGCCCAAATAGTTAGCAAGTCTGCATTGCTCTCTACGATTTTGGAAGAGGATAGCAGCAGTGAGGAAGAAAACGGCGAGGGCTACGACTCTGATGTTGTAATTGTTGACGATGAAGAGAACGACGAGCTGATAGAGTTAACGAGTGTTGACGCGGACAAGAAGCGGAAAATGCACAAGAGGAGACGTGAATCAAGCTCCACTTCGTATGACGGGCCAAGTTTTATGGTTGGTGCTCATGGAAACGGATCTCAGCAACCTTCTCGTAAAGTTTTGGTTTCCATATCTCAGGGAAATGGCTCTGTCGGACGGGATGCCACATGGGACGAGTTTACCAATGGGAGATTTGGTGACAGTCGTTCTCCAGCATATGGTGAGATTGACGGGTACGGACCTTCGTTGAAAGTTTCTCCAAGCACAGCTTATCAAATATGGGGGTACCCACTCGCCGAACAAGATCTTATAAATATTTTCACAAATTACCTTTTGGGATCTATTCCATCATTGCCTTGGTCTGACGCTGGGCTAAGCCCAGAAACGGCTTTAATTCAAGAACAGCTAATTCAATTGAATGAAAACGGGTTATTGACATTATCTTCTCAGCCTTCAACAAATGGCAGTTCATCTACAGATAAAATCTTTGGATGGGGTCCCGCTGGCGGTTTTGTTTATCAGAAATCATTTGTTGAGTTTTTCGTGGATAGAAATAAGTGGGAAACACAAATCAAACCAAGGTTGGATAGTTTCGAGAATCCTCAAGTGATCAGTTATTACATGGGTGGCAGTAATGGTGATTTTCAAACAAACATGCAACCGAATTCTTCAAGTGTGGTGACATGGGGTGTTTTTCCAAACAGTGAAATACAGCAAACCACAATTGTGGAGGAGGAGTCTTTCAAGGCATGGAGAGACGAAGCCTTTAGTATTTGGATGGAATGGAGCAAGCTTTTCCCAAGAAACAGCGAGCAACACATGTTTTTGAAAAACACATACCACGAATTTTGTTTGGTGGCTATAGTTTATCACGATTTTACGAATTTTGATGGATTGTGGGATTTGTTAGCTTGAAAGGAGCCGATTTTTGCTGTGTGCACCAATTTCTTCACTTAGAAATTTCAGCTTTATTTACCGTACATAGATTAATGCTTTGTAAATTTCTGTTATTTGATCAACAGCGATGACAACAGAAACCGTGTCTTGTCAGTACTCATAGACTCTTTTTTTACCGTTGCTGGGTTCTGCCTGCTGGCCATTATCAATAAGCTTATGTTTCCAGTAGTGCAACATTTTGCTATTGAAGTTTTCGTTCCACTTCTTAATACTGGACTCAGAACCGAGATAAAAATACGTTGTATTCTTACTCAGATGAAACATTCCTCTGTTGAAAAGGGTATTGGATTTGATGATAATTTTAGATCCCAAAACAGGTCTGAACCCAGATGGTTGTGAGGGATCGGTCAATTGGTATGAGAGAGATGAACTGTATTCGTTGAGCATTGCGTAATACATGTTTCCTTGTTTATCTTGTAATGTAATCTTGTAGACCTTGTCTCCTTTGGATCGCAAAGTGTTGTATGAATCATTGTTGGACTTGTAATTTGCATTGTTGGTGGTATCGCTAGATGCCGTGTTTTCTTCGTCTGCTGCGTCGTCTATCGATGAGACAAGTGTTTTCTTTTTGTTGTTTTGGTTTCTTACACTATTAGTGGCTCTGTCTACTCGAATGTTCATTGGATTCAAATTTGCTTCCAAATCGTCAAGCTGCTGAAGGAGGGAACTATTGATGTCTTCGACAATGACTATTTGAAACAAAAAATCTTGATCGATGCCGAGCATGAGCACATCCTGTATAGATGTCATGTTTTTATGTGCTTTCAGCTGCCTTTTAGTGGCGATGTAGTTACTGATGTATTTTGTAAAAGATATATTTTGATATGATTCGTAAAACGCTTGTTCTTTGTCATTTTTGTAGGACTGTGTGGCTCTGACATATGCTGTTATGTCGGAAGATAGTGCTGACTGGGACATTTTGATATTTTTTCGGGCACTTTTGTTGTCTCAGCTTCAATTGCAAGCTACTGTTCAGATGTAAGTGTTTCGTGTTTTTTGGATCAAGTTGACGTGTTTTAGCTTCAATTGGTGAGTCGGGTGAATACTTGAATTCCCCATGTTTTTGTTTTTTTTTTTTTTTTTTTTTTTTTTTTTTGGTCCTTGCTAGATCGAATGTTGGATTTTTTTTTTTTTTTTGGTTCATAACTATAAAAAAGGTCCAATTCAAGAAAGCGTTATAAGTTAAATCACAAAAAAAACTCTAATCTATACCACCCTCTAGTCTGGTTTTGACTATCATCAAAAACAATTGAATATCTAGATACGGTTTTTCCATAAAAAAAATAAAATGAAAGTACAAAGCGTAGTAATTATCAATAAAAGTGGGGGGCTAATATATTGCAAGACTTTTCCTAATAAAAATGAAGGTGAAACTAATGCTTCTAACTACAACAGTAAGGTAGACATTAATGAAATGCTAGTGTTTGCTGGGACATTTCACGGAACATATGCCATTGCTTCTCAGCTGACTCCTCGTAGCATTCAAATTGAACAGCAACAACAACAAAGTGCCACTTTGCAACCGATGGCTCTACCGAGATTGATGTCTTCCAATTTCAGTGCATATGCTGCGACATTGAAGAACGCAAACCAGGTCTTGAAAGGCAGCACTTACAAAGCCCCTGATTTCATCAATCCACGAATCATCAACAACACAAACAAAACGGGGATCAAAAGCATAAGCACAGACAAGTTCGACATCCATTGTTTTCAAACTCTAACCGGAGTCAAGTTTTTGATATTTGCCGAAACTTCTTCGACGACTTTGGCGTCTTCTACTGCGTCCTCGTCTTTGGCGTCTTCTTCCACGTCCTCTTCTTCCACGTCCTCTTCTTCTCCAGGACAGTCAGTCTCTGCCACATCTATACT
>ERZ794936.847-NODE-847-length-11530-cov-18.935948_pt1 | contig 11530 bp, 3 predicted proteins | sample MGYA00511083_ERZ794936 | MGnify/ENA primary metagenome ERZ794936 (study PRJEB30137, sample SAMN04331409) | food metagenome | isolation source: Y2 must sample point D1 replicate A | place: Australia: South Australia | collected 2014 ... | reverse complement strand
GTGGCGAGTCGTAGAATGGTGAGATCCAAATGGCATCGACACCAAGCTCCTTGATATACTCCAACTTGGAGGAAATACCCTTCATATCACCCCAGCCATCGTCATTAGAGTCTTTGAAACTTGCTGGGTAAATTTGATAGAACGTGGCCTCTTTCCACCACTTTGGTTCTGTCTCTGGATGTGCAGAAGAAATAGTCATCGATAGTAAATATTACGTTGAAAAGCTTTGTTTGTATCTTGTTTGATCTGTGCTTGCTCGATTAATTTGAGACAGCTTTTTTATTTCAAAACAGGCGTCTAACCAAACGTCTAGCAACTCAATATCATTGCCCTTAAGTACTTTTTATTTCAAAAGGAGATCCTTTCTCATTCTGGGGTAAACTGTGGTATGACGAAAACCATGAAAAATAAGGAACATAATTTATCCGAGTATTTCAACGATCCCAAGTACTGACATAAACTTTAGTAGCCAGTTTATAGCGTGGGGTGCCTACTTCGTCACATTTGATATCGTACAGCGAAAAAACATTAGTAACTTTATCTCCTTATTTCAGGGCCACTTTTCTCGAGAATAACGCTGCGTGCTGAGCGGTTGTTCACACCGCGGAGTTGGAAACTTTATTCTCCGAAATATTCTCCCCACTAAAATATCCTTACGTATTGTGAAACTTAGTTTTCTTTTTGTATTAGGGTGTAATTTCTTATTTTCCCTGTATTTCACCGCATGCAAATTCTTACGATATTTACTCCGGTAAACGAAGTTAAGAGCTATTGTCCGGTCCGACTGAATGAATATTCGGTTAGAAACGCATATCTGTGGGGAAATAACAACCTCAAAGATATAGACGGAGCAGTACCGTAAGGTTTACAGAATGGCATGACCACCCACAATAAAGCAAGGACCTCGAGACACATGCCTTTCAAAATAGAAATAAAGGTTTTCGAACATCATTTTTCGCTTGTTGTATAGTAGTCTTTACAGTAACAGTGCATCTGAGTACAGGAACGATTGTCTTGATAATATGTGAAAAGTGCACACGAAATTAGAGGGTATCCTTTACAAGTATTCTTAGAAACACATTCAAGAGCACAAAAGTCGATGCTTTAAGGGTCAAGGTGATGGAAAACTTGACTGGAATTCTTGACGAAAAAACAAGAAAAACGTGATTATAACGGTCTTCGAGCAATCATAAACATACAGCCCCGTTCCAACCGGATCTTGAGGTTTCTCATTTTAGATGGAAATAAGCAGAGCAAAATAAAAATCTTGAACAAGTAATAGTGGTGACTGCAGGTTACGTTGGCATATAAAGTCCGGGTGACCTGGGTTTCCTGCACCACCAGCCCCCATATGCTAGCACAATGGGTTTTCTTTATCCCCGGTCATAATTACTCATTTTGCTATATTCTTCATAACTCAAGTACGCAGATAGAGAAAATTAATAATCTCGATATATATTAAAGTAAATGAAAAGTAGAAAATTTAGCCAGAACTCTTTTTTGCTTCGAGTATGACTTTAACTAAGCAAACATGCGCCAAGCAGGCATGCGACTGCTGTCGTATTCGTCGAGTGAAATGCGATGGTAAAAGGCCGTGTAGCAGTTGCCTACAGAATAGTTTGGATTGCACTTATCTGCAACCGTCGAGAAAAAGAGGTCCGAAGTCCATTAGGTTGAGGAGCTTGAAAAGAATAGCAGAAGTGCAGAGGGAAAGCGGTCCTAACACCATTGCAACTGCTCCTGTAATATATAAGAGGGTTCCCAAAAAGCTAATCGATCAGTGCTTGCGGCTCTATCACGATAATTTATACGTAATATGGCCCCTTCTTTCGTACGATGACCTTCACAAACTTCTGGAGGAAAAATACAATGACAATTACGTATATTGGTTTCTGACCGCTTTATCAGCGGCCACCCTCAGTGATTTACAAACTGAAATAAAATCTGAAGAGGAAGTCACTTTCACGGGAAAACAGTTATCTAATCTTTGCATCTCATCGTGTCAGCAATTCGACGATTTGGATAACAGCAATATATTCAATATTATGACGTACTACTGTTTGCATCGTAGCTTTGCACAAATATCGAACGCAAGAACTTCTTACAGACTCTGTTGTGAAGCGGTCGGTCTGATTACGGTAGCAGGGTTACATCGGGAAGAAACTTACGGATCCCTTACATTTGAAGAACAGCAACTTAGACGGAAACTTTATTACTTGCTTCTCATGACGGAGAGATACTATGCCATATATCTTCATTGTGCGACGAGCCTGGATGCCACAATAGCACCACCGCAACTTGAACTTGTAACTGATCCTCAGCTTTCTATGGACAGTTTCCTTGAAATGATTAGGATATTTACCGTGCCGGGAAAATGTTTCTTCGATGCTTTAGCCGCTGACTCTACAGATGCTTCTTGCACTGAAGAGTCATTGAAAAAGATATGGAACGAACTCCACACAACTTCCTCGGAAATAGAGCCATGGTCTAACGGTTACATAGACATCTCATTTTCCCGGCGTTGGATTAGGATACTAGCATGGAAGCTAGCTTATCAAATGAGGGGTAGCAACTTTTCATTGAACGCTAACAATGGGCAAATACCAATAGAAATTGCGAGAGATATGTTAATAGATACTTACTTAACCCCAGAGAATCTTTACGATGTCCATGGTCCCGGGGTACCAGTGAAAACATTAGAAATAGCTACTGCTTTGGTGGACATTGTAGGCCAGTATGATCATAACATGAAATTAGAAGCATGGAATGTTTTGCATGATGTATGCAAATTTGCTTTTTCTTTAAACCACTATAACAATGATATGCTGAAGAGATTTTCCACCAAATGCCAGAATGCCCTAATTACTCTGCCCATTTCTAAACCTTTACAATTGGATGGTTATCCCAAGGATAATGAAGACATAGACCCTTGATTAATTTTCATTTTTGTGCATCTCAACTTCCTGGTAAGTGATAGCTTTCCATTGTAGAAACTGTGTTTCCGCAACACAAGGGTAAAATTCACTGCTAATTGCGACCCCTTTTCATGAACAGAGTAATTAATTTTCTATTTGGAGGTCTACTTTTACAAGTATAAGACTGCTTCTTACCATGATGTCTCCCTATTGAAAATTATATTTAATAAAATACTTTTAGGCACGCTAACGTTAGCATTCTTCCCAGAATTCCTATACTAACAGTTTTCAGTATATATACACTTTTTTACTGAGTGCTAAGAGCCATATTAGATGAGATGATTGTGTACTGATGGGAGACAAGTTTAGGTTGAATAGGCTAGCTGCAATATGGATACTTTCACTCTCATCCTTTCGCTTTTGTGATTTAATTAGCATAATCAAGATGACTTTATATACAGCGCGTTGAAGCACTTAGTGCCATGTAATTACCTCATACTATTGTTGAAGAACTGTATAATAAAGTTTTGAAATTTTTCAGTGTTTGAGAAGTATTATATTTCCACATTGTAGCTAATGAAATCATACTTTCGTCAGCACTGACGCTCAAATGAATGATATGAAGTATTGCTCGACCGTTATAATGGAGCACTAGTTGAAGGGTAGAGGAACAAGTGAAATACAACAGCTGAGTGCAGATAAGTGCTATGGTTTGTTGATAATATTACTTAGAAATGGTGTATTCAGCATTGGTAAGAAAGGGGCGGTACTTTCTGCTACCATGTTGCTACCTCTGGGATTTGAATATTTGAGTGAATCACCATTCGTTTATTCAATACAGAGAAGATAGATAAATGCCAGTTAAGTTTAGGAGGCAAGATATTATTGTCATTTATGTTTGCCATTTAAAGCAACATTTTTATGGCAGAACATAACATTAATAGAATCCGATCTAAATTTAACTATAGTAGTTACTAGATACGGACATATCTCTAGGAACTATGAAGGCTGAAAATGTCTAGAACTTTTGAAAAGAGATGTCCTTTCTGCGTAGCTTAATTCATTTCCTTCCTAAAAAGTCCGTAGAAAGAACACTGCACCTCGCCTTGGGCAGGCTCCTCAGTGAAAACCGAAGAAAAAATACTACAAATAAAAGAAGCGTGATGATACTTGTTTTAGACATATGGTTTACATCTCACAGAAAACACGTATCCCATATTCTTCCTCCGGTTTTTTGAAATCTTGTTTGACTTTATACTAAAAAATAGGTCAAAGAAGCCATATCAGTGGCGGCTAAATAGGTAATACTTATAAAACAAATCCGTTATATTCAAATTCAAAGTGATAGATTTTTGAATCACAATTTCTAATTAGAACACCTTCACCACATACTGCTAACACGAAATTTACCTAATTGTTTGTGAGGAAGACGACCACATGGGTTTGATTTTTTTACTAATCGCTTTTGAATATTAAATGCAATTTATTATTATTTTCATGTCACCAAGAAAGAATAATTCTTTGAAATTGTTGTTTATATCCTCAGAATTGAAAATTATTTGCCAAGCAATTGTGAAACTATGTGATATGTTTTGAGATATTTCATGAACCATATAGAATATGCATAGTATATCCCAATAAAGCATTGAATTTTGAATGTCGTATCTCTATAAGCTCTCACATTAATGCTTTTAAAAATACTTCATAAAACATTATAATATAGGGTAATGTGATTTTTGCGTGATTCTCTCCTTCTTTTTATTAAGTTATGGACATTTAAATTAACAGTTAATTGAGAATACGGTTGACCTGGCATGTTGTTCGAATCAATATCCAGGCACAAGTACCAGGTGCTAAAGAAAAAATACTCTCATATTTGCTTGATTGCTGCTTGGGCTATTTTAACTAACTACTAACAATATTTTGCTTAAAAAATGGTAAATATAAATGTTTTACAGAAAAATAAAAAATGTATAAATATAAAATCTCGAGCTAGCTGAGGGTTTTGGGAGCAGTCAAAGGGATTCCTTATTTCTTCCAAAAAAAAAAAGAACCCTTTTACTTAACATTTATCAGCTGCATTTAATTCTCGCTGTTTTATGCTTGAGGACTGACTGATACTCTCATCAGCTAGCGAATCAGTTGAGTTTTTCCCTTTCCGAATGGATCAACCACAGTAGATGCAAATTTTCTGGCAGGAACCCCTTGGTTGAAAAGTTCATTAATTTCACTGAAGGTTCTACCACTTGTCTCAGGCAGATCGATGATGACCCAAGCTAAAGTGACTGCTGTGAAACCACCCCAGTATAGACCAGTTTTGGCACCCCAGTTCCAATCGCTCACGTTTAGCATATAGGGCGTTAATATAGCGTTGATAACGGCCATGATATTGTAGCAAATACGGGCCAGCACTATAGTCTTAGTTCTCAACTCCGCTGATGGAATTTCAGTTACGATACAGTAAACAACTGCACCGATACCAGCATTGTAAAAGAATGATAAAGCCAGCAATAAACCACCGGCACCATTACTAGCGCCGCTTCCAGAACCAAAACCCATTCCACCAATAACAAATAAGCAGACCATTTGAAATGCAAGACCATAGGTCAGTATTGTCCATCTACCAACACGGCCAGATATTACCCAGGAGCAAAGTGTACCCGCTAACCCAAGACAGTACTGAATTACAGAAAAAGTAAACGCCTTGTCGGTGGCCATACCTGCTCTTTCAAAAAAATATGTCGAGTAACCAAGTAAACAGGCACCGCTAGTATTTTGAGCTACCCAAGCTAAACATGCAAGTCTCGTTCTTCTTCCATTAACTCCCTTGAAACAATCAAAGAATGATCCTGATTTAGATGCTAAAAGTCTTTCTTTTTCAATAGTCAATTCAATCTGCTTTAAAGTAAGATCAATTTGAATGTCCTTCTCGGCGCCTTTACCACTCAAAATTCTGCTTAAAGATTTTCTTGCCTCAGCGACCCTATCCTTTCTCACCAACCACCAGGGCGACTCAGGAGCGAAAAAGATACCGATCATTAAAGGAGCAGGCCAAATCCATTGTAAAGCAAATGGCAATTTATAGCCCAAGTCAGAGTTCCCTAAATTCTCTTGTGAGTTTTTCATAATACCAGAGGCGAAGATTTGACCAAATAACCAACAAATGTTGGAGTAACTGGTCATGTAATATCTTAATGCTAAAGGGCAAACTTCCGAAGCATAAGTAACAGTCAAACCCTGGAAACAACCCCATGGCATAGCTGAGAGAACTTGTCCCACAGCAATCATAGCTAAACTTTTACAGTAGTAGAGGATAAAGATATAAGCAGTTAACAAACCAAGTGCTGTAATCATCGTATAACGATTCCCCATAAATTCAACCATATAAGGCGTGATTTGCAAACCAATCATCTCACCACATTGGACACACATGTTTAAACCAATCTGCCATTGGGAAGTAATTTCGTAAGAACCCTCCCCGTTCAAAGTACCGAATTTTCTCTGAAAAACTGGCAGGGCATACAGTGCGTTCAGTAGTGCGGTATCATAACCTTCCATAACCAGGGTAGTAGACACTAATATGGACCACAGGGCTGCTTTTGGATATATTAGCAACGCCTGCTTTAAAGTCATGCTTTTTTCCTCGCTGTTAGCTTCATTTGCATCATCAGTAGCGTTCGTCTCATTAATCACATTCTCGTTATCTTCGTCAGAATCTCCTAACTGGGCTGAATTGGTGGTGAACTCTAAGTGGTCTAGCTCAAAGGCACTATCCTTTTTCCCTTCTTCAAAATTTTCAGTATTGAAAACCTCCTGTTGGTTTACAATATCTCTTGAAGACTCAGAAATGTTTTTATCCTCATTTTTTGAGGCAGCCTTCTTCTTGCTTACCAATGAAATGATATTTTTCATATTATAATATTTTTTTAGTTGTTTGATGTTCTTCTATGTAGCATCAGAAAGAAACACCAACCCGAAAATTCTTCAAACAATCAATACCAAACCGCTTTATATAAAAAATTAAGATGTCGACATTCCTTATTTTTTACTGAGTTCGTTAAAATTGGGTACACTCTTGATTACTGTAATTGTCTCTGTATGTCCCTCAAGCCCGGTACGTTGTCATTTTCTAGTACGCATCAACGGAGTGTTACATGATAGATAGACCGAGTAGAATCTATGGCTATGGGGTAATTAAAACCTTAAAGCTCCTTTCGCTGCCATAGTTCGTGATATTCTCTGGAGGACCAAAACCCAAAGGCAAATATTTAGGCAAAGGAAAAAAACCTTGTTCCTCGCGCGAAAAGTACAACAAAATAGAAGCGGAACAAAAGAAACGTTTAAACCAAGCACGATAATTGAGAAGGTAAGCCAAGCCGTTCAATGGCATGTACCGGAAATATCACTTTTTCATGGTAAATTCACCAATATAGACACAGATTCGTAGCATAATATGACCATAATTATCTCATAATATGACCATAATTATCTCATAATAGGTAAACGCGATTCTTCTTATGCCACAACGTCCAAGACTTCATATTTTTTTTTTAGCACAATTAGTGCTCTTTCGAGGAGAAGTACTATGGTTCTGATGTTCCATCTTCTCTTGACTTGCTTAATTCATTAACTTTATGCAGCAGAGCTCCTTATGAAATAAAGTCTTTGTAGAGGATGCGCGCAGCACCTGGAATTATTTTCGGTAAAAAGGCCAGCTTGTCAGTGAGGAAGCAGCAGACAAGGATCTACCGCTTTCTTCGGCGGACGTCTGGCAGGTATTCAGATATGTACCTGAGCTCAGACACACAATTAAATTTCGCATTGGCATCCTGCCGCACGATCATTCTTGCATTGCAGTATATTCGTACGCAGGAAGTGGGGGAAACATGGGGAAATACGGGGAAATACGGGGAAATACGGGGAAATAAGCTTTTTCCTTTTCCTTCGTCCTGGAGCTTTTTTCGGGAAAATACGGAAAAATATGGGGAAATTGCGAACACCGATTGCGGCTTCGTGCTTATGGCCTCTGTTATTGTACCACGTAAGTGTAACATTTTTTGCACTGTCACGACTGACGGTACACTCATCATCGTAAAGGAAATTAGATCCCATGGCTTGTCAACCTGTGGACACTTGATAAAGTGAAGTTTCTGTTGAGACATGATTTCTTTTTTTGTTCAAATGTAGAGGCCTCATTGTTAATCTCAACCACAATTACGAAAAAGGCAGTAGTAGATGAGAAAACTTAGTCACAGTTATTCTTGAGTCAATATAGTGAAAATAGCAGGAATGGACTTCATTTTATTTGCAGCTCAAAGGAAACTCCATAATAATATATGTGGTTCCCTGGCCACGATTACCTTCAAATTTGACTGTGTTAAACAGTAAAGTATCAATACAATATGACCATGGGTCATTCTATAACTATCCTTAGGAAGATATGCATTACAATATAGTGATATAGAGGAAGGTTTGACTTCGCCATGATAAGAGCGAGAGCTGCTTTCAGATGATCGAAGACCTTCTTAGAAGGAGTATTAGGGCAATAGTTAGCTTGTCGTTTGACCATAATTCTAGAAGCTATGAATACTACCGGCCAACATGGATCTAGTCAGGAAACGAGGCACTTGAGGCTGCTCACAATGTATTAGTTGGGTCGCAGTGTTGTTAGGCAAGGTCGTAAACACCCCAAAGCTAAGTGTTTGCCGGAGGCTTCTAGAACTGATTTAAATGAAGATGGAACTTTTTTACTACTGGCGTACATGTTCACGAGTACCAGAAGGTAGCGTGCCAATACATGCCCTCAGGTCTTAGAGAATAATGAAGAGAGTGTGACTGTTGAAAACTACTATTGGAGACCAAGGTTACTTCGTTGCGTCAAATGGAAGAACTTGATCTCCAATTTTAATTAGGCTTCACAGGTTTAAAGTTTGAACGTGAGTATGAGTGTACCCTTTCAACTCGAAAAAGAAACCAAGCTCGGCCTCGCGAAAGCATATTATTCATGGAAACACTCGCTTTTTGGTACATTATTTTACCTTGGTAATCATGTTCAGTCACGCAGTTTCGTGTTCGAATTCTGGTTTCTTGAATGGTGCTATTGGACGTCGAAAGCATTGATAACTCTCGTCATTTCATTCAGCGGCACAATCTTTCAAGATCAGGAAACAGTTATATCTATCTTCAACGCAGAGAAATCGGTGAAGGATTTTAAGGCATTAACCTTCCTTTCTAGAGGCCATAATGCACCTTTCCATGGAATGATAACAAGTTAAACGCAGAATTCTCGAATGTTGTCAAACTTTGGATTTAAAAAAAAAAAAAAAGGAATGAAACCAGCAAATAAGCTAAGAAGATTCTGAGTTATTTTTTTTGGATATCAAATTCATAATCTTTAAAAGAGAAAGGAATATAATAGTGTATGTCTCTTTCTTCCAGCTTATAGCTTAAACAGCGGCGAGTTGTGGTTTGTTCCCGCTAAAATATGCTCATATAACAATAAAAAGGAAGAAAGAACATTGCGTCCTCAATTTTATCATTGACAGCCCTAAATCATAAATTTCTAGTTACGAAGCTTTCTATAATCTTTTTTTTAGTTATGCAATCACAAATGGTAATTTCATCCATCTTGTGGTCATAAGAGGAAAAGCTCTAGAAAAGGTAGTAATAACGGTGCTCACATCAATATCCGTATGTTTACTAGGAAATTTCCTTAGTAACGGTTACAAAAATTTCTATTCCCTTTCTTTCTTTTGCTGAATAAAAACTTTTCTTCCAGGGCACGATTAATCTTCCTCCTTATCATTTTTTGGGCGCTAGCATATTGCTAAGAGTAGGTCATATCACACTTAATTAGTCTTTTCATGATCTAATACATTTTCTCTCATACTTTAATATGGAAAGTTGCAAAACGAAGAAATGCAGATAATGTTGGTACCTAACCTAAGTCCCTAAAATGCGCCATCCAAAGCAATATCTCATTATTACTCAATTATTGCTATTGAAGCCTAACGCTTTCGAAATAGCTTCATTTAATGGTGACTCTTCTTTATTAGATTTCTCCTTTCAGATATAAGGGAAGAACAGCCATCTTAATGTTCTCTTTCTTACTTTTGATTGGATACCTATGCCATAGAGTAAAAAATTAAAATGAAAATGAAGGGGTGGAACGTGTCGAAGTCTAGCGATTTTGTAGTTCATTAAAGAGGTTTAAAATTCGCATGAAAGGAAATACCTAGCGCTGGAATTGGCAACTTATACTGTTAGAAACATGCCCAGCATAACCTAGGACACGGTTGGATTATTGCGCTTTCCTGCGGTGTTGAGCATATCGTCCTCGCAAGTGTCTGTGAAGGGGAAAATTCGTGGATTAATAATTTAAACCTGACCCCACACTTCAGATTATAGGAAAAAGAAAGTCTAACCGACTGTATTTTGCCAACACTATGGAAATAGGGCAATATCAAAAATCGTGAGAGCTTGAAATGGAGTCTGGAACACCGCTTCTGAGTAATACTTTAGAAGAAAAATGTTTGTTTGTTCTAATAGAGAACGTCCTTAGAGAAAGCCCTTAGAGAGGAAACATTAACAGGATCTCGAGCTTGTCCTACGGATTTTCAATTGCAAGAAATCTGTACATTTGTTTCGCATCACCGTTTAGTTCATTTTTACGGAAGACTTTAGACGCTATGTATTCTAACCTGTATTTGAATAATAATATACAATACCGGTAAGTGATCATCATGACTTTTATAAAAAAAATATACAGTATTTTTTGTTGAATATAGAGTTATGTTTGCTCTTTAATTGCCTTATTAATTCATCCAAAATTAGGTTGCAAAGTAAAACTGCTACCGCGGGATTGAAACGTTGGAGAAAGCGTCGACATTATCATCGTTCATTCATTAATGTAAATTCTTCCTTCCCATGGCTTCAATGTTCTAGAAGAGGCATCTACTTCATTCTTTGGATAGTTTCCAAACTCTAATTTGAACGATGAACCATCATTTGGAATCTTAAAATCCGTCGCATCAGAGCTAAAATTCAAAGCAGCAAACAAAGTTTTGTTGTTATACCTTTTCGTGAAACTGAATAGCTTTTTGTTATCCAAGTCAATAAACTTGAAATCAAAACCGTAAACTGCGATGTCTTTGTGATTTTTTCTAAATTCCAAAGCCTTTTTCCAGAATGCTAGCACAGAATCAGAATTTTTCTGTTCCTCCTCTACATTTATACCCTGTCTAAAGGACTCATTCAAATAAAACCAAGGCTTGGTATTAGGGCCGGAAAAGCCGGCATTCGGTTCATTAGGTGTCCAAGGCATGGGAGTCCTCGCATGATCTCTAGAAACCAAGGCAATTCCTTCAAGAAACTTTTTCATCTCCTCTGAGTTTTCCCCACACTCTTCCTTAATGAGTCTGTAATTGTTTCTAATTTCGACATCCTCATACTTTTCAACAGACCAGTTTTTGAAATTGATTTGACCAAGCCCTTGTCCTTGGTAAATAAACAGAGTGCCAGTTAGTGAAACTAACAATATAGACAATAGCTTACCAGAAACAACACGGTTCTTAGGAGAATCGTCACCAAATCTCGTAATTGAACGAGGTTGGTCG
>ERZ794936.846-NODE-846-length-11542-cov-32.451554_pt1 | contig 11542 bp, 8 predicted proteins | sample MGYA00511083_ERZ794936 | MGnify/ENA primary metagenome ERZ794936 (study PRJEB30137, sample SAMN04331409) | food metagenome | isolation source: Y2 must sample point D1 replicate A | place: Australia: South Australia | collected 2014 ... | reverse complement strand
GCGGAAAGCGAAAAGAAATAGATTATGCGGAAAGCAAAAAGGAATAGATTATGCGGAAAGCGAAAAGAAATAGATTGTACGGAAAGAAAAACAAAAAAAACCAACCTGAAAAAATAAATCTCGGCTAATAAGCACAAGATTAAGAAAGATACACTAGAAATATAGGTCAACAAGTAAAAGATGCTGAAAATGACCGAAAATAAGTATGGTTTCGTGATTAAAACGTTATAAGATGGTGTTTTGATTTGAACAAAAACTATGGAAATTAGGATATAATTAAGAAAAGTGGGTAAACTGTTGCCTGGGGATAACGATTATACCAAAGACTAGTACACGTAACACTGTTAAGTATTGTATTGGCCTTAAAAGGTTAAATACTCACAATAGTCTCACCTTCTTTCTTGATACATCTGACAGAAAACGCCTGTACCTTTTCATTTGAACAAGTCATGGAGATGTTTCTTAAAACCTTCACGTGACGCAGAAACCAAAATTATTTTTTTTTTCATGCAAGCAAACTTTCTCCAACATGAAAAGAACCCGATGATGGTGATGCTGGTCATCGTAATACGACTTGGTGTAATATTTTTTTTTTCAAAATCCTTTCCAAAATGCAAATAAGCAAAAAAGCAAGAACGTGAATCTGATAAGATGGAAGACACCACTAAACTGAACAAGTCCAAACTTGGGACCAAGCAATACTGGGATGATTTCTACAATAAAGAAAAAGAAAACTTTAATGAAAACCCAGATGACACGGGAGAATGCTGGTTCAATGACAGTGATGCTGAAGAGAAAATGATTGATTTCTTAATGAACAACTTGAATGACACAACTTCTTCGGTATCGATTAATGAAAAAAGCACCATGATCGATCTAGGTACGGGAAACGGTCACCTTTTGTTTCAACTTTGGGAAGAAGGTTTCAAACAGAATAAAATGCTTGGGGTAGACTACTCCGAACAATCTGTTCTATTTTCCAAAGACATTCTAGAAGAAGTTTACAAAGATGCTAAGGATACAATTGATTTCAAACACGCAGACATCTTTAATGACTCGTGGAACCCGGGACAATTCGACATTGTTCTTGATAAAGGTACTTTGGACGCTATTGCTTTGAGTGGGTTAACTTTTTCCAACAACCAAACCGTTGTTGATGTATATCCAAATGTCATTGAAAAAATATTGAAACCAAACGGTTGTTTCTTGATCACATCATGTAATTTCACCGAACAAGAATTAATCAAGACCATTGAAAAATCAGGACATTTGAAATTATGGAAAACCATCAAATATCCGGTATTTGAATTCGGTGGCATCAAAGGCAGTACCATTTGTACCTGTGCATTCACCACTGTTTAATCTGATCAAATTCAGCTTTCAAATGAATACAAAAAAAAAGTCAAAATAATTGGAATTACAAATTTATGGACATTGCAAACACATTGTTTTATCATCATCACTTTTGAAGAGCAGCGTTTATACACTCCACCAACTCATCAATACTCTCTACTCTCCCCACCTTTATAGCATACTGAACAGGTTTCTGGTTTTCGTTCACAGCCACAATCCTGATAAACTTGTCACCTTGCACCGAACCAGGAAATCCCTTGTGAACTTGAAACCCTTTGATAAGGGGTAAATTCAATATGACATTTAATAGAGCTTTATTTCTCATAATAATTCTGGATTTCCCGGATTCTTTGCTTTCATTTACATGCAACGGACCAACTCCTCTTTCTTTCCACCCTTCTTTAATATCTATCAACTCATACAACTTTGCGTTACTTTGGAACTTGATAATATCATCTTCTTCTCCAGATTTTACTTCTTGTGCAGTCAGTTGAGCCTCACTGGGTTTGATCGAAACCTCTTTTGTTGAGCTTTTGGAATCTTCTTTATCATCTTCTTTCTTTTCTTTTGTCGTTTCCTGTGTGTTTCCCTCTTCTTTTTTGTCTTCTTCTTTAACACTTTCTTCTTCCGTTTTGTTCTTTGACTCTGCACCGTCTTCTTCTGATTTCTTCAAAACACCAAAGCCAGCTCCAAATGACATAGAGGCACCAAAAGATGGAAAAGTTTTTGTTTCAGTTTTGGAGGAGTTGACAGCGCCATCATTATTGGAGTTGAATTCGGAACTTGAGGTTTGCAAAAAGGCATTTGGGGATTGGACTGTTCCAAACGATCCAAACGACCCAAACGGTTTCTGGCCAGTAGTTGACAAACCAAAGCCACTTGAAAAGGGAGAAGAAGCTCCAAAGGCAATTTTAGGCTGCTTGGAGGTATCCTCTTTAGTATCATTAACAAGAGGATCGGAAAGTTTGTCCAAATGTGGCTTCTTCTTTGTCACAACATCATGTTCCGAATTATTGTCTTTTAACTGGTCACCATTATCTGTATCTGCTTTGCCATCTTCATGTGGCCTTTTCTTGTGATTTTTTTCTAAAAGCTGTTCTGGCTTCACATCAGCTTTAGGCTTTGCCTGTGATTCTTTGATTGTATTGCTTTTGTCTTCCTTTGCATCCTGTTGTTGAACTGACATCTCCGTAATTTTTGATTGTGTTTCGCTGCCTTATTTCTTTAACCTCACTTTCAAAACGATCATTTAACTCACCCAAAAAAAACCACATTCATTGTTCTCTAATGAATAGTTACAAGAATCTCAAGTGGAGCTCTACTATCAAAAATTCCAAAGAAAAAAAAAAATTTACACTCAAAACCTTGATTCTCAAATCACTCCGTCACGTGCCTTCGGTATTTTCAAAAATGGCGCCTAATCACTGAGAAAACATTTCCCCGACTACCAGATACAATGCTTGTAAAAGCCAGCTTGATCTTGATAACCTTTCATTCCTAACCTTAGCAACATATTCTTAGTTTACTCTTGTTATTTTATATATGACAGCAAACAAAAAAAAAAAAAACTGAAGCGAAAAAATGTTTTAAAAATCTTTGTTACTGCTCTGATAACCTATATATTAGACTGTTTTTCTATCCGTCAAATATCTAATAATAGAATTTGACCCGTTCTTTTCAATGATGTTGTCCAACCAAGCCAACAAAATAGTCCCTTGCTTCGCGCCTTCAGGAATGCTCATACCTTTGTACAAAAACTTGATCAAAACATCGCATTCAGAGTCTGTTAAACCACTAACAATCTTGCTGATTTCCATGGTTCTGCATTGAGCTAAGCTTTCGACAACTTGTTTCACATACATATCCTTGGTTTGTTCAGAGTCCGCAAAATAAACCGGTTGTGCTGTTATCAATTTGACCACCGAAGTAAAATCACCCGACGACGCATACGATCTCAAACTGCCCATGATGCCCTGCACATCTTGAGATGAGTAAACGGGTTCACCGGTTTGTAAAATTGGTTTTGTCAAGTCTGCGGCTGTCAATCTCCCATTTTCTGGGTCCAATGCGTCTATATCAATTCTTCTCCAATCTTCCATGGTGTATGGTATTTGTCGTATGTTCTTGTAAGATTAAAAGCCAATGCGGTAAAATCTCTGGTGCTCATATTGTTATCTTCTCTTTAAAACCACTTAATATGACCAATTCTGAAAAAAAAAATATATATATAAACAAAAACCAAAAACACTTTGTCCCAAACCAGTCTTCAAAGTTAAGTAATGTAAGTTCAGAAAGAGTTTTGCAAAGTTCAGGAATAAGGTACAATCAAATACACAAAAAGGTTGAAAGACACTAAATAATATCCACGGCCACTACCAACTAAGCAGGGTAAAAAGATGCTACTGATAATCACATGACTTTGTAAAATGAATTGCATCAAATATAAAGTCATTATCCGAAACAGTGATCTATTATAAAAAAAAAAAATTCAGACTTTTGTACACATTATACATCGTTATTTATGGCAAAACTTTTTCGGATGGAATACCTTCATATTCAGAATAACCCAAAGATAAGTTGATGTTTTGCAAACATTGAGTAGCGGCCCCTTTCAGTAGATTGTCAATAACAGTACAAACAACCACTCTGTCACCAGCTTCATTCACCTTAAATCCACCAATAACAGCTCCGTGATAACCAGAAATGTTTTTCACAAGCTCCACTTCTCCAGCTGGCAAAACTTTGACCATTTTTTCGTTTTCGTAAAAATTTTTGTACAAATCGGCAACTTGTTCCGAGGTCAAACTGCCCTTTTTGATTGGAATGGACACCGTTTGGTGGATTCCTTGAAACCACTGGGCAACATGAGGAACAAAAGCAACTTCAGTCCCTAATCTCGTGGAAATTTCTCTCTCGTGAATGTGATTTGTCAATGCATATGGAATGAAATTGTTGCTTAAATTTTCAGGATCGTTTTTTGGGCTTGGTTTGGTACCGGCTCCTGAATATCCAGAGACACCAAAAACAGTTGGAACACCAGTAACAAAGTCCAAAAGTGGAGCAATCGAAAGCTGTGCAGCAGTAGCGTAGCAGCCTGGGTTGGAAATTCTTTTAGCATCGGAAATTTTTGTTCTATTGTTCAATTCTGGTAGACCATAAGCCCATTCCTTTTCATCAGTGAATCTAAAGTCAGCCCCCAAATCAATGATTTTTGAAGATCCATCGGTGGCAGAGTTGATAGCTTCAACAAACGGCAAGCAAACTTTGTTTGGAAGAGCCATAACCCACATGTCTACAGCTTTCTGTTTTTCCAAAGTTTTCAAATCAGCAAGACTCAAATTTTCGTATGTGATGCTGTCTTTGGTGTATTCTTTCAAAGGTTTGCCACACAACTCTCTAGATGAAACGTGCGCAACTTCAAGGTATGGATGGTTGTTTATAAGTTCGATCAAGTTTCTCCCGGTGTAGCCTCTGGCACCAATCAAAGCAATCTTGGAAATGCTTGTATTGGTTCCTTCGATTTTTGGAGAAGTTCTTTTAACATGAGTGCTGTAAAGTCTTTTTTGTTGACCTTTGAAAGCGTTGGCAGGCTGAGACGTAGAACTTTCAAATGGTGTCATACTTAGTTCAGAAACAAAGTCGTTAATCAATTTGGAAACTGTTTCCAAATCTTCAACCCCATACCAAAACAAAACTTTTCCGTCTTTCAAGTAAGAACCTTCAGATTTGTTGAAATGCCACGCAATATTAGCGTCTTTTTCAGAAACAACCCACTGCAACTGGGCGTAGTCTCTTTTTAAAGAAGCAAAAACATTGTCAGTGACATTGTTTAGCCATCCTGAAGTGGTGCACAAAAACTTGTCCAATTTTGGAACTTCTTTGTCAGTATAAACAATGGCCAAAACATCGTTAGGTTCGTCACTGTAAGCAGTGAATGGAGTGGTTTCCAATTGTTTCAAGTAGGCGGTGGCTGAAATGGCACCAGATGACACATCTGTGTTTCTTTGTAAAGCTTGTCTCAATGAATCCAAAGATGGGAAATCTTTCAACGAGGTTCTTTTAATCAATTTGTAGCCTCTTCTAATCAAGGTACCAGCCCCGGAATCAGTAAACAACTCTTTTTGCAAGTCATGCACGTTGATAATAGCAACAGAAGACGATCTTGGCAAATAATCTAGCAATTCTTTGATTTCTTTAATCTTCAGTTTGGTACCATATTTAACCCAGCTTTGTTTTAACAATTCCTCGTACTCTTCATCCAAATTGATCACAGATATTTTCTCCTTGGTCTCACCGTTAATGATACCACCTTTTTCATTCAAGTACACAATTTTCAAAGGTTCAAATACTCTTGCTAGTTCACCAGCAGCAACATCTGCATTGACATTCAGCATTTGCCCTGAAGACGTTTCTGCCAATGAAGTCAAAATAGGCAAAGCACCAGCTTTGATAGATGCTTCAATAGGATCTTTAGCAACTTTTGAGATGTTACCAACCAATTGGTATTTGTCCTTGTCTAGGTATTCAGCAGTAAAGACACCAGAAGTGATTGGTCTAGCTCTAACTCCCAACTGCTCTAGCGCAGTAACCAACTTTAAATTCTGTTCCAAAAAACATTGTCTAACAACGGCCATAGTTTCAGGGTTTGTGATTCTGATACCGTCAATATAGTCTGGCTCGATTTTTTTAGCTTCTAATCTCGCGTTGACTTGTGGGCCAGTACCATGTAAAACAATGGGGTATAAGCCAACGTGATACAAGAATGCCAAACAGGATGCTAACTCCTGCAAATTGTCTGAAATAATGGCACCCCCAACCTTGATAATGGCAAACTGCTGCTGGGATACAGAGGTGAAATATTTCAAATATTGTTCAACTTCTCTTTTAGACCCAATATTGTTAAGTAACTGGATGACAGTAGATCTGGTTCCAAACGAACCTACACCAGCTTTCGATACTGCAGTAGGCACCTTATTCGAATATAAGCGTGTGGAAAAAGTTGAGCCATTTTTCAAATTGATGTGGAAACTCGCCAAAGCACTTGGAGCCAAAAGTTTTGAACTGGCTTTTTTCAATGGATTAAGCGTTCTGATTGCACAGGACATGGTTTTGTAAAGGTTAAATATAGGAATGCCCGTTGTTTTCTATGGTTATTTATTTTATTTTTTCTGATAATTTTATTTTTAGTGATTGTTTGAACTAGGAGCAGAGAGTTAATAAACTTGATTACAAAGAGACGAATTTTAAGGCTTCAAGTATGTCTTTTCTTAGTTTCAATCTCTTTCGCGGTCGCTATTTATATAATTGTCAACGCCACAAGCCAAATGCAAGTGGAAAGTATGACTGATAACAGATGATGATAAGTGATTTGGCTTACACAGAAAAACTATGTGAAGAAAAGTAAAAAAAAAAAAAAAAATACATATATATATCTATGTTGGATGATGTGCGCGTCTGACTGCTTTTACCGCCCGCTATTTGACTCCGAGAAGCGCCGTTTCGGTTTTTCTTACCGAGCGAGTTTCATTTACATGAAGACCTGAAGAACAGGTTTGACTAATCCTGGGTGGCCTGACCTACCGAAAGTGTGGATGCTTGTTGGAGAGTCCTGCGAGCTTTTATTCAAAGAAAATCACAATTTGTCATTAGTTTTTTGTGGACTGAACACAGGGCCAGTATAAAGGCAAGCAGTGTAATATGTTGAGGAGTGAATGGTGTGGTAAGAACAACCTCTTGCACAACTGAACGAGCAGCAACCTTTATTGGTAGTTCTAGTTACTGGTCCCCCATAACAAAATTCAATGCAGTATCCTTCCTTGATCGGAAACTGTCATGAGCAAAAAGTATCGACACCAAAGGTCATTCGTGTTTAATCTTAATGTCATGATTTTAGCGATATTCACGGTTGCTACGACGTTGAGCTTGAATGTTTTGGTTTTTCTTCATTTTGGCAAACCTTTTTTGCTGCTTGTACTCATTTAGGTAGCCTCTGCCACCTAAACCCCCGCCAAGTCTTCTTGGCTTGAAATAATGCACCGTTCTTCCCCTTTCAAAGTCTACTATCACTGGTCTATCATTGATAATCAAAACTCCGCTTTCACCAACCTCGTCAAAGGCTTTACGCAATGATATTTCAGATTTGTAAGTAATGAATCCATATCCTCTGCTTTTGCCCGTTTTCACGTCTTTCACCAGTCTAAAGTTGGCTATTTCTCCAAACTTGGTGAAATGCTTACTTAACTCCACTTCACCGAGATCATACGGTAGTCTTCCAACAAACAACGTTTTGTATGGGTCAGTTGATTTGCTATAGATGTCTTCATGTGGATTCCATTCGCGCAGTTGACGTTGATAATCGGATAGATTAGATTGGTAATTATGATTTTCCACTCTTATGGCATTTTGAGTATATTGTGTGTGTTCTTTAGGCTGTACAGTTACTTTAGTTAGACTTTCCTCTTGTTTTGCAGTTTCATTCAAGTGAGTGATATGCGCAGATTGATTTTGTAGAAGCTGAGCCACGCCGGAAATGTATGGGTTTGTGCATCTTCGTTCTTTTGGATAATCTATTGATTGCTTAACTTCAGGAAGTCTTCTTGGGCGAGCAATAAGATGCATTCTTTCATCTTCTTTGGAAGACATGGTACTAGTGTTTTTTTTTATGGATATCTGTGCTCTTTTGTCGGACCTTTGTTACTCTCCTCTTGACGTTGGAACTAGAGATGTTCTTACCACGAGCAACACTTCACGGAGTAAAGAATCCTTGTGATCAGGTTGTAAGAGGTCACATGCACTAAACAACTCGTGCATAGTGACATAACCGTGGACGTGAAATTAATATGTGTTTTAGACTGCACAACCAGCAAGCAGCATTATAAAGTAGAAAATGGGTATTAAACGTTTAAAATAAATTTTTTGAATAACTAATGTGTAAAAGAGAAATTGTACATACATATGAAAGAAAAAGAAAAGAAAGAAAAAAAAAAACCGTTCTTACTCTTGACCAAAACCAATGGTTTCTTCAACAGCCCAGGTCAATTTTTGTTTCATTGATTCGTAATCATCATAAGGTGGAAGATCCACTCTGTTGAAACAAGTATGCGATTTAGGAAGTTGGCTAGGCTCGCCTGCTTTTTCAATGGTAAACCTTCTTGGACCGTCTGAACCTTGCAAATCTTTGAACCCGTTAACAGGGATTCTAGATGTCCCTGTAGTGAATTGTAACAATCTTGCTTTTTGCTCATTGTCCCATTCCGTGATGATCTTCCAAAACCATTGCACTGTTTGATCAGATTCCTGGTATCCCCTGTAATCTGTGTGTTTTTTCCAGTCTTCAACGTCAATTTCAGCAATACCACCAATCAATAATTCCAGTTCTCTTTCATCAAAAACGGTAACCAATTCTTCAGGGATCAATTCGTTGAAACCATCCATAAACGCTTGCAATTGATCATGGACTCTATCACAGATTTTCCATTGTGTAAACAATTCCACGTATTCTTTCTTGTTTTCATCAGTCACCTCAATGTTTCTACCGTCTGGTTTCAAATCTATGGTAACAATTTCACCAAAATTATCGTCATCAATAGAAAAGGTCAAATCCAATATACCTTCAATAGAATTTTCCATAATCCATTTCAGAGAGTTGTAAACTTCATGATCAACACCTTCCATGTCTTGCAAAACAACTTTCTTTTTCAATAACATCTTGTACAATGCACCAATGAAAAAGGCATCCAGGAATCTTCTGTGGAATACACCCAAACCAACAACTCTACCAATAAACTTGAAATAGTTCAAGTGTTCAGGATTAATTTTAGAGTTTGGATTAATTTGGATGGTATAGTTGTCGTGAGAAGAATATTCAAACAAACAATAAATTGGATTGAACATCTCATGGGACAACAAAAAGAAAAACTCTCTAGAAACACCACCATAATCGACCCCTTCTTCCCCTTCAAACTCAATCATCAATCTTTTTTTCAAGTCTTCAGGACTTTGTCTCATGACTTCTTGGTAAGCGTCTTCAAAAATGTTCTTTCTTCTAACTTTGATGTGACATTGACCTGGTAAAATTCTCAAAGCAGGTTGAGATCTGAAATAAATGACTTTTCTTCTGAAATCTCTCTTGTACTGAGGAACGTTTTGGTCTAATGAAGAAGGCAATCTTGGATCATCCCAAGTGGTTGTCTTTGTGTTGTGGTCAACAAAGTACACTCTTGCAGTGTTGGTCAATCTCATTTCCCAACCAGAAGGCAAAGGACCCAGCTGAGAAACAGGTTGTTGTTGGATCGTGGAAGTTGTTGGACCATAGGTGGTGATGTATTGTTGTCTTCTTGGATCAACCCAAGTTGTTGTTCTGGTATTGTGATCCACAAAATAAGCTCTACCTTCCGGAGTGTATCTTTGTTCCCAACCAGGAGGCAATTCACCCAGTCCGTTGGTTGTTGAGCCCGTTGCAGCCAGAGCTGCCACTTGTTGACTCGAGTTGGAAGTAGAAGAAGCACCTGTAGCGTCAGAAACAGAGCCATCTGGCAAAGTACGACCTCTGTGTTGTTGTCTTCTTTCGTCATTGTTGTTGCTGCTGGCAGAAGACACAAGACTAGGTGCAGTACCATTGGCAGTAGGACCTAGAGGTTGAACTTGTTGTTGTTGTTGTTGTTGTTGGGAAGCATCCAATGTTGGTCTCTTCCAAGTGGTTGTTCTTGTGTTGTGATCAACGTAATACGTTCTTCCAAAGTTGTCTGTTCTTCTTTCCCATCCTGGTGGCAATCTTCCATACTGATCTTCAAAAGAAGAGTATTGTCTAGGTTGTTGTTGTTGTTGAGTTTGAGATGCTGGTGTTTGCTGAGTTGTCGTGGTAGAAGCACGTCTGGAACCTGCAGAAGCCCCATTTGCAGCGGTAGCACTTGGAGGTTGTCCAGTCCCGTTGCTGGTAGCACTTCCGGTGGTTCTGGTGCTTCTAGCCGCAGAAACACGTCTTTGAGCACTGTTTGCAGAAGTGGAGTGAGTTGTCCCAGGGGCAGCAGATGCTGGGGTTGTTGTTCTTGTTTGCGAAGCTCCTTGCTGATTTTTGGACAAACTCAAAATCAGTCTTCCGGTAACAGAAGTACCGTCGTTTGATTTTTTCAATTCTCTAGTGATTGTTTCTTCCTGTGTTTGACCTTGAATGTTGTCTTCGTCCAAATGTCCCAAAACATCACCCACTCTGACATTGATGACTCCTAAAAACCCTTGATCCTTTTTTTTGAATTTTTTTTGATCAAAGACTTGGATTGTCAAAATGGAATTTTCATTAACAGATACAAATTTAAAACTTTCGTTCCAATACGGATTCAAAGTTTTCTTTGCAGCTGATGTTGATTTTGTTTGAGCACCATCAATAGTTAGCACCGCAAAGGGATCCGGCGAACGGAAAACATCTCTTCTATACAAAGATTCAGCACAAACCAGTTTAACGAAAATCGTAGACATGGCTTGTATGTTTGTTTGAATTTTTGTGTTGTTTTTTTTTTTGTGAATAAGATGTCTTAAGCTGGTGTTGGTATAGCTTGTTCTATCAAAAGGGCGGTTTTCCTTAACTTTTTGCGAGTTTTCCCTTTGAGTAGAATCTTTAGCTGCGTCTTGAGTTAATTTTGTTTCCTGTAATTACTTGAATTAAGGTACGCCCAAAAATAATAGTAATTTGCGAAAAAATGTAACGGAAGCCACGAACCTGTAAGACAAGAACTAAACACAAGAACTGCATGCAATAGTTCAAGAGTCAAGTTATCGGAACTATCAAGAAATATAAACTCATTTTGAGAACTAATGTTAGTACCTCAAACAACTCAAGTTCGAAAAACCAATGTAATCTCTATCATGATTAGTCAGTGTATTTATCGAAACCTGCTTCAGGTTGTTTTTTATTTTTTATAGAATTTATTTTTTTTATTTTTTTTTTTTTCTTTTCTCCCATTCCTTGCGGGTATTTCCTCCCTCACCACTTGCATATATCTCTGTGGGTGTCTATAATATTCCTGTAAATATATGGCTTTTTCCAAAGTTGAAGATAATTTGACTGACGTTTGGTGTTTTCGTTTTTGTTTTCGTTTTTGTTTTCGTTTTTTTGGCTTACTGCGAGTTTTTCCACGCAAAATTTCCAATAAAAAAAATTAAAAAATTATTAGGCATTTATTTATATTCAATA
>ERZ794936.845-NODE-845-length-11543-cov-2.423050_pt1 | contig 11543 bp, 10 predicted proteins | sample MGYA00511083_ERZ794936 | MGnify/ENA primary metagenome ERZ794936 (study PRJEB30137, sample SAMN04331409) | food metagenome | isolation source: Y2 must sample point D1 replicate A | place: Australia: South Australia | collected 2014 ... | reverse complement strand
CAATTTCCGTGAAATTTTTGCCCAGCTCTGCCCTAGGGACCGCTTCCCTTCCTCCATGAACAACGAGTGAGTCAGCAAGTAAAGATGCGGGTTAAGACCCCAACTGTCTACCTGACGTTGCTCTTCATGATGGTATTTATTGGGGGCACATTAGGACAGCTTGAAAATACTTGGAAGCCTTAACTCGATACTGTAACCATGTCTCAACCGGCTCAACGTGCAGCGACCAGATCGGTCATCCAGAAGTACATCAACAAAGAGACTCTAAAATATGTGTTCACAACTCATTTCTGGGGTCCTGTGTCGAATTTTGGTATACCCATTGCAGCAATCTACGATCTTAAGAAGGACCCTACAGTGATCTCGGGTCCAATGACAGGAGCTTTAGTGATATATTCTGCAGTTTTCATGAAATATGCTCTGGCTGTTACACCGACGAACTACCTTCTATTTGGTTGCCATCTTGTGAACGAAGCGGCACAATTAGGTCAGGGCTACAGGTTCCTGCACTACAATTATCTGGCAGACGAAGATGAGAAGAAGGCCATTGACGAGAAATGGAGCATGCCAAGTAAATGAGCACCATATCCCGCTAAAAAAAAATGCATTAAATTCATTAGCTATATATACGTATATCCTATCAGTCGAATAAACCCTTCGGTTTTGAAATCTGTGTCGGTCCCAGCCCCTCAGGTTCCTCGGATTCAGTCAAAGCTTTGAAATGCTTCAACTTCTCTCTCTTTAAAACACTCTTTCTATCAAGTGTCGAGAAGTTTTCTTCTGGTTCCAAAGACCTCGTTCCCCATTCAATCGTGGTACCCGTCCTCTCAGCACGAACAGGTGCAGGATTTGTAGGCTCTTCTGCTGGTTCGGTAGGCTCTCGACTTACCAGATCGTCATCAGTCCAATTGGAATCAGAACGGCCCCATTGCCTGTGTGTTGTAGTCTCCTGCGAGTCATCAGTAACAAAAAGTTTCCTTGGCTGGTTTTCTGCTAGTGTGGCATCCAGGTGCTCCTTCAGAGGACTTCTTCGATTTTCCGCGGTAGATTTCTGGTTCCTCAGCGGACTTATACGCGACGATGCAAGGTCCTCATTAGCAGCTTGCGTCTTTCTCTTTTTTGGAGATATAGCCTTCTTGATAACAGTTCTCGCCAAGTGGTCCTCAACAGTTATATTAGAGCCATTACTGTCTGTCACTTGAACCAACTCCAAAGTTACTCCATTCTTTTTCAACTCTATCAGTATTGGGTCCCCGCCGCGGCAGAACCATATGTTAAGGTTCTCACTTTGAGTAGTTTTCCATGTCGATCCAATGCTCAGAAAATTCTTGAGATCCTTCAGCTTGAAGATAATAGCTTTTGTCTGATCCTTTTTCTGTACCGCTGTATCGGACGTGTCGTCGGTTGTAGTGAAAAGACAGTAATGTTCGAGATCGTTGACGCTTATGGTGTTGCTTAGACTCATTGTATTTCTCAGAATATCGTTATTTTTGCCATAAATGGCCTTAGTGAATGCAGTGATGACTAATTTATGGACACTAATTTCCAGTTTAAACTCTTCTGTAACATTGGCGTTGCAATCGTCGATGAAATTCTTCAGCAGCGCCTGGTTGCAACACATGTAGTTGATCTCATCAGCAACTGTCAGTTTATCCTCGTTTCTCGCATTATTTTCTGGTTGATCATTGAAAAGTGCATTAGATAGCTCATTCCTTGTCGCAGTAAAGATATCCACTAGTTTAGGGTCTAATGCCTCTTCATGACCAGTTGACGAAGCACTAGCAGACCCATAAACATCCAAAAAGTTCCTCTTGTACTTAAGATCGATTATAATAGGATCATACTTTATGGGCTCGAACTGCGGTGTATATTCTTTGCTTATAAGTGACTCCATTTCAACATGTACCAGTAGCCGGTTGGTTAATGTATCAGGACATGTTGAAGTGTTATTAATGGCTATCGTGAAGTTCTTGATCGCATCGCCGTCTGGCTTTCGTGAAATTGTGGTCAAATGTCGACCATTGATCTGCAAAGAGTATAGCTTGTGATCTCTTCGATGGGAGTCATTTATCGTCTGGACACCACTTGCACCAAATACAATCTCTCTAGGTTTAAAGTCATACTCTTCAAAGAATTGCGAGGAGAATCGTACTTTGCATAGCATTGTATCCGGGCTGTTTAAATTCCATGCTATTATCTCTGTCGGTGTTATAGTTAGCCGTATATCTTTGTAGATGGTGGCTAGAACATTAATGGTACGAAACCAAAGCTGTTGTCTCTCAGGATCAGAAATGACGGCCCTGAATGACATCTGGAAAAGGTGCTTGTACCAATGCAACTTCACACTACTGTCTGTAGCTCATAACCATCTCCGTCGCGTAATGTTTGACTTAAATTGTGATAAGTTCTAAATGAAAAAAAGTGAAATATACAGGAGAGTACAGTTCACGTACGTATTCTTACACATTGATATTGTTCATGCTAACTGTCTTGCATCTTCTTTTTCTTCTTGAGTTTTTGAGCTGGTTTTAGATGTTTTCTTATTCTTCTTCTTGCTCGATTTCTTCTTCTTTTTGACTATGACTACTTCCTCATCCTCCTCACCGGGCTGAATTTCTACGAGACCTTGGTTTGCAAATTTTGACCGAATTCTCTCTAGCTCATCCTGCTCATCTTGGGCACCAGAGCCTATATCCTCATTGGACTCATCAAGAGCGTCTTTTGGCTTGGAGAAATCGAAATTCTCAAGCATGGTGTGCGTCTTGAGGCTGATCTTCTTATTGGAAGGAGCCAACGACGAGACTGATTGTGAGCTTGGTGTGACTCGAATGTTGGAGGGTTTATTGTTGGAAACGTCCTGGGTCGTGGCCACAACTTCATCAGGCAAGACCTCGACTCTTCTTTTCGGTTTCTTCTTAATCTTTTTTTCTTTCTTGGCCTTCTCTCCAACACTAGGAGATATGATCTGCTGCTTACTTAACCTTATGGTGTTTGAACTTTGCTCTTTGTCATCGCCGTTCTCCGAGAAGTCAAGTAAATCACCATTAATACTTTTGCTGGTAGTTTCTTCTCGGGCTAGGTAAAATGGATTAGATTGCCTTTCTTCCTCTTTCCTCTTTTCCAGCACTTCTCGTTCCTCCTTAGAAAGTTCCCAATCTTCAGTAGGTTGTTTCTCGCCGCTAGATGAATCATCCGCTTCTTCTTCGTTATATGCAAATTTGCCGTCATCGCTCTCCAATGAGTCCTCCGTGAAAGCACCAGTTTCACTGGAGGTATTCTTTTCTAGGATTTCCGTCAATTCTTCGGTACTCAAGAATGGCGTATCGCAATCTACCGTGACGTTCTGCTGCAGCTGCATTTGAACCCCGTGGGACAAGGGCTTGAGCTCATAAGAATTGAACAGGCTTGGCATCACTTCACTAATCAATAGTGGAAGTCCATCCCCGTCCTCTTGCAAAGCTTCGCTACTTAGCTTCAGTATTTCAGAGGACTCAACGGCACGCTCTTGCACTTCAAAATCTTTCGAATAAGACAAACTTTGAAAATAGTTGAGCAACTCTTCCATAATAAATTTTAAGCGGGTCAGGTCTAGATCTGAATGACCATTCGACCAATTAGTGAAAATCTTCAGCAATGCGATTATGACGACTTGCTGAATCTCAGCAGCAAAATGATGTTTTTTGGCAAGAATAGATTGAATTAAGTCATCTCCATTGTCAACCTGGGAGGAATATTCACCGATCGACCAGAAACATTCTTTCAAAACACCTGCGATCTGTGTATAAACACTGTCAGTTGACAGAATTTTAATGATGGTTGATAACGTATCTTCCCTCATGCTAGGGACTTTGACCATGCTATTTCTCAGCTGCTCACCTATCTTGCATCCCAAAGATGGCTCAGAAATATCCTGAGAGAGCATGATGAGATCTAATAGAACCGTGTTGTACCACTCGAAATCCGTTAGCATCGAGAAGTTATCCATGGAGCAAATGTGTATGATAGTATTGACCATTTTTATTTTGTATGGCTCTGAAATTATAATTGGTATTTCATTTGCGACTTCAAAGTTAGGCTCCCCTGATTGAAGCACTATTGTATCTTCGTCCACAAACTGCTTCAGCAGTGCTAAAACAATGCTCTTTAAATTTTCTTCACTAACAATCCCAACGACAAGTTCTAGGGCTTTTGACCTAATAGAAACGTCAACATCGTTCAAAAGACGCAGCACCAGTTTATCAAATTGTGAAATGAAAGCGATGTTGATCTTACCAATTTTGTAAAATAGAACACAACTGATGTATCTCAGATTCGGATCAGAAGAATCACAGAATGTTTGTAGACACTCCAAACAGCGAACTGCTGTGTCAAAATCATCTTCTTCCAGCATATTTCCCTTGACGATACAATTAATCGATTCGTACAGTACAGATGTAGCTACAGTAGTGTCCATGAGTTCCAGGATCTTTGGTAGGAGTCTGGGCCTCAATTTTGGTTCGACTTTGGACAAGTTAGTAAACAATTTCAGTAGCCTTATGATGATCCAATTATTTGAAATGGTCACCAAAATCTCATACAACATTGGAGAAAGCTTTATGAAAGGCTGTGGATTTTTCTTGGAGAGTTCACAAATTACACTTACCATGGCTGACAAAACTGAAGTGTCATCATCTTCAAGCCTTGCGGCAAACTTATCAAAGTTATCTCTTAATGCTTCTGGGTATTGAAGAAAAACCTTGAATAACGCCGTCACTGCTTTCTTTCTGATATAAGGTTTCGAGCTACTTAGCATGCCAAATAAATCATCGCATATATCGGCAGCCAAGCTCGGTGTAACAATGGTTGAAAGCCCACTCAACGCAATCCCAACTTTAACCACATCGTTGTTTCCTCCATACTTCAAATCCTTCTTCATTAGGTTCGTAGCTAACATAAGGATGTCAGAGTCCTTATAGAAAGACTGTGAAGCTGCTAAGTAACCCACACGTTTCTGTTGAAGCTTGCTACTACTCATCACCTCCAAGATGTGGAAATTGGCCCATGACATGTCGAAACCATACATCTCCAAATAGGTGTCTCATTGTTTGATCGTATACCCTTAATCAAATCCTTCAGCGACTTCTCAAAGAAGATACCAAAAGGTCTCAGTCTCTGCTTCACATCATCACCTGTTGGTGCGTATAAAGAGGTCATTTCGACCTTTTGAAAGCTTCTCTCTGTAGAATTCAGCTTCAGTTTTAACAATCAGTCTACCATGCATTTTTACAAGGCTTTTTATTGAAAAAAGCTGTTTACCATAAATAAAACAAGATGCTGCTCACATAGAGACAGTGAGCCATGTCTGAGCACCAGAATAGTCCAGATTATGCTGCTACAAGATCACAGAGTCCAAGTGTTAATTCTCAGGCATATGCCATACCAATATCGGAAGATATAGCGAGCCAATTGACTGATGAAAGCAGTTTGGAGGGCTCGGATAATTCAGAAGCAGAAGAGAGTAGCGGGGATTTGTTTTTGGACAGTATGGTACAAGAATCGAGCAATGGATTATTCACAGATTCTCAGGATCCTGGACCCATGTTGGATGTCTCGAAGTATATATTTGAGTCCTTAGTGCAAGCCATCGAATCTGCTAATTTTGCAGAAGCCATCTCTCTTCAGACAAAGACTTCCGCTGTTATCAACTCGGAAAGTACTAGATTAAAACAGTTGATTGAAACTACTAAAGAGCAACTGGCCAGTTTCAAAGATCGATTTGAGCGTGGAGCAGAGACTTCAAAACTAATACGACAAAACCTGCAGTACTCCAAGGACAAGATCGATCGCTTGAATGCTGAACTTGGAATAGCACACCCAATTGAGTTCAACCAGGCGAAAGAGAAGGTTCTGGAGCGTCAGTTTGATTGTGAGCCCGATGGTTCAACAAAGTCATAACGATTCGTTTAAATTGTATATGCATCAAGCGTTACATTTATCATTACAAAGTGGCAGCTAGCCCACTCGCCATACTTCCAAAGCTACAATATGGAATTTTTCGCCCTCTTTGCTGAGAACATCATTGCCAAAGGTGAGACTAGGATACGAGACACCCTGCATCAATCCGTCATCGATCCATAATCCATAATGTCCATCTCCGGCGCCCATGGAAAGGAATCCAGATTGGCAATAAATGGCAAATTCGTTAAGCCCAGTGTATGGATAACCACGAAACTGCCATACATGTTCTTCTTGGTTCTGTTTTATATGACTGTCACTGCGTTTACCACCATCACAGATTGTTAAATGTGGAACTTTGTCCAGTCTCCAAAGAAAACACTCTCCGTTACCATAATATCGCCTGTTTTCGGTAGGGTGGAATGGCTCATTTGTATAACCTCCGAATATTCCGTTCTTGCGGTCCTTGATTACAATCACATAACCGACTCTCATCGGTGTCGTACTCTGTGGCGACACATGATCGTACAATGATTTTAGTGAAGAACCATGTTGCTCGAGACTGTATAGTAATTCCCACTCAGTGTATAATTGCACTCTTGTAGGCATCAATGAACGCAATTGATCACACATATCTGGCGTAATAAGCCGATTTTTCGTTGTTGGCAGGTACCCAGTCAATTTAACTGTTGGCAATACATCATCTTCCTCAAACAACAAGGATCCATTGACACTAATATTTCTATCTCTCGAGGTCTTCCTGCTTGATCTGTTCAAACTACTCGAAGAGGGCGTGGAAGAACGGCTGGGAACTGCCTCGGGGGACAGTGCTGTCTTGAACTTATCCAGAGCTTGTTTCATGTCAAACATATTGCAACCATTCGCGTTTTATTGATTCATTTTACAAGGGATGGGCAAGATTTCGATCTTATGAGCTTCAATAACTTAGCTAGGCCAAGGCTAATGTCATGTGATATATCTTACATACTGTACCGAATGCTGACTCACTGACCCTCAATGAGCCTCAATGAGCACTTTTCTTCTAGTAGTGTGCTTCTGAGACGTATAGTTAGCTTCTATTTCCGATCTCCTTTCAACATCGACACTTAAAATCTCATTAATATACACTGTACGGTCTATAAAAGTTGGCATTAGTCGAAGGTAATCTTCTTTGGCTTCTTGTTCATATCAACATCCTTGTAGAAAGCACCGTAAGCACTATGTTCTTTTTTCTTAGTGTGGGTACCGAATTTCTTCAATTCTTCAGGAACTGGTTGATTGGCACCGTTTAAAACATTTACAAGCGCACCAGCTAAATGCTTTTCCTGCTCTGTGAAGAGAGTATGAGCTGTACCAGTTTGTCCAGCTCTACCAGTTCTACCAATTCTATGAACGTAATCTTCTACTGTTAGTGGGAATGTTAGATTGATAACAGTCTTGACGTTTGGGATATCTAAACCTCTGGCAGCGACATCAGTGGCTAGTAGCAGATTGGAAGCTCCAGTCTTGAACTCATTCAAAGCTTGTGATCTTTGCTGCTGCGACAGATCACCGTGAATGGCTGCCACATTGTAGCCATTATACTTCAAGTTCCTCTCTACTCTGGTAGCTTCCTTCTTGTATAGAGCAAAGATTAGAACCTTTTCGTCCTTTTTTGGTCCTGACTGATATTTTTTTAATAGTTCCAAAAGCTTTCTCTCCTTCTGAAACTGGTCGATAACTTCCACAACCTGTGTGATTCTCTTGTTGGCACTCAACTCGTCTCTGTTACCAATCGAAACCTTGACTGGATCGGACATGAAGGTGGACGCCAATTCACGAACCTCCTTTGGCCAAGTGGCTGTGAACATCAGTGTCTGTCTACTTGAAGTATTCGTTGATCTGATGATGTTCTTGATGTCCTCTTCGAAACCTTTTTCTAGCATTCTGTCGGCTTCATCTAGAACCAGATATGACACGTTCGATAAGTCGACAGAACCTTCTTGCATCAAATCTAGCAATCTACCTGGTGTGGCAACCACAACTTGAGCTTTCTTCAACTTCTCTCTCTGCTCATACTTAGGGACACCACCATAAACACAACAACACTCCAAGTCGGCCTTTTCAATTAATAATATCATATTATCGTAAATTTGAGAGGCAAGTTCTCTAGTTGGAGAAATGACTAGCACCTGAACACCCTTCTTTTTTCCATCTTCAGTCACCAATTTATTGATTGCTGGGACACCAAACGCAAAAGTTTTACCAGAACCAGTTTCAGCGACACCAATAACGTCCTTACCAGCTAATAAATATGGCCATGAAACAGATTGAATCGGAGTTGGCTTTGGGAACACAGAAATTGCGGCTTGAATTTTGGAATCTAAAGAAAGCTCATCGAATGAAAGAACGGGTTGAATTTGTTTCTCGGTTGGGTAATCAACGCTAACTTCATTTTCTTTGTAGAATGCTTCAACTTCTGGTCCAGAAGCTTCCGCCAGAATAGGCTCGAATTTTTTTTCAACTGGTTTATCCTCTTTATCCTCTTTATCCTTCTTCTCCTTCTTCTCTTTTTTCTCCTTCTTCTTTTCCTTCTTTTCCTTCTTCTCCTTCTTCTCCTTCTTGTCTTTCTGCTTCTTGTCTTTCTTCTGCTTCTTCTTCTCCTTCGTCAAATCATCTTCGACCTTTCTCTTCTTGTCCTTGATTTCTTCCTTTGTCATCTTAACCAATTATTAATCTCAGAGCTAGCAATTGGACTTTTCAAGCTGATTGTTGATCAATTGAAGCTTTGAATTATACTAATCTTCAATGTTTTTAGTATAAATTGAAGCGATGAGCTGAAAATTTTTACAATAAGTGTCAGCAAAAAGAAACACCTGTCTAGCTAAAATTTCATTAAATATTGAACAATTAATACTATAATATACACTAAGATCAAAGATTTGTAAGGGAGCTCTAATATTGGTCATTAGATCCTTTTGCTGTCCTTGTTACCTAATTCGATGATTTCAGGTTCAATGGATTGTTCGCTGTCTCTGACGGAGTTAGGATCAACATCATTGTTCAACAACTCTTCCTCTTCTTCAGCAATGGCAGAGAACTCCTTGCAACCCTTGAATTTCCAGTAAAGTAAAGCGTAAGCAGTGAAACCGACGATCACCACGGAAACGTAGTTCATGTTATCCTTAGTGACTGGCAATGCTGGTGGGAAAGAGAAGAACACGATACAGAAGACTGCCCAGCCCAGAAGGACAATGTTGAAAAAGTAACCAAGTTTACCAAACCAGAATGGGCCGTGTTTAATTTGACGTTTCTTACGCAATAAACAGATCACTGGGATAGAGTAAGAAAGCAACAGGAATGCAATACAGCCGGTACACAATGAGTTGAAAGCGGTACTGGAAGCCAAGTATAACAAACCGATCAACGAAATCAAAGCACAGGACATCAAATGTGCGTTCAATGGGACACCAACTTGTGGGTTAACCTGAGACAAAAGACCGGAGAAAGGTAGACCTTTGTCTCTAGCAAAAGACCAACCCAATCTTGCCTGCCAAGTATGACATGCGATAATACATCCAAACGAGGTGAAAAGAACCATACAACCCAAGAAAATTGCACCAGATGTATTACCCAAAGCCTGGTTGTAGATATCTAGGATTGGTGCACCAGTGGCAGATTGCATTAAACTGTCCAGATCACGAATGGAGAAGAACATGGAGATAACGTAACAGAAAGAAGTTGCAAAACCAATGGCGACAGTTCCCATGATAGCAATTGGAATCACACGTTCTGGTTTCTCAACTTCAAAAGCCATGTGAGTCGCACAGTCCAGGCAGGAGAAAGACCAAGCAGGGTTAATTAAACCGACTATGAAAGCTATCCCACTATTTTTCCAGCCAGTTTCATTGTAAAATGTGGCAAACACGAATTTGGCATCATTGAATTTCCCGCTTGAGCAAGCTAGCACAGTTACAGTAATTGTAAAGAAAGACAACAACGAAATGTACAAAGCAGAAGCAGAGATCAAAGGTAAAGATTTACCATAACAGTTGAACAGAGTCAGGAATAAATGCATAATTTCAAAACACACAAACACATGCCATCTCTTTGGAGTAAAATCGGGATGGGCTAAAGCATACATACCAACCACTTCGGTAGCTGCAGATAACGTCGTGGAAGCACTAGTGAAAACAGAACCCGCATACGCAAATGATCCGCACAAATAGGCAGCAAATCTCTTGTGTTTTGGAGGAGCCAATTTCAAAGACCACCAAAATTGACCACCAGCGTGTGGATAAGCAGAAGACAATTCACCCAGTGAAGCACCAACACAGATAGAGATCAATGCAACAATAATGATACCGTACACGATCATCATGGGGCCACCGGAAAAGATACCAGTGACCATAGAAACAGAAATCCCGAACCACGAGTTAGTCAAACCAAAGCCAACACCCAAAATCGACCACAACGAAAAAGATTTACGCAAATGCACCTCACCGCCTCTCTCGGTCATCATAGTATCCTTACCATACTCCAAAGCACCTTTATGCGATTCCCTTGTATGAACTTCGCTCAGGCTTGTGCGATCAGCCTCGTAAGCAGATGATAGACTCTTACTAACCATTTCTAGCAGCTTCAATCAACCTAATTGCTCGAGCAAAACAGTCCAAAAGCATCATAGCGTCCGCGATCGATGCAGGGACTCTCCGAGATTTCAACCTTTATATCAATTCCCTATCAAATTTTTCAGATTTCTTCAGCATGTGAAAATGAAAAGCGCTGAAAAATTCTTGAAAGAACAATACAAGCAGATCATCGCCAAGCAAGCCAGTGTACTGTTGGAAAGTAACTTTCGACAAACATCTAAGATGTGTCAGAATCATGTTAATGGACAGTTAGCCGTATTCTTGAAGGTTAAAGCCTTGAATTTGTAGTACGTATTGAATGATTGCTTGAACATAGTAGATTGTTGAAAAAAGTAGAAGAACCGACAAGATAATCGATGAAGATGGTTAAAAGATAGGATTGTCTGCTGCTGGAGGTTGATTGAGAGGGTGTGGTACAATGGCAGACTTAAAGAATAGACTGCTGAAGGTGGCAGAAATTTCCGCAAAGATTTTTGACCTAAATTTTAATCCAACTAACGCTAGAACTGGTTCACGAATTCTCGCTAAGAGATTGAAGGGTCCTACGATTGCAGGGTACTATGGTGATCCAGATTTCCTGAAATTCAAGCACTTAAAGACTTTATACCCAGATTTCCAGTTTGGAGACCAGAAGGAAGAGTATAGACTTTCGATGATCGAGGCAAGGAAACGTCGTGGTAAAGGTGCTCCCAAGAAGAAGAAGGAGGCTAGCACCGGTGGAAAGACTAAGAAGAGGAAATAAGGGAGGTTCTAAATCCTGTACATATGTATATAACCAAAAGACTCTTATGCGCTTGTTAGTAGTTGGGACAATTGACTGTACAAAGTCTTTATCTCGACTGGAGTTGTCGGCAGCGAGGAGTACAACACTTTGTACAACTTAATTCTATGCATTACGAAAGGCCGTCCAGCGAGGATCTGTTTTATGGTCTTGGGCGAGAAGTATGTGTGTCTCATTTGGTCGATCAGGGCGAGGTA
>ERZ794936.844-NODE-844-length-11545-cov-33.480853_pt1 | contig 11545 bp, 6 predicted proteins | sample MGYA00511083_ERZ794936 | MGnify/ENA primary metagenome ERZ794936 (study PRJEB30137, sample SAMN04331409) | food metagenome | isolation source: Y2 must sample point D1 replicate A | place: Australia: South Australia | collected 2014 ... | reverse complement strand
CACACACACACACACACACACACACACACACACATGTAGATAATATATATAAAGTATAACCACCAAGAAGATCGGTACTGGAAAAAAAAAAAAAAAAAGAATGATTATATTGACATGAAAAGGGTATCCCCTTGTATAAGTTAAAATACTAAGGAAAACGCATGCACAACTAGATACGTCCGTCCCGCTCTTGCTTATCTGAAATCAAGTACCATCCGGGATAGTAACTGGTGTCATTGCAAACCAAGTCATGGTCTATATCGGACTGCACCAATGTATCTTCTTGTTTGTAAACTTCGAGAAAGGGCGCATGTGTATCATGTGTTTCGGTGACATACGCATGTTCCAACTCCCAATGGAAATGATTCCACAAGTTTTTGTTGTCTTTCTTGTTTAGTTTTGGATTTTTCAATGTGGTTTTGATTCCACCAATAGAAGTGTATCCCAACTCATACAATTTGCAAAATGGATCGTTTGAAAAAAGAAGGAAACTCCACACGTTTTGTAACTTCCACTCCAAAAGTGGCTGCAACCGCGTAAAACATGGCCAGTCTGCATCCGTGCGCTGTATCTCTTTCAGATCAAGTGCATATGGGTCGCTCCGACGTATACCGATAATCACACCATGATGGTCTTTCTGGATCTCTTGTCTTTCGTGTGTCGACTTGATCTTTTGCAAATTTCCCATTTCTACTCCATCAAGATCCCAATCCCGCTCGTTCTCATCTTCACGGGTTTGATTATAATCTTTCAAGTTCAAATGACCCAAGTATTCCCGGAGCGAGTCTTTCATGTTTTGTCCAACCTGCGTGGTGTACATGTTTAAATCGTAGTATTGTGCACTGTTCAGCACAAAATTCTCCAAAATGTGGAAAGTCTCATATTGTTTGATATAAACGCCGTTGACCTGAAAATTGTCCAAGTATGCCTGCTGCATGCTGAATCGGTTTTGGAAAAACTCATACAAGCACGCTAAATATATGATCAACAAGACTTGACAATCTTTCCCCCCATTGTATGATATAGAAATGTTGTTCAACACTGGATTCCAAAAGGGCAAGATTCTCTCGAGAAAAACGCTTTTTGTTTCCTGGATCCTTTGCTGTGTCTCATGTATTATGGGTAATTCGCTTGTGACATTTGTGCTGATGCTCAAATATGTCTCCACAATATGGTAGCAATGAGCGAGTATCTCTTGTTTCATGTTAAAAGGTCGTGTGGATGCTGTAGTTTGGGTGAGGGTCGCTAAGATTCGAGACTATACCCTTATCCTTTGGGTTTTTGGAAAATTATCTTCCAAAAACTGCATGGAGAGAATTTACACGAAGAACAAAAAATCCAGGGCGGAAAAACCTTAAGAACAAGACGGATCCGAAGCGAAGCGCCAGTGGCAAGTACAAAAAAACGGAAAAAGGTGCAAAATTTAAACATTATATATACAAACTGCTTATAGCAAACTAGATGTCGACACCAAAAAAAAAAAAAAACAAAAAAAACAGAAGCATATCAGAAAAGCATGTTTTTTAACATGCTGATGTGGTGTTGCAACTTGGATCTTTGCTGGACTTGAGCCATCGATCTGATCAATCTCATTCCCCTCACCGCTTGACTTGAAGGAGTGCCGCTTTCACTAAAATCAGAACCCCTTGGTCCTCCAAATCTAGGAGAAGGAGGTGCGGAAACTGGAGCTTCCGCAAAACGTGCACTAAGCAGCATTTGGTTCCTTTCGATCTCCAAATCGATTTTTTCCAAAATTTTGATGGTTTCAATGTCACCTTTGACCCCGTTGGCTCTCATTTCGGTAACAATCAGAAACACAGAAGAGATATTTTTGAATTCCATCCAAGTCAAATCTAGCAAGTAATTGTACAAATCGATCGTGAAAACACTCAAATACAGATTGATATCCTTGTGATAATTCTTGCACACATTGTGGACCCAAGACAAAATCACATACTTGCGGTCTTGTCCTACAAAATCATATTTTTCACACATGAGCAAATGCTTGATGATGAATGGCACGTTAATTTGCACGGGTTGTGGAATGGAAAGATCTGGGCTCAATGGATCTGGAATCGTACGTAAATTGTCCCCGCGACGACTCTGGTCGAGCGAGTGGTCCTGCGACAAGTACTTTCTCAACGATATGATGTACTTACTGATAACAGTCAACAAATCGTTGTCATCTTCAATGCTCTTGTCGATATTGTCAAGAACCGGCTGCAACAATTGTTCCAATTCTTCTTCCTGCTGTTTTTTTTTTATAATGCCCTCCTTGTACTTCAACATGCCTTCGTCTATAAGTTCAGAGTCACCATTCATGTCGGTTTGGAGACTTGGAACTGAAAGATCTGCATTCGAGGATCTTGGTTTTTTTGCCAACACGGCTTCAAACCTGTTTACCGCATTCTTCTCACCGTCTTCTTTCAAATAGCTGCTTAGATTAATATCGTATTTTTTGATTTGCTTCAAATCAGGTTTTCTTTGAAAAATCGACTGACTAGGAGCACTAGCAGTCAACGGGTCAAAAAGATCTCTTAGATGCTCAACTTGATTGGTCGAATCGCTATTGCTAGGTGTGGTTTCGGTAAATAATGAGGAGTTTTCTGTGTTTGGGCTTGGAAAGGCAGCGTCAAAAGCAGAGTTTCCGTCTTCAGCAATGGCCTGTTTAATTTCATTTTCATAACCAGCAATCTCAGACAAACTCTGCTCATAAGAGTTTTCCTTCTGTTCTGAGGTATTTGAAAACTCCTCTATTGCGTCTTGAAACACCCTGTGCTCTCTACCAACTACTAAAGTTGAATGTTCTTCGTCCAAAGGTGCTTGTGCCAAAAGATCACTTGGAGCTGTGCGTTTTTTCAAAGATTTGGCGTGGTCAAAAGCTTCATTTTGTAAAGTTTTTGTTCTTGAAAACAATCTTTTAAATGACTGCGAGGCATTATATGACCGTAGAAAAGTTGCTCGCTGAATTGTTCTTTGCATGCTAAATATCGGATGATAAACTGGCAAAGCTTATTCTCAAGTTTGCGCTCTGTTTGGGTCTTTTTGTGTAATTTCTTGCACTCACCTGCTAGAAAGCATTGAAATCTCAATTTCTCATCAAGCTCGTGCTCTCAGCAGAATACAAGTATGATTGCAGATATACTTTAATTTTACCAGTCGGGTAACTAGTTTTACTAGTTATAAATATAAATCCACGATGAACGACATTCAAATTGATTTTTACAGCTTTTCCAAATTAAACAAGTTACAAACGATTAGTATATTAAACAAAACTTCAAGCACACCACAACCGCCGATCAAAAACCTTCCAAGGCGCGAGTCGCTTTCTTCAGCCTTTTTAATCCTTCTTCGTACCGTTCTGGATCCAAAATCATATCAGATGTCAGTCTGCTCAAACTGTCAATAAGTTTTTCCAAAGCAATTTTTTCTTCAGATTTCATACCCAAATTGGCAAACTCAGAGCCAATCATAGTACCCTTTGTCACGTTCAATAACTGCGCAAGGGTGTCAATGTCAAACATAGAACGGATTTCCTTTTTCCGTTCTCCTGTTCTTTTCGAGAAAATGGAAGCGTTTGAAAAGGGAACACCCATGCTGCTTTTGCTTTTACCGGTTCTAATAGAGTTGCGCGACTGTCTACTCATTTGTCTTGGCAGTTTCTTTGGTGAGTGGGTCGTGCCTTCTATGTCCTCGTATTGATCTTCTGGAATATTTATAAGGTTCTCATCTTTCACTTGCTTGGACTGAGGCAGTTCAGGTACCGGTCTCTGCAAATAACTATCGTCTAAAGAGCTTCTGTGAAAGGCACCTGCACCGTTTTTGCGAGCTTCGTGTGGATCTGTATGAGTCACAGGCGAGGTTCCATTTTCGTTGGGGAAATCGCTGGTTGCAGAATAAAAATCATCTTCTTCCAAATTTGCGCTTGAACCAGTAGACGGACTAGGTTTAGAACTTTCCTTTTGGAGTTTAGTAATGGTTGGCTGTCCGGAGAGATTGATTTCGTTTGCAAACTGGAAAGCTTCTTGGCTTCTACTGTTTGGCGAATCGTTTTCTTTCATCTTAATGGTGCTCTGTGTAGCAGTTTGCGCATTGTTTCTTGCACCATGTGTGTCGGCTTTACCGTCCACCTTATCGTCCTGCTCGCTGACAATGCTTCTCAACTCTTCCATCTGTTCACCTAATTGCAAGTTTATCTGATCCAAACTTTCTCTTTTAGATCTAGGAGACCCATTCTTAGAGATAGGTGACGATGCTGATTTGATACCTGTAGGTGAGCCCAAAGAATAAATGCCAGATCTAGGTCTGTCTCTACTTCTTGCAGGAATACTTGGCTTTATTTCTGTGTCTTCGGATCTATCAGGTTTTATTGAAAAGTTGATCCGGTTTTGAGTTCTATAGTAGTTTGTGTCCACGGTAAAATCCGGTTCCGCACTGGAAGGGTCAGAAACAATAGACTTGATAGTAGGTTTCCGATCAATTTGTAACCGGCGCACTGGCTTACCAGTTTGTGTCGAAGACATAAAACTGTACTCGCTCATCATTGGGGTATGTATGGAATAGTCACTGACACTCGCCACTTGGCCCGAAACAACTGATGACGGAGCAGATTTGTGTGTTTTGTTGGGAACAGATAACTTGAAAGAGCTTGCTTCTCTCTTTACGCCTTGCGGACTTGCCTTTGGCAAAGAGCCATAAGAACTAAACTTTTGATTCATATTTTTAGCTTCGTACTCGTGCTCGTCATTCTCGTTATCAGTTCCCGTTTCTTTAATAACATTTTCATCATCCGTGTCTTCCTCATCAATTACAATAATTTCGCTCTGTCTCTCCAGTACGCTGTTTTTTCTGTTGCTTGTCATTTCAGAGCTGCTCTTTGTTACGATGTACGACACAGGCACAACCTCTTGCACTTTCCCGTCATATGAACCAAAACTTTCCACTTCTTGTTGTTTTGTATGGTTTGAACCAACGCTTGCCCTAGTTTTTGAGTCAGTAGGGCTGTTATCATTAACAGTATCGTTAAGGGACTGATCCGGATCAATGCTGTTGCTACTCAAATCCATTGAGTTGATCATTTTAGATAGTTTTTCATAGTTTGATACGCTGTTGTTGCTTGCTGGCGGCATAGTTGAACTACTGTGGTATGTGATTTTGCTCAAGTCTGCTTGTCTTTGTGCTTCTATAAATCTCTATATCAGAAAAAATAACCAAAAACAATCGTAATATGTGCCTTAAATTAAACAAGTTCCATCAATCAGATCAAGATTTACCCTTTCGCAAATCAACCCTTAGGAATCCATCGGATCAATACTTTTTTTCATTTTTTACTGTTGGTTTTTCGTATTTCGTATGCTCGAAATAGGAAATCAACGTAAACAGAGCAAGAAATGTAAACAAAGAACTGAAAAACCCCCAAATACCGCAATTTTAATGGCACGTGATCTTGAGTTTTGTGTAAACATTTCTCCATTTTAAGGCCATCTTACATCTTCACAGTATTAGTATTTTTATGATTAGAAGAAACCTATTTATCTTGCTTAAAAAAAAAAATACACCGGTCCTAAGCCAACGTGATTGACTCATTATAGATCTTGTTAATATCTTTGACCAGCTGTTTGATCAAAATGGAGTTTTGACCGACTCTTTGACCAACACTTTTAGTTGCTTGAGTTGTTAAAGGCGAGATTGGAGTTGCAGAACGGGAAGGCGACGCATTGATGTTAAGCTCTGATTCTTTTGTTTGAGCATTTTGCTCCGTGGCTGTGCCATAAAAGGAAGAAAAATCCCCTGTCTTGTCCTCGTCTTCCCACATTTTCGAAAGCATGTCGTTTACCAGTCTCAAATTATTTGTTTTTGGACGCAAATGTGGAGTTTTCAAAAGATTGTAGGACAAAGATTTTCTGTTCTTATTGTCACTCAGAGCATCAAAAGATAAAGAAACCTCATTTTGAAAGTACTCGTTATACCGGAACCACACGTATTGGTGAAACAAAGTTTTCAAAAATTTCAAAAACTCGATTTGAATAATTAAACTGCCCTTGTATTTCTCCAAGATATTTTCCACAGTAATGAAAAACTTGTCATCATCAACAATCAATTGTGCAAAAGGAGGAATGTTTCTAAAACCTGGATCGGGTTTTTCCTTTTTATCCAAGGCTTGACCATACATATGAGCATTGGCAATATCGACGTTACCTTGCACAATAACCTCATTGCTGTCTTTTGAAACAAAATCAGACTGACCAAATAGAGGTGTGGAGTAAACCGTATTGCTTTCACGTTTCATATCCGCTGCCCTTGAATTTGCTCCGCAAGAAATTAACAACTTGTTAATTTTTTTAAAAGTCTTTTCACAGTCCTGCGAGCTGACAATGTTGTCGTCAAAAAAATTCTGTATCATCAACATTGTATCAAAGACTTCGTTTTCATAAATGATAGAATAAGTCTCAAAACGTACAAGGTTTTTTTGATACAATTTTGGCAAACAGTTGCTCAAAATTTCAATTGAACACCATGCATAAGTAGAGCCTTTGAAATTTTCCATGTAAGAAAACCCTATCAAGCAGTAGCTTTTAAACAATTGTTCATTAAAGTTATCGATAGAGTTCAAATCCGACGATAACTCGCTGCAAAGACGAATTATGTATTTGATGACATAGTTGTAGTATTTTGTGAGTGTTTCATCAGGGCACTGCTGAAAGTAATTTTTGTTCATTTTGATCAGCTGCAAAGCTACTTCGAGAAGTTGCAAGTTGCCCAGCAAAAAGGACTTGTAACTCTGGTTGACATGTGTTGTTACATATACCACTTCCAAAAAATATCTCACCGTTTTCAAATATGTTAATTTGTGGGTGTTGAATCCTTTCACGTTTCCATTTTCTTTTTCAGAATTGAGTATACCGGTTTTTGGTGCAATGGTATTTGGCAATACTGACTGTAAAAGCCATTGGAAAACTGAATGTGGAAGAACAAATGTGTTGTTTTTCGAGCAGTTGTTCAAAAGTTTTAAAACTGTAAACTCCCAATCTTTCTCTTCCATCATTTGTTGCAAATACGATTCTTTGAGTATATATTGATATTCTGTTAGTGAAAGCAACAAATGCTTGAATTGCTCCTCTTGTGTTTGATCTTGTGTGATGTAGTGTATATTGGCAAATAAAAATGGCAGGCAACGAGTAACAACTATTGATTCCAAGTACATGTTCCCAAACTTGTGAATCAACTCTTTGCAAAAATGTAACGCCAAGTCAACTGTCAGTGAGATATTTGCATCTTCCGCAAAAAATAAAATTTGCACAAATTGAGGCAATTGAAATGCGTGTTTTATTTCCTTTTTGTAACAAGTCATAAAAAATTGAAGCCATTGATGAGAACTTTCCTGATCTGTATTTTGCACTTTTGATTGAATATACATTATCAAAGAAGTATAACCTTGGACGGTTGAAAATGTTTGATGAAATGCTGAGAAATTCAAACTGGTTTCAAACAAATGCAGCATGTTATTTTGAGGATCTTGAGCATATCCCCAGCAAATATCCAAAATTCTTTTACATATGATGTCATTTGGCACGTCGTTGAACACTTTTTGGCACAAGGTCTTTGAAAACGATAAAGTTTCGAAAAAACGTGGTTCCATCAATAATGCGTGTGCACTCTCCAGTTCGAAATCCTCATTAAAAGCCGAGCTGCTGGAGCTAATAGATCTGGCACTGCTTGACGATGAGTACCTCAAATGTTCTTTTTGGAATTCGGATTTTGAGGTACTGACAAGTGGAGGACTTTCAATTTTCTTTGTTGGTGACCCAGTTGATTTGGGCTGTGATAAAAGCGAGGATCTAGCTGAATTTAATTCCGAACCGTGGTTGCCTGCATGGTTTTTCTTGGGTGATCCTAAGAAATCATTATCACCAAATCCTTTGTAGAAATCTTCACTTTCTTTAAAGTTCTTGAGCTTTTTTTTTTTTTGAGCAAACTTGTTTTCATCGGTTAACCATTTTTCATTTTCCAGTAAAAATTTTGCAGTTGGTCTTTTGAAGATATTTTTGTTGAAGCAAATCTTGATGAAATTTTTGGCATTCAGTGATATGTTGTGTTTGGCGGGAAGATGGTAGGTGTCGTGCATCACGGCATGGCAAACTGCTTCTCTAGAGCTTAGATTGAAAAAGGGTGGGTTCCCAGTCAACATTTCTACCACCGTGGCACCAATAGACCAGATGTCGCATTTTGTTGTTGCACCTTGGCCAAGAAGGATTTCCGGGGCCATCCAATTGGGAGACCCCACGCAGGTCATGGCTATGTGGGTGACTTTAGTGGAGACGCCAAAGTCCGCCAATTTGACGTTATTGTTGTGATCTAGCAGCAAGTTGGCTGCTTTGATATCTCTGTGGATGACACCTTGGTCATGCAAATATTGCAAGCCTTGTAAAGTTTGTTTTACAAAATTTTTGGCCAAAGTTTCGTTTAAACATCCTGTGGTTTGAAGTTTGATCAAATCTCTTAAAGACCCGTTAGAACAGTATTCCAATAATATGTACAATTTATGTGTTTTCTGAATGAAGCCTTGGTATTTGACAATATTCTCATGCTTTAAATTTTTCAAAAGATCAATTTCGTTCATTTGGTCGGTGAGCACTTCATCGTCTTCAAAATTGATAATTTTGATGGCAAGTTCTGTGTTATTTATTTTGTTCAGTGCTCTGTAAACTACTCCGTAGGCTCCGTGCCCAATTTTGTTTAGTAGTTGATACTCTATGTGGGTTTTCTTTTTTCTCTTTGGCTGAACAGCAGGTTTCAAGTGGGTAATCTGGGCAAAAGATTTTGACTTTTCAACGCCAGCTGGTGCTGAAACGTTTGTATTTGCAGATGCAGGCACGGACAAATCAGGGCTTTTGAACAAGACTGGGTTTTCATGAAAACTCTTTTGAAATGACTGTTTTGAAGGAGCTGTTGGAGTGATCGATGCAGCATTGTATTTAATGCGCACGTTGTCATTGAGGTTGGAAAAGTTGTGTTTAAGCGGTTCAAAAGGGGGTGAGTTGTGCGGACTGGAGATGGGCAAGGCAATGTGTTTGTCGCTGTGTAGGTTTACCGCCGTCATAAGTGGAAGTACTCTTTTTTGCTTTGCTCTTGTGTATGATCTGTGGGTGTAATTTGTTTGAGGTTACGTGTTTCTAGGTTTCTTTAGTCAACTTTTTTCTATTGGATTGTGTAAGGTATCAATTTTTGATTTATAGTTAATTTATACGTGAAACTTGTTTACATTTCTCCAAAATGGTACTTTTTTTTGTTTTTGATTTTTGATTTTTGGTTTTTTGGTTTTTTTTTCTTTTGAAAGAGTTTCGGGGTATCCAAAATGTGACATTTACAGATCGAAAGTAAATGGAAACAAGCGCTTCAAAAAATGAACAATAATGAAAAGAAGAAATGGCGAGCAAGAATCATACACGTTTCTATCCAAGGAAAAGCTTGAAGAGTATAAGAAGAGCCGGAACCCTGATGCAAAGTCCCGACCTACATTGAACTTTGAAAGGGATTTTCGCAAAACGCATCACGCGGAAAACGCTCCAAAGCTCGTTTTCAAGCCCTGGTCTAGTGGTGGTACACCTACGAATCGAGACTCGAAAAAGTTTGGTGAACCCCGGTTTGATGTTGCGGATTCTTCAAACCCTGTTCGCTTTCAATCAGATTTTAAGCTTGAGGAATACGGGCCCGAGATATGTGGCTACCGATTTGTTGGGGTGAGCGCGGATCCATTGCAGTCTGAATATCCAAGCGATCTTGAAAGGGCCAACCTTGCTTCAGCTGTGGATCACATTCTTGTTGCGGTTGCTGAACCGCTGGACGATATCTCCAGAGATGCGAGTCGTGTGCGTGAGTATTTGCAGGCACAAAATCTCTACACGCAAGTTCACTTGAAGAGTTTGCGGGTGTTGTTGCACCCAGACAAGAATGTGTTGTCGCGAGGTTCTGCGAGTTCTGCGCGAGCTTACACTTTGGCCTTTCAGCTAGTTGACCAGCTCTACAAGGAACTCCCGAGCTAAATTATTCGTACATTAAAATTGTATACATATATATATATATATATATATATATATATACATAGTAGGGAAAATAATAGGGAAAAATACTTTTATTCAGAAACTTGGCTAATCTTGCCCCGACTCAGTCCTTCGGAGTGGCAACCAAGTCGTCGTCACCGTTGTGAGTGTCTTGTGCGTCTATGTTTTGTTCCGCAAGTTCTTCATCTGCCTCTTCTCTTTCCTGCTCTTGCAGTTGTTTTGCCTGACCCTGTTCTTCTGCTTGCAATTCTTTTTGTTCGTCAAACGCGTCTTCTTCTCCCTCCGAGTCTTCAATATCTTCCGACTCGTCTATGTCTTCGTCTTCCTCGTCGTCTTCTTCTTCTTCTTCTTCCTCTTCTTCTTCCTCTTCTTCTTCTTCTTCTTCCTCTTCCTCTTCTTCTTCATCATCATTCTCTTCTTCGTCTTCGTCAGGGTTCAATTTCCTTTTTTTCAAATCTCTTTTGTTTTCCTGTTCAAACCTTTTGTTGATCTCTTTATCCAAAGCCACTTGATCTTCATTATCGTTGTCTTCATCTTTGTTATCCCAAACAATATTGAATCTCGTTACTCTTGGTTTTTCTGCAAGAATATTTCTTACAACATGTTGAACGTCCACTTTTTTTGGCGGTTCCAATTTCATCTCTTCGTTATCATACTCGTTGTTCACATAATATCCAACTCTCACAAATTCTCTATTGTCATAAGAACAGGAAAGTAAAATAACCGTTACCGAAACCAGTTCGTTGTTTGGAATCAATTCAGCCGAGGGCGGGTCTGCAACAAACTTGAACTTGTTGATTCCCACGGGGATTGGACCCACAAGAATCGAGTCCAACACTTGGTCATGTTCCAAAGATTTTGAAGACCCGACATATGTCAATTTCCATTCTAAATCTTTAGCCAAATGGTCTAAACACTCAAATGTGATTTCAAATTCATACGGGTCTGTAAATTTGGACGGATTGTTTAGCACATCAATGTTCAGTAGCGAGATAACGGACATGTTTTCCTCAAGGGGGAGCGGAGGGGAGAGTGTTTGTTTGGTGTATTGTCTTTGGTGTGAATAGTATAATTGAGGTGTTGAATTGTTCAACTAAATTCGCGTTCTTTCAATCATTTTTATTTACTATGCATTTATTTTTCGTGTTTCTCGGTAAAGCTCTAGGGGTAAACTATTTCTCGGGGTAAACTATTTCTCGGGGTAAACTATTTCTTTTTCGCTAATCCGAGATATATATATATATATATATATTAATATTTATTATACTTTTTTTATACAAAAGACTATCGTTTATTAAATCATCTACATTTCAATCCGAAATATGGTTCAATGAATTTGTTTTAATGCTTCCAATGTTTTGAGTAGAAACTCTCAATAATATCACCACCACCATGCTTATCATGTACCATAGGTACCTGTGGTATCATACTTTTTTTTTAACATGCTAGAAAAGATTTTTTGGGATACTACTACTATCTACTAC
>ERZ794936.843-NODE-843-length-11560-cov-32.890395_pt1 | contig 11560 bp, 3 predicted proteins | sample MGYA00511083_ERZ794936 | MGnify/ENA primary metagenome ERZ794936 (study PRJEB30137, sample SAMN04331409) | food metagenome | isolation source: Y2 must sample point D1 replicate A | place: Australia: South Australia | collected 2014 ... | reverse complement strand
AAAATTTTTTTTTTTTTTTTTTTTTTTTTTTTTTTTTTTTTTTTTTTCAGTCACGCAGACAAAGCAATGCGTCTTGATGAACAGTAAGAAAATCTGTGAATACTTGCAAACAGATTCACTAAAAGAGTTCACCAAGCAGTGCCATTGCCTAATGCCGTCACTGGACATCAAGACCGTCAAAGTCAATTTAATCAACCTGAACGTCGCACAGGATAAGAATGAAAATTTGAATGCTAGTTTGCAAGTATTGTCCGAAACATTTCCTGTCCTTTTCCAACGTTTGCAAGAGTTGAAAGGGGACGATCCAAAGCAGAGAACACTGATCAATGATGCACTGACTATATGGTTTGTGAAAGCGTCAAAATATCCTTCTAAAAAATTTTCGGGGTTGGAAGACAACCCAGTCTCTATCTATGGCACACTAGAAAAGTTAGATTGCTACACGTTCATTTTTCAATATACCATCGATTTTTGGATTGAGGGGAACTCTGCCTTGTCAAACTCAACGAGAAGCCTTTTCATTAAGATGTGCACATTTATCGAAAACTTTGAGGATTTGAACGGTTTACTTTTCAAAAAATGGTTACACCAATGCTTATATGATATCAACAAAAAGATGAAGGTTCGTTACTTTTTGTTTGACACTTTATTTTCCTTCATGAGCACTACTCAAGCAGAATTAGTCATTTTTGAAGACAATCATTCAAATTTTATCACGGAATTATTGGAGCTAATGTCTTCCAACGCATTAGCACTTCCTGCAGGTAAAACTTTATCAAACTTCATAATCCGTTTATACAAAGAAAAATGCGAAGAAAAAATTAACCAGCACTGGATAAATCAAACAATTGAATGCCTAAAGAAGAGTGAACCCTCCACTGTCAAAAACATGGAGCTCTACCTCTTGTCGCCAATTTTCAAAAAAGTTCCAAAAAGCGTTTTCAAAACATTTGTTTCGCGTTTGAAAAATGACATATCAACGATGTTGTCAATTTTAAAAGTTGGTCAAGAACTGGGCATCATCGATGAGCCTTTTCATCCAGGGGAATATCATCTGATATCCTTGGACGTTGTCGTTAATGAGCTTTTACAGTCTTCACTGTATAAAAACTCTGCTTTCCAGCTTCTCACTTACAACTGTAAAAGCTCCCAGCCACTCCAGGGGTACCTTTATGAAATTATTCTCTCTAACATCACCGTTTTCTTTGTGGATTATGATGTTTGGAGCAGAAACTATTTTGAAAGTTTATTCAAACAGTTTTTGTACCGAATCAAAGACTCAACATATGGTTTGAATAGAACAGTTCAAAAACTTAGAGCAAAGAACAAATTTCTTGAAGAACAAATTGCAAAAGCAAAAGATATAGTACAAGCTCAAAGTTTTATACTAAAATTAATGGGAGTAGTGAAATTTCAGCTTATCCCCGGCTCACAGTACCAGAGAATTTTAGTCGCGTTAAAAGTTTTAAAAATTCTGCTTGAATCAGGATTGGATAGTAGAATTGAAAAGAAATTTTATGATAAAAAACAAGCAACTACAAGTTGGTGTTTTAACGCGGATCTGGTGGACGAATCTTTGATCAAACTACTACTCAACACATTAACAAATTCCTTTACAGATGTTCAGATCCTATCTACCAATCTTTTGATTATGATTTCATCGTCGGAGGACTTGTCGAATTTAGCAGCTCGCCATATTGACACTTTGTGCTTGTTTCAAACAGGTTTGCAAATGCTAAAATCGTATAATAGCACCGTTTCCGGATCAAGAGTTATCAGTTTTGTTGTGTCCAGTTTATTGAACAGCAACAAAATATCAATGTTGCACGACTGCATTTGCCAAATACTTGTGGAACTTGAAAATTCGATCCAAATATCGAATGAAGACTATCTTAAAGGACTGGATTATCCCGTTGATGGGTATTTTTTATCCTTGAGCTCAATCATGGAAAATGATAGCTCAGCTTTTGAAACCGACACTATATCCAAGATGGTTGAAGCTGTGAAAAATAATTGGGTCAGCACCAAGGGAATTTTGTGCCACGACTCTTCTGAAGGAAGCATGCCCCTTGAATACTTAAACACAGGAATAAGTGATCAAATAATTACGAGTTACGCATACAGGTCTGTTAAAGAAGCCTCAGCGCTTCTTGAGACTTTACTATTAAGTCAAAAAGTTTTGACAACCGACCAACTTGCAGAGGTTGGATCATTGTTGATGGAACAATTGAACTTGACAAGACATTCCGGTGCCTTTCAAGCTGTTGCACCATCGTTTTCAGCATGCTGCGCTGCTATCAGCAACACCAATAATAACAAGTTATCTTGCTGGCTTGACGAGATACTTCAGTCTATGCAAAACAAAGCTCAACACATTACAAGAAGATCGGGTGGTTTGCCATTTTTGGTGACCGCTATTCTAAGTTCAGAACCATTGAAAAATGAAAGACCTTTGTTACACTACACCTTTCGTGAGCTTCTGAGCATAGCTCAAGTTCCAATTTTGAAACATGAGGAAAAATTGGACTTACCACAAGTTCACGCGTTGAATAGCATGAAAGCGATTTTTGAAGAGCCAAAGTTGAACGATGCCTCTTCGAAGTATGTTTATGAAGCGTTGATACTGTGTTTAAATAATTTCCAATCTTCATTGTGGAGCATGAGAAATTGCGCAATCATGCTTTTCACAGCCTTGCAAAACAAACTTTTTGGGAAGTTTGGCAAGACCACTTCTGCAAGATCTTTTTTCACAAAATATAAAGGTATAAGGGAAAGTTTACTTGAGCATTTGTCCAATGCAGTTGATTCAGAAACCGGTTCATCTGTGGAAATTTTGTTTTTGGTTTTAACAATCATATCCAAGTTGAAGCAAACCCCTGGCTATGACGGTTTAGATGCGTTTGTTCCACTTGTTGTTCAGTGCTTGGAAAGCGCTACGTGGAAAGTGAGAGAATTGGCCGCAAGAGCTATGCCTGGCATTGTTCAAGATACCACTGAAATGAGCAAATATCTTTTGAAAACACTAACCACAAAACCTTTGTCATCTCAAAATAGACTTCATGGATATCTTTATGCAATAAACGAAATGAAAGCTTGCGGCGTTACATTTGATTCCAGCACCAAAGACAGCGTATACTCTCTTTTTCATACATGCGTGTTTTCCAATCCCTGCTATTCTTCAGCAAATGAATACGTCAATTTAATTAGTGCCTTAAATTTGCAGGATGACAGCACGTTCTTTAACAATTTGAGATGGTTTTTTGTTGAACGTTATGGCGATGAAACAATGTATGGCTCAAAACAATTGCTCTTGAAAAACATTGCGGAGCTGTTATTAAAGTACGAAGACCCTGCCAATATCGAGGATTTGTTGATGTGCATTTTGGGTTCCACTTCTTTTGAGGTTCAATTATCTGGGCTTGACTTCATCATGGAAAATCAAAAGAGTTATGTAAGTGTGACTTCAATGTTGTATGAAATGCTCAATAATGACTCCACATGGATGTATGTGAAATCGAAAATTTTGCTAGCCTTACAAGCTTGCGGTAAATCCATACCATCAACAGCATTACTCAAGCTTCTTGAATCAGAAACCGAAAGTGACGATGTTAAGCTTTCTGCCCTGCAAAGTTTTAGCAGTTTTACGGATTCTGAAGAATGTGGCAAATACTGGAATCTGATTACGGAGTACTCTTCCGACGCAATGGATCTTCCATACAGGAAAGCAGCATTGTGCTCCTTGATAAACTTACCGGTTTCGTCACAATCACTGTTACCCCTATCCTTGTTTTTGAATGATGACGATTATGATCTGAGAGCCGTGGCAACTGAATTCATTAGTTCAAAATATTTGAAAGACAACACAAGCGATATCCCAAAAACCGTATTTTCTCGGTTTTTTGAAAAATACAACGAAAATAATGCTCGAGAAACGACAGAGTACCTTATCAACGATCTCAAACAAATGCAAGTTGATTTGGTTGCCAACTCTAAAGATAGCGACCAACTATTTGCCTTGGAGCAACCAAATATGGTTAAAAACGTACCGGAAATGATTTTTGCTATATCGAGAAAGTTGGATGTAACAAGCACTGAAAATTATCCGATGTTTGAAAAAGAATTAAAAAAAAACGTGCTGAAGTTGGTTGATCAACTAGCTCATCTTGAAAAGCAGGATCAGCTGATTGCTTGGTGTAGTAGCGCCGAGCTTTTCAATCAAACTGCCACTTTGCTAATATTATCCAAAAGATTTGACGCGTTGTCTTTCAAAAAACTAACCGATGCTCTAGGTACAGCAAGTTGCCAATATGTATTAGATTCTTTATCATTTGTTTTATAACATCAATACGTCATTAAGTCTATTATACCGTGTTTTTTTTTTTTAAGTTTTTTTAGTTTTTTTATTTTTTTTGAGTTATCTGTCCCCTTGTCAGTGGCTCATTTCGACTTGCCCAACTCCGCCAAGCTACACACAAGCTGCGCTGAAAAAGAAAAAAAGATCAACATTTTTTACTCTAGTAGGAACGAGGAATCCGGTCACGCGCTAGTCGTTTAACACACCCAGTTTTTCATTTTTTCATGATGATGAAACGGGTTTGCTTGACACTTAATGAGCTGAGGGTCTAAAATGCCTTTTTAAGTGGTTTGCTTTTGTCACACGCAAAAGGCCCAAAAGCAGATTGTCTGACGATGCCCACAATAACTTTACCTGCAAACAATTTCTTAAAATCGTTTGAAATTTGGCCAAATGTTATAGATTTTTTAGATCAAACTTCGCTGTGCAACTTGGCCCAGTGTAGCAAAAATCTCCGAGAGATCAGTGAAACAAAGCTTTATGCCAACATACACATCGCTTCAAACCCCATTTTGAAATTAGAACAGTGGTTCATTGATACCAATGAGACATATGTGTTTGGGTACCGGAGCATGATTAAGAGCAAGGATCAAAACGACCTTTTTTTATATGACAAATTAGAACGATTGATAGAAAGCAGAAAACTTTTTAAAGTCAAGAAAATTGTGATATGTGCACAGCCTTTCTTTGATGCAGCTAGCGGAAATGCTGTGTTAAAACGTCTATTGAATGAGCTGATTTCGCTGGGAAAGGTCCACACACTTGACATACAAGATACTTATCTTTTCAACGCCTACTACAACTCACTTTTAAAAATTTCTCAGAATCTGCAAACTTTGAGACTTAAAAGTCTAACAGACCTTGACCACGTTCATTCCTTGTGTACGACACTTCAAATAGATTCTGCGTCTGGAAGTGGAAGTTGCACAGTCCCCCAATCACTGGATGGAATCAAGACATTGGTCCTTTCAAATTTTGAGGCTTTATCCATACTGGAGTTTTTACAAACTAGAGAGGTTATGTTACATGGTGTCGAGAGTTTAGCGCTGTATCATCAGCATGATTCAAACACGAAACCGTGGAACATCGAATTTTTGCTAAAAGTTGTACCTGTGGAGAAACTAAAGGTTTTGGAAATTGGATTTTCCTGCGAGGTTGAGGAATGCGAGTGCTCTCAAACTTTTTTCAGTACGTTGGGGCCCTTGCTATTTAATCTATCGGAATTATCTTTGATTGAAAAATCCATTGAGACACCAACCCATCACAACTCAAAGGAAAAATGGGACATCGACGTCAACCATTTTATCATTGAGCTGCCTGAGTTTGGAGCCCACCTGAAAAAGCTATCCATCATGCACAACATTCCGGCCAATGGCCAAATTGCCGATAGTGTTGATGGGAATTATTTCAGAAGAAGAAAAATGTACGAACAGATGTTACCTCATTTAATTAATTTGGAGGTTCTGATCGCACCAACATTCATTCAATCGCTGAGCTGTTTCGAGGTCTTATCGTGTGATTTTCTTTGGAACGGGTGCAGGTGTCCATTTTGCCAAAAGGTGCTAGCCGTTATGGACAAATACATTCACAATCATGTTTTCTTTAATGACTGGTTTGCAGATTTCAAAGATATTGGGCCAATCAATCTTGTGGCTTACGCCTCTACCGTTTTATCAAATAGGTTGATTTCCAAGGATCACAACCAACTAAAAGTGTTTGGCGAAGCTCCATTAGATGTTTACTGGGACTTCCACGGGTTTGACAGTATTGGTCATTACAGGGGCTACACCTGCTATTTCGATGAGTCTGCCTTCAAACCCCTAGCTGTTTGCTTCCAGCATTTCACCGACACCTACATGGAATACATTGTTCATTTTCTTCCCGAATTAAGGTTCTGCTGTTTGTCTGGGATCTACTATTACATCGAAGACCATGCTTTCCATAGTGTCTACGACAATGCTGTATAGATATAGAGCCGATATATACTCCATTAGATCTGATAATTGTGATATTTTCGCAGTAACCTACTTTTTTCTTTCGCGACGCTTGTTTTTTTATTTTTTTATTTTTTTATTTTTTTATTTTTTTATTTTTTTCTTCAATTCTTTTTATTTTCTTCAATTTTTTTTTTTTTTTTCTCTCTAGTTTCTGGTCCTCTCAAGACGAAATCGTGTAATGAACAGTTTCCTTCAGGTCAGTCCAATTCATCGAAAAAATAGAAGCCAATGTTATTTATCTGCTGTTTCTAAAACAGCACAAATTGAGAGTCAACAGTCCACACGAACCGAAGATCAATTTACCAGTCCAAACACTGCATCAATAAAAGCAGACTCCAATACGTTTGCAACGTTGCACACAGTCCCGCATTTTAACTCTTTGACAAAAAGCCACTACTTCTAGCAAGCCAACCTTTTTTTTTTTTTTTTTCAGCCATACTCGTGAAAATTCGATTTGATATCTGGCTTTTAGCAGAAACTCCCTGTAAATATTATTTTGCTTTTATTTTTTGTTTGCCCAACAAGGAAAGAAACTTAGTTGCAAATCAAGTTCGGACTTCGCAAACACCAGTGCATTGATTTCAAACCCTGTAAATACAATATATTCCATAACATACAACAATTCATCAGCTATTTGAGCTACCCTGTTTTATTTATTATTCCTTTGGCATCATTCATTTACTTCATTCGTTTATTTATTTGGAATATTATAGGTTCACCACACATTCATGACGCTAAACTTTGACTGACTTACAAAACACACATAAAACCAATGAAACAGTACAGATATCTCAAATTACTTTGCATAAAACGGCGATACCAATGCCATCCACCTATTTACCAAACTCATAATTGCAAAGAAGGTGGTGACGTGAAGAGCTGGCTCGCGACTTTTAACCAAACTGACACTAACAAAGACGCTGATAAATTAAAACATGATGACAGTTTTTCGAGACCCTCACCACTTCAAAGCAAAAATGCAAGTTTAATGAATAACCCGAGTATTCCAGCCACACCAGATACTCACTGCCTTGTGTCCACAAAAGAGTTTGAAGATTTTTGGGTGCCCAAGCTGAAAACCCCAACTATATTAGAGTATAACCTTTTGCACTCTGAGCTGCTTCGAACAAACTCCTTATTCACTTTAGAGCAGATAGCTCTATTAGTTAAAGCGCTTTTCCAATACAAAAAAGTTTTTGAAATTCATCAAATCTACAAAAAAAATCATAACCGTTTACTAAATGAGCTTGATACAAGTACGCAGCTGGAAGAAAACTCAATAACAAAAATGCAAATTTTGAATGTGTTGATGGAAACTGAGTATTTGCTCACAAATTATCATAATTTTGAAGAATTGTTTGCGATTTTGCTAAAATATCGTTATCCTATCAAATCAAAATCAATTGAAATGGCTTTTTTATCTTTTATCAATACGTCAAATTTTAGTATGTGCAAGGATTTTTTTCAGCAGGTCATGAGCAACACAGAACAATATCAGTTAAATGAAAAACATTTCATCAATATTGTCAAAAAACTTTCACTGAGCGGAGAGCTTGAATTATTACGAGTTTTCATAGAGACTTGGGTTGTAAATACGTACAATAATGACTATTCTTTGATATCCAAAAATTTGCTCAGGTTTATTCATTCCACGACTTTAGAGCATGAAAAAAACAGCTATTTGTCCTGCTCGAACATGGCAAGCATCAAAAAGTTAAGCAGCATGTTGAAGAGGGAATACCTCAAGTCTGTAGATGCAAAAAGCATAAAATTTTACGAAACTTTAAAAAGAATCCAGCCCAAAGACATTGCTTCGCTGGCTCAATTCCAATTATTATTTGAAGCTTTTCTAGAAGAATTGCAAAAAAAACATGCGAGCACTGTCCCAGTTATTTTGTTAACAGTGCTATCTGTGGCCAGTCGCAACAAACAAGAAGGTATATTTGATTGGACTTTATCAAACTGCATTAAAAACAAACAGTTTTTCACGTATTTGGACTATGTCCAATTAGAGCAAATAATCACAGAAAGGTTGTTTTTGAAGCACGATTTGCTTGGATTGATCACATTTATTGAAAATGCCCGCCATATGAAGCTCAGCAATAAAAGTTTCAAAACATTGAATGAAACTTTTCTTAGTCGTTTCCCCTTTCTAGAAAAGGCTGTTTACCCAGAATACAGAATTTTGTTCAGTGATCCCAAATTTCAGGAAACATATCCATGGTGTAATATTTTTCTTTGCAAGCATCATCTTGAACACAGTGTGGATGTCATTGTGAAACGGAAACTCACTAGGCAAGATGCCTCTAACGATTCTAAAAAAGAGAATTTCTTTTTTGACGATTTGAGCACTGCTGATAAAATGAAAAGCTCATATACGATTTTGAAAAGATACGTGAACTACCGCCGGGGAATGAAACACATTGACGAGACTCAAATAGATAAAGTTATTGAATTTGTAAGAAGAGTGTTTGAGGAAGGGCATTTCAGATACCAAAATCAACTTCCACTCAAGTTTCAAATGTTGCAAATTGAGATAGAGGCTCTTCGTTCATTTCACAAGATGTCACGTTTGGAGAAAAAAATCCTACGTAAAACGGTATACAAAGAGCGTATTGACAACTTTGTCTCTTCAAAAAGTTTGCTTTTGCGTAGTGACGACTACTTGAGACTTGCTAATCTCGTTTCTAAAAGGCCTTTCAAAGATTTTGATTATGGGAAAATGTTTCTTAATAAAAGTCTGGAAAACATTAGTACACACACAAACAATAATGCTTTTGAACTTGCCAAAAATTGGTACAAGTTTTACATGACTAGTTTGAAGATATCTGTGCAAAGCCATGATATTACTTTTTTTGTTGAGATTGTAAAAGACTGGAATGCCAATAAGGACGCTTTCTACATATTGCCTGAATGCGTTACGGACTTGAAAGGCTTTCAAAAATATTGGATCAAGAGAAAAGAGTTTTTGATGACGAGCACCCAGGAAAATTCAAACTTTTCCGATAACCTACATGTTTACGACGATTTTTTGGCTGATATTGATATAAACGTTGGGCAATTGAAACAAAGGTACGTTGATTACGAATATGAGGGACTAAATACTATGCAGAAACTAGTTCAGTCAATTAAAAATCGGTTTGAACGCGAAGTGAAAGCAAAAAATCCTTAAACTTAACCAAATCGAATTGAAAACTAGGCAATGTCTTTGCTACAAATTTATAGAAACTTGTATATAACCTAACTGTTGACAAGTTCACGTCAAAAAAAAAAAAGGTTTAAATGCGTGTTCTTAGTAATGCTTAAATCTTTTATTTTTCAAAGGTTAATGCTGGCACCAAAGCTTCTCTGAACAGCACAAAGTCACGTGAAAAATAAACAAAAAGTTGGGTTTTTTAGGGCCGCACATGGGGAAAAAAAAGTGTTTAGATTTACATGAACTGGATCGAGTGTGAAGATCGATGAAATGGGCTTTGCAATGTTTGGGTTTCACTATACAAACCACAACGATTAACGCAATACTCCAGCGTAAAACACCAGGTCTTTTGCAGACGCTACTTTTCAAAACTATACAACGAAATGAGCGGAGATATTCTACATGTCAGGGCCCGTGAGCTATCGCAGGATTCCAAAAATTCCATGATTGAAAAATTACTGGACATGACCATCTGCTCTATATGCCACGAATACATGTACGTGCCTGTGATTTTGAATGCGTGTGGGCACAACTACTGCTACGAGTGCATATCTTCATGGTTTAACGGGTGCAGCGGTGTTTTCACTTGTCCGCAATGCAGAGTCCAAGTGGAAAATGAGCCTGGGTTGAACCTATCTTTACAACAGATCCTAAACAACTTCTTGGACAGTATCAAGCACCATACGCAAGAACTGCAGCCCATTGGGGACACGAGTGGGAAAAGTGACAAGAATGACGATATTTTGAAGATAGTCTTTAAGACGAAAAAAGAAATGTTGAAAAAATACAACTTTGATTTAGAAAACGATCAATTGTACAACGGGGTGTTTGCAAATAGCGCTGTTGCGAAAGTGGATGCCGATGACGAAGGGGTTATTCGGTGCTCCAATTGTCATTGGGAGTTGGAAGAAGATGATTTAGACGAGTGTCCACACTGTTCCAGCCGGTTCAGAGCTATACAAAATGGAAGAGCTACTGAACCGCCACTTGCCACAGGCAATCACAACGAGAGTGACTACAGCGAAGGTGAGTATGAGGAAATTGAAAACGAAATGGAAAGTTACAGAAGAGATGGACAACACCAAATACATAACTTGGAGGCTGAAGAGTCAAATGGGTCTGAGAGTGATGAGTACGACGCGGAAGACGTTGAAGGCGCGGGTTCCGCTATAAACAGACATAGAACTTCCACAAATATAAGACCTAAAGCACGCTTTGGGGTTAGCGAGAGTGTCAATGAGGAAGACCACTATGGGGAATTAGACGAAGAAGAAGACGCGCGACTAAGGCAAGAGGAAGAGGAACAGGGCGATTACAGTGAATTGAACGGGTTTGTTGTTGATGACGAAGAGTCTTTGGAGGAAGAGAATGTTGACGATGGCTTGTCGTCGCAAGACTCAGACTTTTACGAGTTTCATGAAAGCTCACCACGGAAAAGCCCTGCTAAACAGAGCATTGAGTTGGATAGCGACCGTTCTAACAGTAACAGTGACTATGAAAGCGATACTGATAAAGATAACAACATCAAACGTCGCCCGGGTCCTTCACCCAATGTCGACATTGATTCATCAGACAACGAGGACTATCAACCAGTCAGAACAACAAAGCGAAAGTACGTAGTGTTTGACGAATCCGATTGAGTTTTGTGCATAGCAACTTCCAATGACAGTACCAATCCTCGTTCACCGTTGCGGCACCAAGGACATTCGGTGTTGAAAGTATACTCATGTAAGCACGTGCAATCCGAGATGTTTGTGCGTCACATGCTTGTTTGTGTGTCACATGCTTGTTTGTGCGTCACATGCTTAAAAAAACAAAAAACGTCTCGTCGTTTGCAGTTTGGATTTTTTCTACATTTCCAGTTTTTTTGCTTTCTGATTTTTCATTTTCAGTTTTACTTCAATTTTATTGGCTCAAAAAATGTATTTACACGCTTAAATAATTATTTTTTTCCTGCATTTTTTTTTTTTTTTTCATTTTTTTTTTTCTTTTTTGACCATCTCTTACTGTGTA
>ERZ794936.842-NODE-842-length-11565-cov-6.194874_pt1 | contig 11565 bp, 9 predicted proteins | sample MGYA00511083_ERZ794936 | MGnify/ENA primary metagenome ERZ794936 (study PRJEB30137, sample SAMN04331409) | food metagenome | isolation source: Y2 must sample point D1 replicate A | place: Australia: South Australia | collected 2014 ... | reverse complement strand
ACTAGATTGACATGCAAGTAAGCGAGCGTTTCTAAGTATTTACAAGACTTTGCTTATGTTCAAACTAGGCTTTAGGCTTTTTCACACCGTACTTCGATCTGGATGTGGACCGATTAGCCACTCCAGCTAAATCGAATGCGCCTCTCACCAAACGATATTTCACACCAGGTAGATCCTGAACTCTTCCGCCTCTGACCAACACGACATGATGCTCCTGCAAATTGTGGCCCTCGCCAGGTATCAAGCACGAGACCACGTTACCGTTTGTGAGTCTCACTCTGCAGCATTTTCTCTGCGCCGAGTTGGGTTTTTTTGGCTTCACGATCATGACCCTGATCACCACCCCCTTTTTGAACGGGTTGTTTTGTAAATGTGGGGCTTTGGAAACATAGGGTTTGACCGGTTTCACGTGTCTTCCGCTTTTGATCTGATTTAATGTAGCGTACCCGCTCTGCTGGGTGAGAATGCTAGACATGATAGGAGAACGGAGCAACGCCGGTTTTGTGAATGAAGAAATAGCCGTAGGTGCCGAAAAAAGCAGACGGGCTTGAAGCCCGAGCCTGGAACCTAGTAAGTTTCTGAACATGGCCGTTAGCGTCCTATCTTACTATGGTGAGGCAGATTTGATAGTCTCGTTTTGGCGAGGAAAAAATTGTCTATACTGCAGAGGGCGTTGCACTAGGTAATCACCAAATTGGTAAACAAAACGTACAACTCGAAAAAAAGTAGGAAATCAATCGGTTGAAACAAAATACCATTTTTATTTTATTATGAAGAACACGTGGGTTACATCACTTTAACTGATTTAGCTTTACCTTGATCCTCTTTTGCTGCCACTCACACAACGAGTCGTGCTCCCCACAAATTGCGTCTACCACTGAGAACGCTCCATTTACCATGAAGGCGATTGGTAAGATAGCCAACAACACAATACACATTAACAATAACATGTTGAGAGCCATTTCCCTTAGAGCCTTGAGGCCTTCTCCTGTTGCCAGAGTCCCCACTATTGCCCGGCCACAGGCTATTCGTTTTTACGCTGGGTTCCCTGCATTGACTAGAGACCTCGCAAGGGAAAGAATATTCGAGTTGTTGGAGGGTTTCAGCAAAGTTGAGGGCAAGGAGATAACCGAGACGGCTTCTTTCAGTCAGGATTTGGGTTTGGACTCGTTGGATGTGGTTGAAGTAGTGATGGAGGTCGAACACGAGTTCAACATCCAGATACCCGACCATGAAGCTGACACGTTAAAGTCTGTGGGCCAGACCATAGACTACATTTTGGAGCAGCCGGATGCTTGCTGAGCTGGTCACTACTATCTTTCTATTATCATCTTTGCAGATAGTCTCGTTACGTGAACACCGAGCAGCCCTCAGAAGAATTAATAAGATTCCGAATAACACTCACAAGAGTCTATGCTCATCTACTTGAGGACAAACTCAAGTGATTTATATATTCTAAACCCAATGCATACACTAACACGAAGTCCACACTGGAGCAGCTTGTCGCAGTTCCTCAGACCCTGTCAAGTACCTTCGGATCCACTCCGTAGACCTGTAAATTCGACGAGACATTTCTCGAAAATCGCTTGGGCATTTGGCTTTTTTTAACTGCCCTGGGGCTTTTGATTTGTATTCATACTTTTTTGTGTGGTTGATGGATCACCACTTTTGATAGGGTATTTAGCACGTGACCAGGCGACTTGGCCAATTGGTGCGCGGTAAAAAAATCTAATGGTTAAGTCCTGAACAAAAGCCGCCGCTAATCACACAAGTATTCATCAATGGTTGCTGTATGTACTAGTCATACGATAAAGATTGGGAGCTAAGGAAGTTTCAATTCTTCAATGTGAAACTTCGTATAAGCATGAAGGCTCAGATCCTTTGTCGAAATATTTTTTGACTTCTATCTCGACACTAACCAACTCAGTATATCAGAGGACCAGCCTACAAGGTTGCCAAGTCTAACATCAACCTCGCTGCTGCCAAGGCATACGGCACTAACTTGGCTTTCTGGGGTTTCGGTGGTCTTGCTGCCGTGGCCACTTTCACCGACGGTGTCCCATTGTTCAAGAACACTTTCTATACCAAGATTCCTTTCTTCGGTTCTCACTGGGAGTATAACCCAGACCCCGAGGATGTCCCAGTCTAAAGCAACATTGCGAGTGGCTTTACATTAGATAAAACAAATACAAATATCCGTGACAAATCTATGGAATGTAGGTCAAGTTCTTGCCGTCGGCGTCTCTCGCGAGGTAATCCATCAGTATTAGATACTCGATTTCAGTTTTGAGATCTTGTACATTAGGCACTCCTCGTGGAGTTAAAGCTTCGATAGCCTTACCTAAAAGTTCAGTGTAGATCAAGGTTCCTTCACTCTTCATGATCCTCACAAGCGTTGATCTGCACTCGGAGCTGCGTCCTCTTTCCACTGCCGCTTTGGGCTCATCGGCCGGAGAAGTGTCTTTCTCCTTTCCCATGACAAGTTTGATTTTGGATGATTTGTCTGTAAACGAATCATTGAAAGAGACTAAGTCACCTGACATCTGCAAAATAGGATATCTGGACGTGGATAATGTTCCAAGGACCCGTCTGAGAAGCCTCTCGCCCATTTTGGTGGACTCGAGGATTTGTGTGATTGACATGGTATCTGATTCTTCGAAGAGCATTAATACAACTGCCTGCAGCAAGTTGACTTCAAGTTCTTTGGGCCCGGCGGCAAAGTGAGTAGTAAATGTAATTTGATGCAACATGAAACTCTTCCAGTCAAGCACTTTGCGCTTTTCGTTGCTCCCAAATAATACCTCAAAGTCTTTCAAAATCAGCTTCAAAGCCTGAGGGAGGCATACGTCTTCACTAAATCCCGGCACATCGGGCCATATCTTCTTTTCGAGCACAAGAGCACTGAAATCTGTTTCCTGTGCGTTTGGAAGCTTCACGTGACTGTAAGAAGTTTTTGACTCGACGTAATCTCTCAACATGACCCTCAACCTGATATTCACTTCAGTCTCGCCGAGAACTGACTCGATGGCATCAACAATCTGCTCTTCCGCGGTCAGATCAAAGTTTTTGGACATCAATATTCTCTTGGATAGGTCTCTTTCATACACGGAGATAAATGCCAATTTGTCAGATATAAGCTTGAAGATAATTAGCATCTTATCTTTGAGATCGGAGATGATCTCATTGGACTTGTTTGTCTGTTTCATTGCGGTGTCACAAAATCTTGAAAGAGAGTTGACGATCGCACCAGAAAAGTCCTTGCTTTTAAAAGCATTTGCCAAGCCATACCTGACTTCAAATGCAAATAAATTGCTTTTAACGCCTTGCTGGCATATGGCATTAAGATCTTGCCATAAAGAAAGAATATTCGTGATGATTTCCAGGTCGAGTGGAACTCGTTTGGCTCTTATCTCGACATATCTGCGCCACACGAGAAGCAATATATTCATCGAATCGGAACCGTAATCTGCCATCGACGTCCCGCAAAGGGCTTTCAACGCCTGAAAATATGGCCGGTTTTCTATAGTGGTGAGTATCGGTAATGCGGGCGCCAAGCGATAATTCAAATCGACGAGGAGAAAGTTCCATCTGATATCCTTGAAAATTTTTCTGACAACGTCGGGATTTTCACCAGATTCTAATAGTAAATTGCTATCATCATTCATGCTCCGAAGAAGATTCAAGACATACGTTTCCTCATCGAGCATCCATTTCTTCTTTGATGCAAAATATTCGTCGACTATGATGGATTCAAACGAGTTGTTAGCATTTAGGATGTGCCCGACATCCACACGTTTCAACGTAGAGATGAGCCTCTTGGTGAGGTTGTACAACGCCAAGTTGGAGCGATTACTTCTTGTTTCTCTCAAGAGCAGTGCCACTAGTGCACAAAGACGATCGTTTTTCCTCTGTTTTGCATCCTGTGAGTCGACTTTAGTATTTATGGCCTTTAATAGGCTTTGAATCCCATGATTCTTGATACTTGGGTGTTTTGGATGGTGCAAGAGGTAGGACCGGTCTAGGTATAAGAAAAGCTTCAGCAAAGACGTTAACAACACGATCCAATCGTCGCAAATATTCAAAAACTCTTCGGCTGCGGTCACTGGAGACTCCTTCATGTCGCACGAAAGGCACATCGATATTCTAGGCTGAATTTTCGATGCGATCTCCAGGTTGATTTTATCAAAAACGTGCTTAGCCAAACGAGCCTGCGCTGAGTGGCTCGCGAGGCAAAGGCGCTCGACATCAGCATAAATGAGAGCGAACAGTCGGCAAACTTTGTGATCTGTGAAAAACTCGGTCAAGTCCTTGTCCAATCTTGCGTTCAAATGGGCAATCCGTGTTGCCAAGTCCTCACTGGGATACCTCATTCGTTTTGAACGGGGGATATCTAAACACACTTTGGGCGAGCCAGAACCCAAATGTGTAGAATGGACTCTATGTTCCAGGGCATTACCTCCTAGATCAAGAAGAAGTTGGTCGTTCATATGGATCAGAATCAATCAACGATAGTCCAGTATCAGGATAAATGCATCAAGACATGGTTTTGTTAAATGCGCAGATGATCTTACAGGGACGTAGACGCGCATTTCCGCACCACATGCGCATCTTTGAAACGCTGGAATCAACGACTATACCTACAAAACACACCTTTTTTTTGGAACATGAATGAATCTAAGAGCACCGACAAGAAGGTGCCTGCCGGAAAAGTCGATCACAAGCTGCTATCAGCAACATACAAGAAGAGCGGAATGTTCGATAGCAAAAGAAAAGTACTCTTGCAAAACTTCAAAGATTCCCAAACTCATTCTAATCTACTATTGAAGCTCAAGGTCATGGTCGAATCAAAAATCCGGAATGACCCGTCGATCCTACTCAAAAATAAAGGGAAAACGGCTGCTTTGATACAAGGTGAAGTGATCAACAATAACTCTTCAGAGAGCAGTATTCTTAGTATCGTTGATAAGGACATACAAGAAAAGATCATAGATTCCCCTGATTTCCATAGAGAGCTCAAGGATGAGTTGAAAGATATCAGAAGAAAGTTACTCGGCGTGTCAGACGAGGACTACGCCAGGGAGCTAGACCAAGAAAGAAGACAAAAGGCCGAGGAAGATGCACGGAAAGAGAGAGAGAGGGCTGAGAGGGATTTGGCCTACAAAAATAACTTCAAGGTCAAGCAACTCTCGTATCCACAAAAGGTTGTCAAGCCGCCTAGATTCAACTTTCATCCACAGAGCTACAGGGATGGTGATAGGGAGACTGATGGCTATAGAGGCCCTGGCGGTCTTGGTGGCCATTTGAGATACTAATCAGCTGTATGCTGCTGGCGGGGTCTACATTGGGCATTCATTAATTATATAGCAAATTTATCAGTTTCGCTGTACTTTGACCAAATCTCGGTGCGAAATTCGCGTCATTCTCAAAAGCAAAAACGCACGGCCTAATCTGTTTCGAAAATCTCATCCGCAATGAGCATGAGCTCTTCAACAACTTTACTCTTGTAACTCATATCTTGTGGGGACATAAATTGGTCGCAAAGAATCGCAGGTCCCCAGATGATCGATAAAGACTTCGCACTCATCCTATTGTAGCTCTCATTTGCAGCCACTTTGTTGAGATGAAATATCAAGGCCCTGAGAGTGAAATAGGAACCATCAGGCAAGTTGTACACCAAATGATGCAACTTCTTGGCAATGTTTAGCTCGTTTGTCGATTTCACGGTATCGATGAAGGACTGGTAGTACTCTGCTGTCAAAAGCGGTTCCGGAAGACAAGTGAAATAGAGCTTCAAAAGCGAAGCTGTGCAGTAAATGTCCGCGTCCATCACATTTTCCGGGTCTATGTTATTCCCAATTAGCAAGTAATTCGCGAAGTTTGAATCGATGGATTCTTTGAGACTCTGGACAGTCGTTTTGTTCCCGCTGGTCCTGTAGACCCCCTCGATGTCCAATCCGTAGTTTTCAATCACATCAATACATCTTTTCACCACCAAGGGCACGTTATCGATACCAGCAAACTGTATGACGTCCTCGATCGAGACACCAAAAGTGGGCTGCGAGTATGGGTTTACCAGACTCAAGGAGCGCGGACCTTTCAACTCTTCCGTGGCATTGGCCGGATCTAGTGAGCTATAAGAGTAAGCAGGGTTCCCATTTTGGCCACTGAACTGAGCATTCGACGCACTAGGTAACAGATCAGGCGTCGCCTTGGATGTTTCAGGTTGTGGAGGTTTACCCGTACTAATAGGTGCCGGGGTTGCCGCGTTTGTCTTCTGGGCGTTGGTGCTGAAAAAGGGCTTGGCAGGCGGAGCGCTTTTTGAGATAGACGGATGAGCCACATAGTCTACAGGTACAAGGGCCCTGTTTGTCATAGGCTTCAGGTGAGCCAATAGATAGTTGTAAAGATCTAGCTCGTTATCAATGTCGTAAGCAAGAGCCTTCATGGACAGCTTTTCGTTCTGTAGAGGGGCGATCAAGACACCGGTATTCATGACAAGAGTTTCACTCCAAGTGGCGAACTTCTGGAGCTGAACATTCATTGCGATGTCGATTTCCAAGATCAAGTTTTTGAGCTTCTTCGAATGCATGGGTCTGTGGATCATAAGAATCTCGTCTTTGATTTTGCGACTGTGTGAGACCTTCAGTTTATAATCCAGGTCGGCTGCATCGACTTTCCGCTGCAACTCATCTTCCTGCTGTTCGGCCGTTTTGTTTTTCAAAAACGATTTCTTGTTGGGGTCAGAGGTGCGGACTTTCTCTAGATCATCGCACAAGTGATGATACTTTTGTTTTGCCTTTTCTGCCAATAATATGGCATCGGAGCATTCCTTTTCCTTGCGCTTGCACTCTTCCTTGATGGACTTCCTTGATCTTGACACAGTGTTTATAAGAGATACAAGCTCATCATGCATTATGTTCAATGCTGTCACGTACGAATTCCCAACGCTGTAGAGCTTCTCATCGAATTCAACAATCGAGTCGAATTTCTTAGCAAAGTTGTCGCTCTTGATTGTCTTCGATGCTTTCATACCAGTACGCAAGCTCGAGGAGTGTTTCTTGAGCAGGCTGTAATGTTCGTCCTCGATCATGGCCTTTCGTTTCACGTATTTCGAGATTTCATCTCCTGTGTTAAGCGACTGTTTGAGCCTTGTCAACAAGACTTCTAGCGCACCGTCACTGTTCATAAAAGACTGGATCGCATCCAGCTCTAAAAGCTTGGTGCTGTCTGATACCAGGCTTGAACTTTCATTTGGCAGCATTTTGGAGCTTGGATGCTTTATCCAGTGGCGGCGTGCGTTAGTGTATAACCGCGTTTGGGGTTTTGGCGGGACAAGAAACCCGTGACTTGGCTGCGGCCCCGGATGCTTCATCTGCGCACGCCGCGGGTCCGAGCCATACAATTTGTGAGATGTGAGTCCACCAAATGACGTAATTCCACCAAAGCACCCGTTCAATGCTGAAGGAAAGCATTAGCCCTTTCACATAAATAGCAAATTCATTGTGTCCGGCTTTACATCGACATTTTGGATCACTACCACTATAATTTGAACGTTACTTTTTTACTGAAGGTCATTCGAGAGAAGATTGTCTCTCCGAGTCCTTCCGTTGAAAAAATGATGAACTTAAGCTGAAATTTCTTGTTGTATCTGACATAAAATTTCTCACCCTTTCTTTTCTCTATTCTAGGCTTGCATTTCTAAATCCGATCCCGGGCCAACTTGAGACAGAGAGACGTATGTCCACGCCCCGTTTTTCAACTAAACAAATTGCTATGCGTCTTTTCTGGAAGATCTGTGAACTGTGTCACGCCTCCGTCCATGTTAGCAACAGAAAACTCCAAGTCTTCGCTTGTGATCATGTCCCAGTATTTATAGATCATCATGATAGCAAAAAGATTGCACATAGAGCCAAAGAAGATTCCATCGACGTAATGCGTAAGTCTGTTGCAAATCTCGTTGTTGAACACGTAGACCAAGAGCTGGCCCACAATGAAGAAAAATGAGAAAAGCATAATGGCACCCAAGTTCCAATAGGACTTGAGCGCGAATAATACCATGCTGAGCTGAGAAATCACATACGCCACCAAGATCACAGCGTTTAAGATGTATGTGACCACGAACACGCCCGTGGTGTCGCTGTTGGATAAAGAGCCCCACGACTTGAAAGTGGCTAATGATAGAATAAAGTTGACGACAAACCAGGCAATGCAAATGCTGTGTAAACCTAGTCTGGAGAGCATGGAGCCATCTTCCCAAAGCTCAAAGCAAAGAATTCCGTTGTACAAAAGACAGATGCAAACGGCAGAGACAAGTCCCAACTGTAGCGATACAAAATAAGGATAGCTTTCGGATCCTGGTGGAGATACCCCGCAGTCAACCACTAGCGACGATATGGTCAACGCCATATAAAGGTAGAAGAAACTTAACATCTCAGACCTTCCTATAGCAGTGTACTTGGACCGAACATTGAAAATGATGATTAGCAAAATGATAAGCGTTCCAATGTGGATAAACGCGTTTCCGATTTGGAATATCATTGTGTTGGCCAACTCAACAGGTCTGGAGTAGCACTCTGCCACGATACCTTTGCTGAAGTAAGACAGGCCGTGATCCGCCAACGGGGCGACCACAGAGCAGAGAGGAAGTCCTGTCTTTCCACAGATGGCTTCAAAACTCCCGAACCCCATTTTTCAGATTATAATGCTTGGTCTTGGGCAAAAGTGAGAAACGAAAGTGGTTGTATGGTGATGGGGGAAAAACCTTCAGGTGTGGCAGGTGGGTAGTAAGAAGATGCTAAGACACCCGCCTAAGTAAGATGCCAGATTAGGCGCTGATTTGGAAACAATTTTACCTGACAATTCGCGGCTTCGCACGCAGGGGCCAGTTCTATTTTTACGAGCGCGAGTGGGCGCTCGTGCCAAGCCAAAACATGAGAGCGCCTTTTAATCCAGGAAATTACAAAACAGAACATGTATTGGATGCATTGATAATAAATTAGAAAGTAGAAGGTAAGAAAGCAATCATTTGATGTTTGGCGGTAATGCGTGGCAGTTCAAAAGGGCTTAAGCTGAAAAGGCATAATTCATGTCGCGTAAAAATTCTGAAACTAAACCAAAGCTCTTCAAAGTCCTGCGCGAGGAGCTTGGTAGTATGGTGGTGGTGGGTTTTCGAAGCAAGAGTTTCTCGACTTTTTCAGGTTGAGAAATTCGTCGTGTTTCGTAGTCTGAGGAAGATCATCGAAGCCTAACCTCATCTTGAGCTTCTCGTTGATATGCTCAATATTCACGCGGTTCATGGACTTCTTGATCCTTACATCCTGCTCCTCTTGCGTCGTTGTAACAATAGGGTCGTTCCGAAGAGGCGAGACACAAATAGCATTTCCTGGCGCAATGTTGAAGAAAGAGCTCCCCAAGCCGACTCCACCGACAAATGACGAATTGGTGTTAAGAGGTGAAGGGCAGCCATGGAGAGTGGCGGCCGATAAAACATCCCCTTTTTGCTCGAATGAAGGATGGAGCAGGGGCCTCGTAAGCGGGCGGAGCTTGACGGGAGTGGGGTGCTCCATAGGTACACATTGTTCCTCGTGAACTGTTGACGTATCTGAGAGGCCATCGTTTGAGTCGTGCTCAACATGGGCAGCCTCTTTCTGCCCACCAGGCAGTTTCGTCAGATTGATCGTCTTCTCCATATCCAGCGCGGTTGATGGGTTCTCCGGTGAAGAAGATACGTTTTCTGTTTGATTTGTGGCAACCGAGACTTTCTTACCCAATTTGAATGTTCTTCTCTTAGCGCGCTTAGCTTCGCCACTGCCCGACCTCAAAGATTTTGTTTGGATGGTGGAGATTTCCTTCAATATACTGTCGACTTGCCTGAAATCATTGTTAACGAGAAGCTCAACGGGAATACCGTTGTTTTGTTGTGGCACCCCCTCTATTGGTGGTATACCAAGATTGGAGTACAAAGAATTTGTCAAACTTGGATAGTAATCCTTGTTGAATTTCTCCAAGCGATTTCTTTGGGCTGCGTTTTTTATCTTGGGGACTTTCAAGTCGAGCGTCTCGCGTGAATTGTAAAGCTTTGCAAGTTTCTTGAGATTGCTTGGTGCGACGCTCTCAAGTTCCAAGACGTCGAGAGGACTGGTTGGAGGTTGATCTTTCAAGTGATCCTTGATATTGTTCAAAAAATCGTTATTTTGAAAGGTTGACGTGTACTTCAAAGAGTATTTGTGGATCAATGTAGGTAGTGTTTCTCGGAACAAGTCTCTGATCTGAGTCTCAATTTGCGTTTGGAGGAAATTCGACAAAACCTGAACAGTGTCAAAGGTCGAGCTTACCTTTATCGAGTCTAGCGGATCGTTTCTAAAAACAAGAGTGAGTCCTTTTGTCTGGGAAAACACAATGATACCAATTCCCGAGATTCTGATATCGCTCAACTTCAAGTCCAAGGGAATGTTGAATGGCTCCGTGGATAATAAAAACTCCGGAGTGACAAATGCGTCTTCTGCTACTTCCCTTTCACGAGAGTTGTCGCTGTGAATTTTCAACGGGTTTGCTTGCACCTGTGTATGAAGAGTCAAGTGAAAGTCGCCGTCGTAATTGATCTTGAAGATGCCTCTAAATCTGTCTTTGTCCAACTCACCAATCTCCAAGATCTCGAATTCTGGCGCAATCTTCCCGAAATTCAAGTCTTTGATAGTGATATCTGAGGCAAGAATGTTGGGCCGTGTGCCGGAGTTCAACGCTCCTGTGAGAAGCTCCGTGGTCCAGTCACGCAACGCATCCGTTTCGAGCGTATCCCAATTGACATTAAAAGACATGTTTGCGGCGTTCAGTTGTGTGGATTATTGTAAGCCAGGGTCTTGTAAGCCACAACTTATGTGCATTGATTGAGATGATGCACACGATAGTGAAGATGGCAAACTCAAGTAGGATGTGACGCTGACAAGTATAGAGGGTCACAACAACGAAGGGAAATGAAAGATGCTGCTGCTCTTGCTGATAAATGACAGAAAAGTGCTTGAGATACACGCAAAATTCTAGCGCTGTGAGTAGTAAAGAAAGCAGCGGGATCAAGATAGTTGTGGGGCTAACACTTGAAGCTCGTGTGATCGCGGGACAGCAAAAAAAAACCTTAAACCCGGAAACGGGAAACCCCGGGACATCTGGTGCGAAAACGCTGCCAGACTACAAACACTTGAGCGTCATCAGGAACTCCAGTAATCCAAAGCCAAGGTCGGAAAAATATGCCGCATCCATCTTAAATTTTTTCTGTTTATTAGTCTCTTTCAAAACGGAAACTTTACTTCATAGAGTAGATGTCAATGTATACGCTTAAAATTTTGCAAGTGAGCTGTTCGAAGAAAAGAAAACTACATTAGACACTACAGTTCCCTCTTGATCTTTGTTTAGCTTAAATTATATACAAAGCGGCATCAATCACGTATTCGAAACATGCAAAACTGCGATAAAAAAACACGAAGCTAGCTTCGATACAGAAAGAGGCCTGATCCAAAAGTCTTTTCTAATAATTCGAGATCCATGATTTTTTTTTTGATTTTTTTTTTT